>ERZ1673743.621-NODE-621-length-51165-cov-7.421483_pt1 | contig 51165 bp, 47 predicted proteins | sample MGYA00580197_ERZ1673743 | MGnify/ENA primary metagenome ERZ1673743 (study PRJEB41218, sample SAMN15661795) | gut metagenome | host: Homo sapiens | place: Canada: London | collected 2015-08-20/2019-03-30 | study: EMG produced TPA metagenomics assembly of...
TCTGCATCTGATCACGCAGATGCATTATAATCCTGGCTTTCATTGATTTCCCTAGCAAAATGACAAAGCAGATGTTAAAGGGCATGAAATTATTTTACCAAGTTGCTGAGGAAATACAATAACCTTTTAATCAGGTTCTCTGGAAATAAAGCGAAAATACTAAACTGCTCAAAAAGAAAACGAGAGTGCATTCAAAAATTCAACATAGCTGAATTTTTGGATACACTCCCGGGAATAAATAAGACTTTTTTAACAACATTTATAGGTAGTGTTGTTCTCCATGTTTAGCATTTACAACTCCGATTCCTACGCTAACAAGCACAAGTGCTATGATATTTTTTATAGAAAAAACGGACTCACCGAGAAATATTCCCGACATTATCACGCCAAAAACCGGAATAGAAAACGCAAACATTGTAACCTTTCCCACCGGATTATATTTTAACAGCAGCGTCCATATACTGAAAGCTGCTGCAGATAGTGCTGCCAAATACAAAAGAAGACAGGCTGCCTTTAAGGAATATACCTGTACTCGTCCTCCCATGCAGATTCCTATTATTATCATTAGCAGACTTCCAAACAATATCTGATATGACGTAATTGCCATCGGCGATTCCTGTTTTACTATTTTTTTCAAATATACATTACTGATTCCATAAGATGCAGCAGCCGCCAGCATAAGTCCCTCACCCCTAAAGGAAAAACTACCATTTAATATTCCTGTTAAATTTATCAGAATAACTCCTGCTAATCCAGCAATACATCCAAAGATGGTTTCCCAGGATAATCTTTCATTTTTAAGCAGGAAATGCGCCGCTATAACAGAAATAAACACATTTGAGGCATTTATAATTGCACTTTCTGATGATGAAATATACGCCAGACTAATGTGAAAACACGTATATTGAATCGTAGTCTGCAATAACCCCTGCCTGATAATCCCCGGAATCGACAGCTTCCTCACCCGCAAAATCCGTTTTTCCAAAATGCACCCGACAATAAAAGTAATTATTCCCGATATAAAAAAACGGACTCCTGCAAACAAAATCTGGCTACCCGTATCCGAAATTTTGAACAGTGGATATGCTATTTTCACACATGGGAATGCACTTCCCCACAGCACGCAGCAAAAAAGAGCTCCCAGACTCAGCCACACCGGATTTTGCAGATTAATCTTTAATTTGGCCATACAATTCCTTTCCAGCATATGCTTTAATCCTTATTTATCGAATCGCCTGTAAATATCTTTTTGCTCTGTCTTCTATAATCTGAAATACTTCTTCATCACAATAGCTTGAAAACAAACCGGCATCTACAAGCTGCTTTCCGACTCCAAAACAGCTGACACCGGCACTTTGAAATGCAGGTATATCTTCCGGACGGATTCCACCCACAGCAGCAATAGGAATATAGTCAAGAGGAGCCTTTATCGCACGGATATAAGCTTCTCCCAGATAATTTACCGGAAATACTTTCACAATATCTGCACCTTCCTGATATGCCCTTATGATCTCACTTGGCGTAGCTGCTCCCGGTATAGAAACCAATCCCATTTCTTTAGTAGCACGAATTACCTCCTCATTTAAATTCGGAGAAATAATGTACTCCCCTCCGATCTCTGCAACCCTTTTTACCTGTAGCTTATTTATTACCGTTCCAGCACCAATATGTATGGAATCCCCGTAATGCTTTCTTAAGCCTTCAATATTCCGGAGACTTTTTTCCATTGATAATTCCGATTCGTTATCAATAGCCAGCTCAAAAAAGTGCATACCCATATTTTTCAGGATATCTACTGTAGCAATCAGCTTTTCTTCCGGCAACCCTCTGAGAATAACAATCAGCTTTTCTTCTAAAATTCTATCCTTCAGGTCACTCATCATCCTACTCACCTTCCTTCCATTTATAATATAATTCTGCGAGACGAAATGCCCCTTTCGCCGCCATCAGTTCATCCTCATCCAAAAGATGAACCTTCTTTTCCTGCATAATATCTGTTAATATATCATAAACAGCCTGTGCAATTATCCGCTTACCTGCAATAACAAACTGCACCTCCTCCAAAGCCTCTGTCTTCTTAAACTCACATATACTCAGACAATCGTAATACATCAATACCCCTAACAGGAAATTGGCTGCCTTCTTTTTATCTTTATGTACATATTTTTGATAAATACGTGTTTTAAAAACTGCACTTGTAAAGGAATTCTTCTGTGCCGTCCGAGCTCCATCTGACACCGCTTGATAATCATATTCCTCTTCACCGACAAAGAAATCCGGAAGTGAATCCTTTAATAACGTATGGAAAAACAAAGCATCAAGCAGTTCTCCACTCATGGTTGTCTTACAACGGCAGATATACCCTTCTTCATTTGCATATATTATTTTAGTATGGGAGCCTGGTAAAACAAAAATCAGATCCTCGCCCTTGCCACGCTCCCTCAACAAAGCCACCGCCTCTGTTTCTTCTCCACGCATAACATCCATCTGCTCCAGCGTATCTATTCCGATATTCTCTACATGGTTCCTGACTCCCGGAATCATGTAAAAAGGTATTCTGGTAATGTCACTAAAGAAGCGGCATTCTATTGCATTGCACAAAGCCCTTTCATCAACAGGTGCGCATAAATATGGAATTTCTTCAAGCCCCACATTAGAGGTTAGCATCCCCGAGCAAAAAATCCCTTGAACCTGGCTTTCTTCTATATGACTTTCTTCTATCAGGCCATCAATACATCTTTTTACCGTTTCACGGATCACCTGATCAGATCCATCCATAGCGGTATTCCTGACACCTGCTCTTTCTTTTTTAGAAGAAACAAAAGAACCATCCTGTCTCCACAAATATGCCCGGGTATTCGTTGTACCACCATCAAGAGTAATGATATATTTCAATTCATGATTATATTCTTCCGAATTTTGCAAGCAATTCATCAACGGTCGCTCCTCTCAGAATTTCTTCTCTTGTTGCAATTTCAAGATCTGCCTGAGCGCGTGCCTTTTTATATACAGCTTCCAGCTCATTGTACGGAACTACCGCAACACCGATTTCATCCGCAACAATTAAATCTCCTGGATTTACAATAACGCCTCCGCAACAGACAGGAACATTTACCGCAATAGGTTCCTTCCTTCCCGAATATGCTGTATGCGCTGCTCTAGGTCCTGACGCCTTGGCAGTTATCGGAAACTCCAGCATCTTCGCCTCATCTGTATCCCGGCAGCTGCCATCAATCACGGCGCCTGCTATACCGGCATTTCTTGCAAGGCCAGACATAAGTCCTCCCCAAATTGAGGTTTCCGTTTCTCCAAATGCATCAATTACAATAACATCCCCAGGTCTGGCAATTTCAAATACGCACAGGCAATCCACGATATCTCCTGCTGTCAGCTTTACAGTAATAGCCGGACCAATTATTTTTTTATTGATGGATTTGGGCTTCATATCATGTCGCATTACCTGCTCTCTCTCCATTGCGTCCCCTACAACGCAGGAAAGGGAATAAACATCTTCCATCTCTTTATAGGGTTTGATCAGTTCCTCCTGGATATCCGGTCTCGGATTCATTATACATTTCATTATCTTTACACCTTTCTTTTAATTATTTGCCAATGCAGAACATTAGTCTGATTATCTTTGTAAGCATGCGATGCCTGAATCAGGAGCTTCTCATGGGATGTTCCTTTCCCAATGACCAAATTATTTGAATAAGCCCCTAATCCCTCTGTACGGACTTTTAAATATCTTCCTTCATCCCAGTGAATTCCATCCTCCGAGCAATATAAGACAAAATTTCCTGCTTGTTCGCCATTATTTCCGCTTCTGCCATGAAGAAAATACAAATGTTCGAATCCTACAACCTGCGGGTTCCGGATTTTTTTTGCCACAAAGGTTGTACCTGCCTGTCCCCACGACATTCCTTTATCCTCACTTAACACATAGGACAGATTATATTCATCATCCAGATTATAATTGTACACAATCAGACGGCCATCCTCCAGAAACATCATGCTTCCATATCCATGATGCAGCGACGGAATTGGAATTCTGCTTCTTTCATAATAGTTTTCTCCACCATCTTCACTAACCACAAGTGAATAATAATGATCCGTGGTTTGTCCTGTCCAATCAACCGTCGCATCATTGACAAATAAAAGCAGAAAAATTGTTCCCTCCTGATACATCGCATCATAAATACGTCCTCGACGTGTTCCTATCTGACGCAGATTGCTCCATGTGCTTCCTTTATCTCGGCTGATTGAATAAGATGGCACCATATAGGGTTGCCACTGTGGATCATTTGATATATCACATATTAATTGATATACAATAATATCTCCCTTTTCATTCACTATTGCCTTTTCGCACATGGCAGAGTATTTCATCTCAGAATGCAGCAATTTTAATGACGGCTGAAAGATATAGGGCTGTGACCATGTTTCCCCATAATCCTCTGACCTTTTATACTCCATCCATCCTACCGCAGAATGTCCTTTTTCATCAAGTGAGCAATTAGGGTAAAAAGCTAAAATTTTTCCTTCCTCATACTCCACCAAAGCATGTCCCAAATGACCGCTCCGTCCATTTATTTCATGGTTCACAAAGACATTTCCTTCTGGTGGTACTACATCAAATTCATCTTCAAAATTCATCTAAAATTCACCACCTTATAAAATTGTAAGCATTTTCCAAATCAAGCAGCTTTGTTCTGTCACTTAATCTTCCATATTGTGAAACACAATATGATTCCAACGATCCTTTGGAAGATTCATATTCCTCATTTAATATATACAGAACCTTAAAGTTTTCGGAAAATTGAAGTGCCCTCGGCCATCCAGCCGTTGGAACACTTTGCAATAATACAGGGATTCCATTTTCTTCATTAATCTCAAATACACAGACACAATTTGCTCCGCGATTGGAAACATATAAATATTTTCCGTTTGGCGATAGCACTATATCTGCCGACAAGTTATTACCTATGTAAGCATCTGGCAAAGCAGATTTTTTATCAACTACTGTCATCTCAGCTTCTAATACTTCATATTTTAGTGTATAAAGAGAACTAGTTAATTCTGTCAAAAGATATACATAAGAAGTTTCATTATTAATCACCAGGTGTCTCGGCCCACTTTGAGGTTCGATGCTGCAGGAATTTATAAGGTTAAGTTCATGCTCTCCTTTTTTCAAAATCCATATTTTGTCTTTTCCAAGATCTGGAATCAAAATCGTCCCTGTAAAATCCACCCCATAGATCGCATGCGGGTGAGAACCATTCTGTCGATATTCCGCACTATATATATTAACTTCCGGTTCTTTTTCTTGCTTTCTCTTTTCACTTGGGAAAGCAAATCTGAGGTAAGTATTACTTAATTCTCCCTCCTCTCCTATTTCAAAACAATATACATTACCTGCATCATATCCGCTGACTAAAAGATTCCGGTCTTCAAACGCCACCCGCATAAAACTGATTCCTATAGACGCAACTATTCTTTTCTCAACAAATGCAATGTCTCCGTTATTCACTTTATACACATTAATGAAATCTGTATTTGTCTCAGAATCCCGTCCTGCCGCATATAGTGTTTTCTTTTTATATGCGCATGCAAAAAATGAAAAATTCTCGATTTTGTCTGCAAACTCTATTTTACTGATTTGATATATTTCATTATTCACATGACAACATACAATTCCATCATTCTTTTCATTTCCCTTTGTTCCTACAAATAAAATATCATCCATATGAAACTGTTCTCTCTGTCACTTCTGCATTATAAAGGTACCTAATCCCTTAATGCCCTGCTCATTCAACTCCTGATCTGCCGGAGCACCGCATCGTTCACCACCATCAACTAAAATTTCTATTCCAGTAATAAAACCTGCCTCATCGGAAGCCAAAAATGCCGCGGTATAACCAATATCCTCTCCTGTACCCGTTCTTCCGATCGGTATATTATTTTTAAGTTCGTCATATTTTAAATGTTCATACCCTTTTGTGTACACGGCTATACAGCCTGGCGCAATTGCATTAATCCGAATTCCATATGGACCGTATTCAATTGCCATAGATCTGACTGCGCGTTGTAATCCAGCCTTCATTGCTCCATATATACAGTCAATTGCATTTGATGTCGTTGCTTTCTCTGATGATGTAAAAAGAATTGTTCCCTTGATTTTTTCATCAATCATATGCTGTGCTACTAATTTGGCCAAAATGATCCCTGCCCTGAAATTTACTTTATAAACATAATCAATTTCCTCCGTATAAGATGTTTGAATATATTTTTCATACCCTACACCAGCATTATTTACCAGAACATCAATATGTCCATACGCTTCAACAGCCTTCTTAACAAGCTCTTTGATAACATCTTCCTCCGCTAAGTTGCCGTCAAAGGTCACACATTCCTTTCCATATTTTTCCTTAATTTCTTTTGCTGTTTCATATGCCTTTTCTGCTTCACCACAATGTGCCAAAAAAATATTATATCCTTTTGATGCAAATACATATGCTATGCCTTTCCCAATACCTCTGTTAGCGCCTGTAATAATCACTGTTTTACTCATCTTTCTGCACTCTCCTTCTTATTTGTTATTCTTCCGTAATAACTACTTTTTTATTGGCCATTTTCTCGCGTCTGATACAGTCTACTCCAACCGCAGCTAATAACACAATTCCTTTGAAGATCAACTGATAAAATTCTCCAACTCCTAAGACTCCCAAACCATTGGTTAACGTTCCAATAATAAGAACTCCCAGAAAAACCCCCTTCATATTACCTACACCGCCGTTTAATCCAATACCTCCAACCACACAGGCCGTAATTACATCCATCTCCATTCCTTCGCCACCTGCCGGCTGTCCTGACGCAACCCGCCCCATTAGGATCAAACCAGCAATCCCTGAAAGCAGTGCACAGATTAAATAAGAAATGGTTTTTACAACTTTAATTTTGATTCCTGAAAGCCTTGCACCTTCTTCATTACTTCCTACTGCATATAAATATCTTCCTATATATGTTTTTTTCAGGACAAATGCTCCCAAAAACATAACAATCAACATAATTATTACAGGAACCGGAATTCCAGCAACATATCCTTGACCAATCCATTTTACGTTTTCAGATAAACCATATACAGGAAGTCCTCCCGATATAATATAGCATACTCCTTGAATAATCTGCATCATCGCTATAGTTGCAATCATCGGCCACATCTTAAATTTATTAATCAGTAAGCTATTAACAAATCCACACAGGGCTACTCCTACCATACCTATAACAGCTGCTCCCAAAGGATTCCACTGATATTTTACTATAAGAAGTGCCGTAACCGTTCCAACAAGAGACATCTGCGATCCAACTGTTAAATCCAGTCCGCCTGAAATCAGCACCATTGCCATACCTGTGCTTACAATCCCCAACATAGAAAGCTGTCTTAAAAGGTTAATAAAATTATTGTATGTAAAAAATCCTTTGGCAATTATGGAAAAAAAGATAACAAGGAAAACCAATATTCCTAAAATTGCAATTAACTGTCTATATTCCTGTACGGAATCTTTTATTTTACTCTTCATTTCTGTTCCTCCACTGCATAACCTGAACCATATTTCAGTATTGTCTCTTGATCGAATTCACCCTTTTGCAATTCTCCGCTGATCTTTCCTTCATGTAATACAATGATCCGATCAGACATACCAATTAACTCATCCATTTCAGAAGAAATCATGATTATTCCAATTCCTGATTCTGCTAATTGGTTCATCAATAAGTAAATTTCCTGCTTGGCACCTACATCAATCCCTCTGGTAGGCTCATCCAGTATCAAGATCTTACAATCGCTTGCCAACCATTTCGCCAATACAACCTTTTGCTGATTACCGCCACTTAAATTTTTAACGAGTTGTTCTGTAGATGGTGTTTTGATTCTAAGTCTGCTTCTTTGCTCTTCTACAATTTTATCCTCCATAGCGCTACGAACCACCAAACCCATCGATATTTTTTTCAAAATAGGCAACACTATATTTTCTTTAACAGACAGCGTCAGCAAAACGCCTTCCTGTTTTCGATCTTCAGAAACATATGCAATTCCACACTGAACGGCATCTCTTGGAGAAGTAATATGCAGCTCTTTACCTTCACAAAAAATACTCCCTTTCCACATCTTATTAGCTCCAAATATGATTTTTGCCGTTTCTGTTCGACCTGCTCCTACCAGGCCTCCCAAACCAAGAATTTCTCCTTTATGTAATTTAAAAGAAACATTTCTTACACCTCTGCCATATAAATTATTTACTTCCAATAATGGCAAAAGATCTTTATTATGATAATTTCTATCCGGAAAAGTTTCTGACGTTTCCCGATTAACCATTAATCGAATTAATTCATCCTGACATGTATCAGTAATATTCAGCGTTTCAATTTTTCTTCCATCTCGAAAAACCGTTACTCTGTCAGCTAAGTCGAATACTTCTTCAAGCCGATGGGAAATATACAAAATGGTAACGCCTTCTCGCTTAAGCTTATCTACAATGGAATACAAAATTTTAACCTCGTTTGCAGTAAGTGGTGCAGTTGGTTCATCCATAATTATAAATTTTGCATGTCTGGCAATAGCTTTGGCTATTTCTATCATCTGCATATAGGCAACTGACAGATTCTTTACAGGACTTTTGGGATTCAGATACCCTAATCCCAATTCATCAAGCAATGCCTGTGTATCTTTCACAATTTTTTCCCGATTTACACAAACCAAGCCTCCCGGATAAGAACCCAAAAATATATTTTCTGCAATACTCAATTCTGGGATTAAATTAAATTCCTGATAAATCACTTCAATTCCAAGTTTTCTACGTTCCAGAGGCTCCTGTATCTCCTGCAGTTCTCCTTCAAAATACACATGACCTTTATCAACCGATACCGCTCCTGCAATAACCTTAATCAGCGTTGATTTTCCCGCTCCGTTTTCCCCTACAAGAGCGTGAATTTCACCTTTCTTGAAATCCATTGAAATATTTTGCAACGCTATAACTCCGGGATATGTTTTTGTTATATTTCTTACTGATAAAATATTTTCAACGCTCATTCATTTATCACCTTTCAAGATACGGGTATGAGTATTCCCCACACCCATATCATTCACTAATATTATTTATTCTAAATATTCACTCACATTATCCGCATTAACTGGAATATACTCCGTCTTAATATAGGAATCCTCAGGCCCATTTCCCCTGGCTCCTCCCACAGCTGCAATCACCGAGTTCTCTCCCTGTAATCCAATATCTGAATACAAATCACCTCTGAATATGGATCCTTCTGCCACAGCTTTTAACCCGTCAATAGAGCCATCACCGCCAAAAATACCAATATCATCTCCTACATGTCCTGCAGCCTTGAACGCTTCATATACTCCTAAAATACCTCCATCAGTAAAACTTCCTACTAAATTAACATCCGGATGAGCCTGCAGCCAGTTTTCACCAGCACTTATACCCTCAGGTGCTGAAATTGCACTGGGTCTGTCTATTACTTCAACATCTGGAATATATTCTTTAACGCCTTCTATAAATCCATCTATCTGCATTGTACAAAAAGGAATATTCGGATAATCACACAAAGCCAGCTTTACTGAACCATCAATATTATCCTTTGCCCATTTTCCAGCCTGCTGTCCCATCATTTTACCAAGTTCCACAGGATCCTTCATTCCTACAAAATAGTCCGTAACGTCTTCACCACATTCAAAATCCTGAACAACTACTACTAAATCCGGATATTGCTTTTTTACTTTCTGTAATGTTTCTGTTGCTACATCGGTATCTTCCGGCTGTATAATGATCGCATTTCCTCCCGAAGCCGCTAAATTTTCAATTGATTCAATCATTTTATTAATATCATGCTGATAATCCATAACCCTTAATTCAGCATTCATCTGTTTTGCCTGTTCCTTAGCTGCATTCAGTTTTGCAATTTGTGAAGGTGTAGTCGTATCAGCATTAATCCATCCAATAATTACTTTTTCTTCCGTTTCATTTTCCACTGAAGAGACTTCCGACACTTCTGTTTTTTCCTCTACCTTATTTTCTTCCTCTTTTACATTTCCACAGCCGGTAGCAATGACGCTCAGAGCCAAAAGAACACCTGCAACTATTTTTGATATCTTCATTGTAATTCTCCTTCCAATTTTCATTTTTTGTTTAAAGATAATTATCTTTCATAAATTTATGTGACTATTGTATAATCTTTCAAGTGCCAAATCAATTGACATTTTCTCCATTAATAAAAGTTTTAAATTGGTGTTTTTCAACAAAACGTCACTGATTTAACCCATATAAAATACGAATTTTTCACTAATGTTTCGTGCTGAAATTCCATTTTCATATTGACATGCCATTTCTTTAGAAATATTATATTATTAGCATCAATAGTAATGATCTTTCAATGATGTTTTGTCTATTATATGGAAGGAGAACTAATTAATGAGTCATATACCAGCCTACAAGGAAGTATACAGTAAATTAAAAGAAGAGCTTAAAGAAGGCATCTATCCTGCCGGAAGCCTGCTGCCAACCGAATCCGAACTGGAAAAAATTTTTCATGTCAGTCGCACTACGATCCGCAAAGCTATCAGTATTTTATCCCTAGAAGGATATGTAAAAACAAAACAGGGATATGGAACGGAAGTATTAAACATTTTTACCGTACAGAAATTGAACCAGATAACCTCAATCACTGAAACCCTGCGCCAAAAAGGATATACTGTTAAAACCAAAAGTATGTACATAGAAAAAATCACAGCTCCAGAATCAATTATGACTATCATGGAAATGCATACTCCTGCCCCCGTGTATAAAGTACAACGGGTACAGACTGCAGACGGGGTTCCCATCGCATTAATGACCAACTATGTCAAATGCAGCTATACCCCTGGATTAGAACACTATATCGATGGCTTTACCAGCTTTTACAGCTTTCTTGAGAAAAAGTATAAAATAATATTCTCCAATGCTGTCCAATACCTGTCAGCCGTGAGCGCCAATTTTACAGAATCACAAATATTAGAAAAACCTGTTGGTTCTCCACTTCTTTGCAGCCGTAGAATCTGTTATTCTGGTCAGGATCCTTTTCTATATGGCATTACCAAACTGGCTTCTGACAAATACGAATACTGTGTAAGTCTACAAAACAGACCATAATATTTTTTCATTTTTTAATTGGTTATTTGTCAAAAATCCCCGCACTTCATCTTTAAATTTAAATGCTGAAATGCGAGGATTTATTTTATTTATAATTTTCATCACAAGATCTGGCAGAACTCAAACTGTTCACCTGTTGGACTTGCTATCTTGAAGTACCGGATACCGTTGTCCCAAAATCCTGCAATACCTTCAATACCATCAGTAACGATCTTATATCCGTTCTTTACACAATATGCATAGTCCGACTCAATATCATCAGAAGCAAAACTATAATGATCAATTCTTCCGGAAACCTCATCCGGAAGCCGAGAATCTGATGGAAATATTTCAAAAATAACATCATCATTTTTCAAAAAATAAACAGTATCGTTTCCATTTTGAAATTTGCCAGTCACTTCAAAGCCAAGCACATTTACATACCACTCCACATCTCTTGCAACATCATTGGTAGCAATACCAATATGTCCGATCCTTCTGTTTTTAATCATAAGAACACCTCTTTCTGTTATTCCTGATAAATAATTCCACATCATCCTTGCCCGGGATAGACGGTATGCCTCCTCTACTTTGTACACACAATGCTGCAACCGCATTGCCTGTCAGCGCACATTGACTGATTTCTTCCCATTCCAGCTCTTCTATTGCCTGATTATACGATAACAGCCTGCTTAGGAATCCACCCCAAAAGGAATCGCCTGCTCCCGTTGTATCAACCGTATTAACAGAGAACGCATCAAAATTTTCTCTTTGATCCTTTCTTGCCACTAATACCCCCTGCTTTCCCAGTGTAATTGCAACTAATTTTATTCCCATCTTCAGGAACTCATCTGATGCATCCTCATAATTGGACGCACCTGTCAAAAGCAGACTCTCTTCATCCGACACCTTCATTATATCCGCCAGCGATATCACTTTTTTCATTTCTTCTACAGCAGTACACTCACTTTTCCATAATGATGCCCGATAATTGGGATCATAAGAAATAATCACTCCTGCTTTTTTGGCGATCGATACCGCTTCCAACGTTGCACTCCTGGATGGCTCATTTGTTAAAGACAATGATCCAAAATGAAATATCTTACAGTTTGAAAGTAATTTTTCATCCAATTCTTCTTTTCTAAGCATAGTATCCGCTCCCGGTTTCCTTGCAAAAGAAAAGCTTCGCTCTCCCCTCTCATCCAGCTCCACGAATGCCATAGTAGTAAAATATTCTGTATCCTCTAATACTGCTCTTGTATCAATTCCTTCCTTTTTCAGTGTTTCTTTTAGAAAATGACCATGCATATCATTTCCCACTTTTCCAACAAATGCAGTACTGCACCCCATATGGCTTGCCGCTGTCAGCAGATTCGCAGGTGCTCCTCCAGGATTCTGCTCAAATAGCTTCATCCCATTCTTGCTATATCCTGATTCTGTGAAATCTATAAGTAATTCTCCTAATGCAACAATATCTATCTCTTTACTCATTTTCATTTACTCGTATTTTTCCAATTCTATAATGTCAAAACCTGTTCTGATAAACCTCACAAACTTTTTAACCATCTATTGAGTCACTCTATTTTTTCAACCTTCGCTCTCAAAGGACACGACTCCATCTCTGGTCTGGTCCTATATCAGGACCTTGATGCATTGCTGGCAATAACAACCCTCCATCTACTCGTATCGTCTGTCCAGTAATATAAGATGCATCATCCGAACAAAGAAAAGCCACCGTATTTCCAATATCTCTTGGCGTTCCCGTTCTTTCTATAGGAATATTACGTCCCATATTCTCATAAAATGGAACCATTTCTTTCAGTGGACTCACTTGAATACATCCTGGCTCAATGGCATTAACACGTATTCCATAGGGTCCTAGTTCCAAAGCCACTGATTGAGTAGCTCTTTCTAATCCTGCTTTTAAGCTTCCATAAATACAGTCAATTGGGAACGCCCGACTGGCTCTTACAGATCCAATATTCACCATACAGCCCCGTATTTCTTTTTCTATCATGTGATTTGCAGCATGCTTCATTAAAAGTAATGGTGTGCGCAAAAGCACAAAATACTCTTTGTCAATATCTTCTGATTTTGTATCTCTTAATTTTCCCTCTATTCCATATCCTGCATTATTCACCAGCACATGAATTTCTCCCATTTTTTCTACTGCGGTCTGGAATATTTTTTCCACATCCTCTTCTTTAGTAAAATCCGCTTCCTTACAAAAACACTTTACATTATATTCATTACAAATACTTTGAACTAATGCTTCTGCTTTTTCCATCTCATTACGAAACTGTTCTTCGCCATCATATATTCCACCCTTATAGGTGAAAAAAATATCGTATCCCCTCTCAGCTAAAACCCTGCAAATACCTTCTCCAATCCCTCTGTTTCCACCTGTAACCAATGCTGTTTTCATCTTGAACACCTCCTATAATTCACCAATTTTATCACTTAGATATCACGAATTCCTTCACAATTTGTACTTCCAGCGCCCATATATCCTCTACTTTTTCCTCTTTCATCATCACTTACCCAAAAAGAAAAAACTTCTGCCTTCCTAATCCAAAATACAAATCTAATCGGCTTCCCTTCCAATTGTTTTAGACTGTTTCCACTACTCCATCGAACCATTACTTTTGTAGAATCAGTAATAACCGGTTCACATTCTTCTTTTCTAAAACCATTTATTGGTTCATCAGACGCTGTTCTTACTTCTACACGTACCTCTCCCAAATCGCTGATTGTATTCAGCCACAAATATTCCCCTTTAAAAACCAGCACTCTAGTTTTTAAAAATCCTTCTTTTTCTGCTGCAACACTTGCAAATCCATCTCTTCGTAACGTAGCATAACCAGTAGCTCCACCTGCATACATATGTTTTCCATATTTGGGTGACTCCCCAGACCACGCAGAATAATAAAACCGCAACTGATCCTTTTCTACAATGCATAAGCCACCAGAGGCATGAATATAGCCATAATCCCATGTCCCCTTTTTCTCAGAACCCTTAAGAAAAGCTGTTCGATCTGGTCTGCAAAAATGAAAACCATCCCGGCTATAACCCAATGTAATATCACATTGTTTCGGAACTCCAAGTTCTTCTGCAATTCTATTATGAGGTCCTTTAAAAATCTCAAAAGCTCCTAGCAAAATACTTTCATAGGCTACACAATCAACACCATATAACTGTGTAGTACAATCGTATATCGCATGTTTTTTGTCTAAATCATCTGCTCCATACCAAAAAACAGGATCATTTCTTCCCCAATCTGCACCTTTCAAAAAATCTTCCGTTTCATAATACTGTCTATATCTATAGTGAAAATCCCCCTCTACATCTACTTTTCTAATGCTGAATACCCACTTTTTTCGAAAAGGATTATAAAAGAAGCTAGACGCATCACCACACGGTCCAGTTATTGTTGGCCCATTCCAATGAATTCCATCTGAGGAAATATAAAGTTCCCCTATCTCTTCGACCTCATTTTTTCTAAAAAAAACAAATAATTTATATCTGCTCTTTGGATCTTTTGTTTCATGATCAATCCATACCGTTGCACCATCCCGCTTATACCCCTTACGAAAAGGTAATACCATATTTGTTCCAGGTACAACATCCAAATCTGGTCTATACCAGTTTTGTCCGTCCAAACTCTCTGCATATGCAGTTCCATCAAACCACCCAGCCTGATACCACATTTTATAGAGTCCATCTTTTGAATCATAAAAAACACCGTCTGTAAAAGTAGCTGCCACTGGACAACATCCCTCATTTTTTTCAATTTTTGTCTGTGGTTTTAAAATCGGATTCCCCACATAGGGTTCAGGGTAATAATATTTACGTTGCAAGGTTGATGTGTCAATCAAAAAGTCATCTACAAATAATTGCCTTCCAACATGAATAGGAATTACCTTCGGAGGGTTTGATAGATAACAAATAGTTTCTGGTATTCTATCTATATTCTTTTTTAATGCCTGTTCCTTTTCTTTCATACGTGGTGGCCAAGGCTTCTGAATATTAATTCCATTATATAGTTCTTCTCTCACAGTCATTCTCCTTATTCTATAATTATAGCCGTAGGACTCGGAATGCGAACCATTTCCTTCCGTAGTCTTATAGTCCCAGTATTGTTATCTACATCATAAAAAACTACACAATCTGAATACTCTAAAGCCACACCCAAAATTTTTCCATCTTTTGAAATATTAAAATCACGAGGAAATTGCCCTGGTAGGTAATGACGTTCTAAAAACTCTAAGGTTCCATCCTTCTGGATCTTATAAATCACAATAGTATCTTCACCTCGATTTGTAGTGTAAAGATACTGTCGATCGGGTGATATACGTACTGCTGCCGCATAATTAATTTTGGCAAACCCTTTTTCCACCGTTGATATACGCTGCTGAAGTGTCAGTTTCCCATGTTCATAACTGATCACAACAATTTCACTACTCTTCTCCGCTACAAGATAGAGGTTTTGTTTCTCACTTTCCAAAATCCGAAAATTACTTCCTTTCAAATAAAAGCGGCATATCTCTCCTCCATCCCCATATATCAAAACACTATCCAGTCCCTTATCGCAGCATATAGCTTCATTCTTCAAAATTGAAAAAACGCTATGTGCATGAGGTTTTGCCTTATATCGACCTGCCTGATTAAAGATTATCCTGCTTTTTCTGAGAGCATCTCCCACTTCAAATATAGTAAAGGATCCATCTTCATAGTTAGATGCATAAAGCCACTTGTGATCCACCGACAAGGACACATGGCATGTTGTACTCCCTCCTGTCTCATATTTCCCCATAAATTTCGGTGCTTTTCGATTTTCAACATTGTAAACAGCCACTTCCCCAACTTCGTTTTCCAAAGCAGCATACAAACATTTTTTCTCGGAATCCAAACACAAATAGGAGGGATTTTTTTCTCCAATAACTGATATTACTCTTACTTGCTGCAAAATATCATCCATTTCCAACAAATAAATACCTTCACTACCTCTTTTGGTATAAGTTCCTATCATCATTTGATACATATTGATCTTCCTTTAAGCTATTTCAATTCTGTTATAGTAATACCTTCATCAAAATACTTTTGTGCACAAAAATATAGAAGAATAACAGGCAACATCATCATGACTGTAGCTGCCATCATCTGCCCATACTCTACACTCTTATCTCCAATTAACGAAAGTAGCCTTACTGAAATTGTTTGCCTTTCTGGTTTTCCAAGATAAATATTGGAATACCATACATCTTTCCATGCCCATATAAAATTCAAAAGCGCTGACACAATCAACGTTGGTTTTGACATAGGTCCAATGATATAAAAGAATATTTGCATAGTTCCACAACCGTCAATTTTAGCTGCTTCATCCACTTCTTTCGGTATTCCATTCATAAACTGGCGTATTAAAAAAATATGATATGGAACCCCTAAACAGTATGGTAAGAGCATTGGTAATATAGTATTGATCATATTCAGTTTTTTAAACATCAAAAATAAGGGAATCGTCATAATCTGTGTAGGCAGCATCATCGATAACAGCAGAATTACAAATAATACTTTCTTACCCGGAAATTTAAATCTTGAAAATCCATAAGCGGCTAACGCTGAACTAAATACCACAATTATGGTAAAAGTCAATGCAAATACCAAGGAATTTAAAATTGCTCTAAAAAAGCCGATGTTTACCCATGCATTTACAAAATTTTCAAAATGCATCGGAATAGGAAAATAAACTGGAGGATTAGAATAAAACTGCGTTTTATCTTTTAGGGAACTAGAAATCAACCAAAAGAATGGCACCAGCATAACTATTGCTAACATTAGCAATATAATCCACTTTAATACTCCTAAAATACTTTTTTTCATAACTACATTCCTTTCAGTCAAAAGATTGATAATCCAGTTTCAACTTCTTTATTAAGCCAAAGCCAGCCAATGTACAAAGTAAAACAATGATTAATAAAATTATACCTAATGCTGCCGCATATGCTATTTCAAAATCCTTGAACCCTTTCTCATAAATATGGATTAACAACACTCCCAATCCATAATCCCTTCCATATGGTTTGATCACATCTCCCTCCGCTTTCGTAAAAGGAATAATATGTTCATATACCTGCCATCCATTTATTATTCCCATTATAAAATTGAAGATAATAGACTGTGAAATCAGAGGTAAAGTAACTGAAAAAAATCTTCGAACTGCTCCCGCTCCATCAATCAATGCAGCTTCTTGGTAACTGGGGTTAATTCCCTTAATAGCCGCAAGAAAAATTATCATTGGCGTTCCGATATACCAGATACTGGAAACAATTGCCGTTGGCATAGCTAAAGTTGAATCACTAAACCATCCATGAGTTCCAAGTCCAAATAGATGATTCACAAAACCATTTGGACTCCCCGAGAATATAAATCCCAAAACCACACCAAATGCTACTGGTGGCAGTAAACAAGGAAAATAAAAAACAGTCCGAAAAAATTTGCCCCCTTTAACTTTTCCTGCTAACAAATTCGCTATTATCAAAGACACACTAAGCATAATAACATTAGAAAAAATAACCCACAGAAAAGTATTCTTCAAGCAAATCCAAAACACCTTATCCTCAAAGAATATTTTATAGTAATTTTTTAACCCTATAAATTTGCCCTCACCCCAGATTGTTTTATCTGTAAAGCTTAATCCAATATTGGAACATATAGGATACAAATAAAATATAAGGAATCCGACAAACCACGGCATTACAAGTAAGAAACCATGCAAAGCATTTTTATTTTCCTTTTTCTTGCTCATTTCAAGCCTCCCTATTTTATGCTTACCAGGATCATGTATATTTCTACATGATCCTGGCATTACTCACCCTATGTAATTATTACTGATACATCGCATCTAAGATCTCTTGACCCTCTCCGGTCATTGCTTCAATAAATCCATTCACATCAATCTTACCTTCCAGGAGATCTTTTATCTTATTCTCAATAAAAATATTCAATGAGTCATCTGGCATCATTGCTAATGGTTGAAAATGATCCAGCATATAACTGTATGCAGAAAGATCCACACCCTCTATCTGATTTGCAAAAGCCGGATCTGTACACAATTCTGAATAAATCGGTGTTCCCACTCCATTCTTAGCCACCTGAAGCTGACCGTCTCTACTAGAAAGCCATTTTAGTACCTGCCATGCTGCTTCTTTATTTTCACAGTTACTTGCCATCATAAAACCATTAATCAAACCTGTAACCGCCGATCCTTCAATGCCTTCTGGCATCGGTGCAACCCCAAAATCAACACCTGCTTTCTTAAAATCACCAAACATCCAGATACCAGATGTACACGTTGCTATTGCAGAATTTTGGAGGCCTCCATCCCAGCTTTTCCCCCATTCTGCAACAGGTGCAACAACATCTGCCATCTTTGCTATTGCCTCAACTCCCTTTCTACCTTCTGGGGTATCAATAGTAATTTTGGTTGGATTTACTGTCTGGTCAAACATGCTTCCCCCATACATTGGAAATAACCATTGCAGTCTAAATGCTGTACGGGCTTCATCAGCAAACCCTACCTGAGTATATGCATTTCCCTCAATTTTGGTCAGCTTCTTTGCCATTTCATAATATTCATCAAAAGTCAAGGGATTATCCGATGCCGGATATGCAATACCACTCTCATCCAGCAATGCTTTATTGTAGCATAATGGATACAAAGATATATCATTAGGAAATCCAAAAACTTTACCATCCATTGTAAATGCATCCATTACATTCTGCGCAAATTCTTCGGTTTTCACTTCATCTCTCTCAATATACGGAGCCAAATCTTCAAAAACACCTGGAATATAATATTTAGAACCTAGTTGTGTACTCACGCTTACAATATCCGGAAGCATACCACCAGACATATTAACATTAATCATATCCCAGTAGGTATCCCATGGTCTAAAATCTAACTGGACGTCAATTTCTGGATGTGCCTTTTCAAATTCTGCAAATATGTTTTCAAATGCTTCCTTTTCACTATCTGTACCCCACCGGGCAACTGTAATAACTGTTTTTTCTCCACTTTCAGCTTGCTCCGTCTCTGAAGCATTTTTTTCATTTTCTACTGTTTGATCATTAGATGTACACCCTGCTAAACATCCCATCACCATAAAACCTGCTAATATTACCGACAATAACTTTTTCTTCATAATCTTCTTTACCTCTTTTCTGCGCCACCGTTTTTGTGTGCATATCAGGCTTACGTGCGTAGCGCTCACACATATAAGAGCATCTTCCTTCTCTTCCTGTATGCTGCAAATCGCTAATGTCAGATTCATCTGAACTTTTCATTTTAAGCAATTATTTCAATTTTCTCTTTCTTTATTACCCTCCCTGCTTCTTAAGAATATTTCAGTGCCCCCACCTTAGCTTATATATGTGTACGGGATGACTCCCGGAAACACCATTATTACACATTCATCATCATGTGTCTATATTCGATCATGAAAATGGTTTCATTCATTTTTCTTGTTTTTGTCCATTTTCTTGTTTTGACCTATCATTTTCCACAAATCTATCACATAATCACAGCTAATACAAGATATATTTCACATATTTTTACTGTTTTCATTACATTGCACAATTTGAAACCGTTTTCATTTATGCACTACATACAAAACTTCAGAAAGCAATAAATGTTTTTCATATTTGCTTGACAATTTAAAAAGTAAAATTCTATAATATTTTCAAAACAACGTTAGGAGCGTGGCTGTTTCAGGTACAGATTAAAGTAATTTTTACTATTGCATTACTTGTTATGTATCCAAACCGGCCCAAACACATCATATGAACTATGAAAAGGTTACCATTTCAGATATCGCCAAAGCGGCCGGAGTTTCTATCACCACTGTTTCCCGTTATATTAATGGGAAACAGGACTTGATCCAAAAGGATACCCGGGAACGGATCGAAGCAGTTATTAAAATGACCAATTATCATCCAAATGTTATGGCGCAGTCTTTAAAGACAAATTTATCGCATCATATTGGAGTTATTGTATCGGATATATCAACACCTTTCTGTGCTACTCTGATCCAGGGCATCAGTGAAACACTCCTGAGCAGTAATTATATGCCATTATTTGTCAGCTGTAACAATAGTATCAAAGAAGAAGAGTCCTATATCAGATCCCTGATGAGCCGGCATGTAGACGGTCTGATCGTAAACACCTGTTCCAGCCAGAACCCTTTGCTTATACAGCAGGCCTGCAACGGACTTCCCATCGTTCTTTGTGACCGTACCATAGATGACTATAATTTCCAATTTGTGGGCTCCAATCACCGGGATCCTATTTTCGAACTTGTAAAGCACCTGAAGGAACAAGGCTATACACTTCCTGTCTTTTTTACAGAAAATTATTTTGCAAGTTCTGTCCGGTCCGAAAGGCGCAATTCCTTTTTGGACGCAGTGAAGCTCTATTATCCTGAGATCGACCCAAACGAATTAACCTACGTCATTGACATTCACGATTCCCAGAATGTCACCAGTCAGCTTCACCATTTAAAGGATATTTGTGGGAAAAAGGAGCTTCCCGCCATATTCTGTGTCAACTCCATTACCGTACTGCATGTATTTAATGCGATCCGCTCTCTTGGAATACGCATTCCAGATGAAATCGGACTCTGCGGTCCTGATGACTGGGGCTGGGAAGAGCAGAGCATCCTGCTGTCTCTGATGACGCCCCGCATTACCAACATTGTAGTCCAGCCACGTCTTATCGGGAATCTGGCTGCACAAAAACTGCTTGAATGCATTGCAGATCCTTCTGTTACAAAGAAAGAAACCCGGTTGACCTGTCCTTTACAAATTGCAGGCTCAACTATTCTGAAACACTAAGAGCAAGCAGCAAGACGCCCCCGCTTATTTTGCTGTTCATGCATTATACAAATCCTTCTATTTTCAAAAGGATAATAACAGAAGTGCCCCCACTTATGCTATTTATTCTATAGTTAGGAGGTATCTTATGAACCCACTTGAACGATTTTCACGTGCCTGCATTGTTCCCGTTGTTGTACTGGACAATGTAGAAGATGCAGTGCCAACCGCAAAAGCACTTCTTGCCGGTGGCATTGACGTTATGGAAATCACTTTTCGAACAGCTGCTGCAAAAGACAGCATTGCTGCTGTTGCATCCGCCTGCCCGGATATGCTGGTGGGAGCTGGCACAGTCATAAATCTCGAGCAGTGCAAAGCTGCTGTATCTGCCGGTGCAGGCTTTATTGTTTCTCCCGGCTTTGATGAAGAAATCATAAAATATTGCATCAAAACTGGTATTACTGTAACCCCCGGCTGTGTCGCTCCATCAGAAATCATGTCTGCTGTAAAATTAGGACTTTCTGTTGTAAAGTTCTTTCCAGCGAATGTATACGGAGGGCTTACTGCCTTAAAGTCGCTTTCTGCACCTTTTCCAGGAGTAAAGTTTCTGCCTACCGGTGGCATTAACAGCCATAACATTGGTGACTACATTGCGGCACCCTTTATCCACGCAGTAGGCGGCAGCTGGATTTGTACCCGCAAAGACATTGCAGATGGCAATTTTGATAAGATTACAGCTCTCTGCAGGGAAGCCCGTCAAAATGCGCTCGGCTTTGAATTTGCACATTTGGGAATCAACTGTGAAAATGTCGAATCCTCCACTGAGGTAAGTAATTTTTTCCAGACAGCTTTTGATTTCCCCCTCAAAGACGGCAGCAGCTCCGTATTTGCCTCTCCCAATATTGAAATTTTGAAATCCCCTAATTTGGGAGCGTACGGACATATTGCCATCAGAACCAACAATATTCTCTGTGCAGTTCCTGAGCTGGAAAAAGCTGGCTTTTATGCAGATACATCAACCGCAAAATACAAAGATGACCGGTTGGTCGCTCTTTATCTGAAGCAGGAAATTGGCGGATTTGCCATTCATTTATTACAAAAATAAATAAAACGAGGAGTATTACACTATGAAAATATTAACTTTTGGCGAGATTTTGCTGCGTTTAAAGCCTCCTGGTCTGGAACGTTTTTTCCAGTCTCCCATTATGGAGGCATCCTTTGGTGGGGGTGAAGCCAATGTTGCTGTTTCACTCGCAAACTTTGGTATGGATGTGCAGTATTGCACTGTCTTACCAAATAATGTCATCGGCGATGAATGTATAAAAGAGCTTCGCCAGTTCGGTGTTGATGTTTCAAAAGTAAAACGCGGCGAAGGCCGTATGGGAATCTATTTTCTGGAAAGCGGTGCAAATCAGCTTCCCAGTAAGGTCACCTATGACCGCAGTGGTTCCTCTATCGCTATTGCTCAACCGGAGCTTTTTAACTGGAATGAGATATTTGATGGTATAGACTGGTATCACATTACCGGTATCACCCCGGCGTTATCTGAAACCGCAATGGAATTAAGCCTTGCAAGTGTAAAAGCAGCCAAAGAAAAGGGCATTACAGTTTCCTGTGATCTGAATTTTCGTAAAAATTTATGGAAATATGGCAAGAAAGCTTCTGAGGTCATGCGCGAACTGGCAAGCTACGTGGACATTGCCATCGCCAATGAAGAAGATGTACAGAAATCTCTGGAAATCACCGTTGACATAGATGTAGAATCCGGCAGCCTTGATCGCAGTAAATACAAAGCCCTTGGTGATAAGGTGCTTGCTTCCTATCCCAATATGAAGCTTATTGCTATTACATTACGGGAATCCAAGAGTGCAGATCATAATGATTGGGCAGCCTGCATCAACGACAGAGCTCATTTTTATGAATCAAAAAAATATCACATTACCGATATCGTAGACCGAGTAGGTGGTGGTGACAGCTTTGCAGGCGGACTTATTTACGGTCTGAATCACTATCAGGAACTATCAGCTGCACTGGAATTTGCTGTTGCAGCCTCCTGCCTGAAGCACAGCATTATCGGTGACTTTAACCGTGTCAGTGTTTCCGATGTAGAAAAGCTGGCAAATGGAGATGGCTCTGGCCGCGTACAGCGTTAGATTTTTCCAGCTTTATTATTTATTTACCCATGAAATGAAATGAGAGCCGCATTTGCGGCTCTCATTCTATAATAATTCATTATATAAGATACCTCATCTCACGTTGACCCTCTCACGATCAGCGATGGTACCGTAATATGTGACTGGATATACAGATTCGGCTTCCTGATCTTCTGCAGGATATATTTGCCGGCCTGCATTCCCATATCATAGACATCAATATCCACCACCGACAGCATCGGCCTCAGGATCTGGGAAAAGGGATAGTCATCAAAGGTGATCACCCGGATCTCATCCGGGATCAGGATTCCTCTGTCATGCAGCGCCATCACACAGCCATAGGCAATATAATTGTTGGCACAGATCACCGCATCCGGCCGTTTCCTGCTGTCCAGGAGCTGTACCGTCATCCGGTAACCGCTCTCGCAGTCAGATTCTCCAGTCTGCACATATTCCCTCGGAAGCAGGACATCATGCTCCTTCAGCACAACGATCACGCCATCCAGTCTGTGCATGGAAATCTTATCCTCCATCTTGCCGCCGATGAATGCTACCGCCTGGCAGCCCCGCTCCAGCAGATGCCTTGCTGCCAGTTCTCCGGCCAGCCTGTTATTGATATCGATCCAGCAGAAATGGCTCTGAAAATTGGGATTGCCAATGACAATATGCGGAATCCCCTTTTCAAAGATCATCTCATCCAGCTCCTCTGATATCACCGAAGCGTGAATGACAAATCCATCCGCCTGCTTGGAATCTGCCGCCTCCTGGATATAATGGCTGCAGTCCTCCGCACGCATATTCCTGACGATCAGCGTGTAGCCCTTTTCCTCCAGAGCATGCATCAGACCGCACATCATTTCAAACATATGTGGATTGGAAAACCCGGTATTTCTGCCAAGCTCTGCCACAAACACGATCGTCCTTGCTGACTGTCTGGCAAAGTTCTTGGCCCGGAGGTTCGGATGATAATCCAGCTCATCCATAGCCTTTCTCACCCGGTCTGCCGTTTCCCTTGATATGGAATAAGAACCGTTCATTACCTTGGATACCGTTGCTGTTGAAGTTCCTGCCAGTCTGGCTACATCCCTGATCGTTGCACTCATTTTTTCCTGTGCCATACCCTTTAATCCCGTCCTTTTATGATCACAAATCCTCTGCCCTGCAGTCTGTTTTCTGTAAGTCCTTCCTGCCACAGAATCTCCCCCTCCAGCCATTCTGGAAAGAGCTCAGCTGCATGCTCTTCCATGTTCAGGAAGATACGTATTCTTTCACTGCCAAGATACCTCTCATAGCCATAAAGCCTGCTGCCTCTTTCTGCTGTGACCGTCCGGTACTCTCCCCGTTTCAGGATCAGCTCCCTTTTGCGAAGCCCGATCGCTCTCTGATACAGGTAGAAAAGCTCGTCTGTTTCTGCCAGCGTATCCCATGGCATGGGACTTCTGTACTCTGCTTCCAGGATACCTGTGACCCCTGCCTCATCCCCATAAAATACGGACGGCATTCCCGGGAAGGTCATCTGGAAGATCACTGCCAGCCGGAAGCTCCTTACGTCCTTACAGAGGGAAAGAAACCGGCTCACATCATGACTGTCCAACAGATTTAACTGAGAAAAAACAGTCTGCTTCCGATACCTCATCCGCATATCTGTCACCCGGCTGTCAAACTCCAGGGCATCCGCTGTTTCCTCTGCAAAGAACCTCTTACAGTGCTTCCGGAAATCATAATTCATGGTCGAATCAAACATGGTTCCATCCAGCCAGTGTCCCGCACTTTCCCAGACCTCTCCGATCAGCACAGCATCCTTTTTACATTTTTTGACAGCCGCCCTGAATTTTCTCCAGAAGCCGTCATTGATCTCACTGGCCACGTCAAGCCGCCAGCCGTCAATGTTATACCTCTCGATCCAGTACTGTCCCACCTGACAGAAATAATCTGCCGCCTCTTCCTGATCAAGTGCAAGCTTTGGCATCATCCGTTCATACCCGAAGCACTCATAGCCCGGATAGGTTTCCGGATCCTCAGGACGTACCACCGGATATTCCAGCCGGTAAAACCAGTCCTTATAGTCAGATGCTTCTCCTTTTTCCACAACATCATTGAAAGCCATGAAGTGCCATCCACAATGATTGAAGACACCATCAATGATAACACGGATCCCTTTTTCATGGCAGTGCTGCACCAGTTCCCCGAACTCTTCATCCGTACCAAAGCAGGGATCGATATGATAGTAATCCACCAGATCATATTTATGATATTCCCCTGCTACAAAGATCGGATTGATATAAATGGCATTGACACCAAGCTCCGTCAGATAATCTATGTTTTCTGTGATCCCCTTTATAGTTCCTCCAAGCTTTCCATGAACCTTTTCCTGTCCATAGTCTTTCTCCGTTTCCATCCCGCTGATAAAGCGGTGCCCGGTGGCAAAGCTGTCCGGAAAAATATTATAGATCACGGTATCCTGTACCCACTGCGGCGGCGCCACGATATCTGCCCGGTGATTAAACGGCAGCTGGTAATACTCCGATCTGTCATCCACCGTTTCTTTGGTAAACCGATCCCCATAATACAGGCTCTGCTCGTTTCCGTCATCCAGCAGGAAATAATAGCAGAGTCTCCTGTAAGGATCGGTAAGCTCCACCTGCCAGTAGTCAAATTCCTCCGTTCTGGCTTCCACCTGCATTTCCTTAGCGGTAAACAATACCGGCGTCAGTCTGCAGGCCCGGTCCCCATAATACAGTCTGCAGGTCTTCAGGTCACCCCGCCCGGCACGCAGGCGGATCATTACATGTTTTTCATCTATCCCATATGCATACTGCGACATGGGGATATGCAATACTGCACTTCTGTTCATATATCCTCATTTCTACCCTAACCCTTCACACCACCGGAGGTCAGTCCTGTTGTCATATTTTTCTGCAGTGCAAAGAATACGATCAGGATCGGCAGGGAAACAACCAGGGATGCTGCCGAGAATACCGGCCAGCTTCCGCTCATTTCCGTTGCCTGCAGGGAATATAATCCTGCTGCCAGTGTATAGGTATCAGAGCCTGTCATAAAATTAATTGCAAAAATATATTCATTCCATACATAGACCAGGATCATCATGGCTGTCACCGCAATGGTCGGCTTCGCAAGCGGAAGCACGATCCCTGTCACAAGCCGGAACTGCGTTGCCCCGTCAATTCTGGCTGCCTCCTCGATCTCAACCGGGATCGTATCAAAATAACCCTTCATATTCCACAGGGCAAATACCGCCATCGTTCCAGTGTAAACAATGATCAGACCTGTCTTTGTATTAATCAGCCCCATGGGACTTAACAGCTTATACAGCGCCATCATGGAAAGCAGTGACGGAAATGCATATAAAAGGATCAGAATCTTTAAGATCAGCTTTCTTCCCGGAAACCGCTTTCTGGAAAAGGCATATGCCGCCGGAATTCCCGTTCCCAGTGAGATCACAAGTGTTGTCCCCGCCAGTATCATGCTGTTTCTGAACCAGAGCAGGATCGGCTTCTCCGTAAATACTGCCTTGTAATTCTGCAGAGTCATCCTCTTTGGCAAAAAGGAGAAATTGGCACCCAGCAGACTGTTTTCTGCATTCAGGGATACCGAAAACGCATACAGGATCGGGATCAGTACCCCAAAGCAGACCAGTATAAAGAACAGATTGACGATAATAAGACGGATCCGCTGTTTATTCTTCTTACTCACTTATACTTCCTCCCTGCTCTTTGCACTTGTCAGCATGGAAAACACGAGCAGCATTCCAAAAATCAGAATGGAAATCGCCGAGCTGTAGCCGTAATTGTTGGTAATGAACGCCTTTTCATAGGCATAGGTCAGAATCGTATGGATATCCGCCCCTGTTTTTGCCCCTACCTGCTGTGTCAGCAGATAAATGATATCAAACTGCTTGAAGGTTGTGAACGTTGTGATCAGGACAGAGGGCGCTATGATCGGCTTTATCATGGGTATGGTAATATACCGTGTCTGCTCCAGCCAGGTCGCCCCGTCCAGAACTGCACTTTCATAAAAGCTCTTATCAAGACTCTGCAGGGCACCGTCTATAATCGTGATCATAAAGGGCAGTGCCAACCAGAGATTCACTACGGTACAGCTGATAAATGCAGGTATATTACTGCCAAGCCACCGTACCGGCTCCCCTCCCAGCTTCTGGATCCACTGGTTCAGCAGACCGAACTGTGAATTGTACATACCTGTTTTCCACAGCAGAATCGACACATAACCGGGCATCGCCCACGGGAAGATCAGAAGCGTCCGGTATACATTCCGCAGCCGGAGTCCCTTCGTGTTCAGCAGCATAGCGATCCCATAGGCGATCACTAGCTGGAGCACCATGTTCACGATAGTCCAGAGTATTGTTACAAACAATGCTATAAGAAAGCCGTTGTCAAAAACAAGCAGGGCATCCTTATAATTTTCCAGTCCGATCAGTTCATAGTTATTCCAGTGATATACATTCATATTCGTCAGAGAAATATACCCTGTATATATAATAGGAAAAATAACGATCAGCAGGATCAGCAGGAGTGATGGCAGTGACTGCCCGTATGCTGAGAGTGCGTCTCTCCTGATCTTCCTTTTCTCCCTGTCTGTGTATTGCTGCTTTTTCATGTTCTGTTTCCCCTGAATTTCTTTTCAGTGCTTCCCGTTGTCTGCGTTACTTCATATTTTCAATGAGCTGCAGAGCTTCTTCCTGTGCCCTGTCTGCACTTTCTGCTACATCCTTGCCACTCATATTCACATCTGTCAGAAGCGTACCTGTTACCGTCCACATGACATCCATTTCCGGCAGGTTCGGCATCGGCACTGCATTTTCCGCTGTTTCCTTCATCGCCATGACCACTTCATCACCGGTGATGCTCTCCTGTTCATAGCAGGACTCTCTGGCAGGTGCACATCCGCTGGCCTTCGCAAGATCGATTAAAAGCTCATCTCTCATCAGCGCCCGCAGCACCTTTTCCACTGCTTCCGGCTTCTTTTCCGCTGCATTCCTCAGTACCTGAATACCCTGTACTCCCATATAAGGAGAAATCGGAGTTCCTGTCTCGTCGATCACCGGCATTGGTGCGATTCCTACATCCATACCACTTTCCCGTACCGTCGGGATCAGCCATGGACCTGCGATCGTAGCATGCGCCATTCCTTCCTTAAACAAAGTGTTCACCGTTGCATATTCTGTTTCTCCCGGCATGAGCTCTGCAAACTTTTTATGATAGGTAAGGGCTTCCTCTGTTTCCGGACTATTCAGTCCCGGTTCTCCCTGATCATTCAAAAGATAACCGCCAAAGCCATTGATCCAGCCCGCTGCATAATAAGGTGTGCTGTGCTGCTCCACAAAGCCATAGTGTCCACCCTTTGTATTTTCCTGCATATAGGCATAAAGCTCCTCTGTCGTTGCCGGCACCTCCTCATCACTCATATAAAGACGGTTATACATGAACAGCAGCGTTTCATAATAGATCGGAAGCTGATAAACAGTCCCCTTATAGGTAGCTGCCTCTATGGTATTGTCCATATATGCGGCAAGCTCTTCCTCCGGAATGATATCCGTAATGGGTGCAAGAATTCCCATTTCTGCATATACCCCGATCTTATCATGGGCAAACAGATACATATCCGGTGCTGCCTTGGGATCATTTCCAACCATTTTCAGTGCTTCTGTCAGATCACTTTTCTTTTCCAGAACCACATGGATCTCCGGCTCTAACTCTGACAGGGCATTTTCCAGTACCTGGGTCACCGCTTCTTCCTTGTCATGCCATATAGTAATGGTCACTTCGCCGCTTTCCTCTGCGACAGGCTGCGTACCGCAGCCTGTCAGCATACCAAGTGTAAGGCTTGCCGCCATTGCCAGAGCACCTGCCCTGCTCTTTCCTTTTCTTTTCATATTACTTACCCGCTTTTTTCTTCTTTGCTGCAATTCCAATTCCTGCTCCTGCTGCAGCTACTATGACTACTGCCGCAATGGGTCCTGCCGGACTGCTCTTTTCCTTTGTTTCTTCCACAGCTTCCGCTTCTTCTGCCGTTTCAGCTTCAGTCACTTCCTCTGCGGCAGTATCTGCTTCTGTTTCTGCTGCCAGATCCGGTTCTTCATAGGAAACGGTATAGTCCTCCGGTCCGTTTACGATAATCCAGATGTCCTTTCCGCTTTCCACAGAAATATCGGTTGTCTGGACACCGCCCTCATTTCCATTGACAATCACAGAATTGATCCAGCCAGGCACTGTTTTCTGAAGCCAGCCGTTCTCTCCCTCTTCCAGGGCTTCTCCCGGCCAGGATGCAAAGGCGTTGGTTCCATCCGGTGCCGACCATGCCCACAGGCACGGGCTTTCCCAGTCTGCCGGTGCTGATACGTGAACCGTGATATCAGCTACTGCTGCCTTATCCGGATCTGTATAGCTGAAATCATACGTTCCGTCTGCCTCTACTGTGATCCAGACCTCTGCCGGATCAATAGAAATATCTTCTGTCTGAACACTTCCTTCATTGCCGTTAATGATCACAGAGTTTACAAAAACGGGAGCCTTGGCTGTGTACCATCCATCTTCCCCGGCCTTCATGGCTTTTCCCGGCCATGCTTCAAAGGCATTGGTTCCATCCGGTGCTGACCATGCCCACAGGCACGGATTTTCCCAGCTTTCATCCACCTTGGCATGTACTGTAAACTTTTCTGTATAGGCGGGTGCTTCTCCACTTGTCTGCTTCTCATAGGTTACTTCCACCGTATCCGCTGCCTTCACTGTCATCCATGCAGCGTTGCTGTCCAAGATCTGTTCTTCTGTCTGGACGCTGCCATCATTGGCATTTACGATCACATGATTGGCAAAGGAAGGAAGCCAGATATAATACCATCCTTCATTTTCCGGATCTGCTTCCATTTCTTCTCCCGGCCACGCTTCAAAAGCGTTGTTTCCGTCACTGTCCCATGCCCATACACAGGGGCTTTCCCAGTCTGCCGGAACCTGTACGTAAAATGCATTTCTGTCTGTATCTGTTGCTGCCATTGCTGTCATGGACCATAGAGCAGTGAGCATGAGCAGCATGGTAAAAAACGTTCCTATTCTCTTCAAATACTTACCCATAATATCCTCTCTCTTTTCTTTCTTTATTTCCTGTCAGAAGTGCACTTTCCTTTTGGTTATTCTGATTATAACGTTGATCTTTTCAGACGGTCAATTTGTTTTTGGGTAACCGTTTTCCTTTGTTTTTATCTGTTTTTGCCAAATACTGCATTCAAATTTTGTATGTTTTTCACATGGTTTTTGCAGTTTCCTTTTGTTTCCCTCAATATTTGTGAAACTTTCACGAAACCGTTTCCCTGTTTTTTCCTGTGACAGAAAAAAAGAACCGCCCTCCCCGCTTTACCGCAGGGAAAGGGCAGTCCCTTCCTCACTTCTGTTCTGATTTGATTTCATTAAGCATCCGATCTGGAATAAGCATTCTTCATGTCATTACTCAGTTCATACAGTACCTTATCCAGCGTGTCTGCTGCCGCTTTCTTCACCATGGCTGCCACAGCCTCATTGGCCTCTTCCCTGAGTGCAAGACGCCTGCCGGCATCTTTTTCTTCCTTCAGCAACGCATCATAATGATTCAGAAGCTCATGGCTTTTTGCTGCCACATTCTCCTGATACCGCTCCACATGGAAAACAGATTTATGATAGGACGCATCTGCCATGGCTGCGATCATGCGGCTTACCCAGTAGAAATTGTCTGTTGACACTTCCTTCGCTGTTCCGGAAAGATAATCCGGCGTCTTCGTCACCTCTGTATAAAAGGGAACCATTACATTAAAGGCATTGGATGCATATGCCACCCATTCAATAGCCTGCGTATCCTTTTCCTCATCCGGTCTCATCTGGATCAGTGCCATGAAATCATTCCGGTTAATGCCGATCGACCGGAAAGCGCCGCGCATGGACTTTTCTCCGTAAGCTGCATAGGGATCGTATTCAGTTCCCTGATAATGGGAGGATAACAGGTACTTTACATCCTCCGGTGTCACCTTTTTCTCCGGCACCATGCACCAGGGCAGATCATCTGACAGCGGAGTATACTGCGCATCCGGTCCCTCCCACTTAAAGCTGTGTGGATTCATGTACTTCAGCATAAACCATGCGCGTGGTGTATTATATACATGGTCTGAATCATCGTGGGTGCCAAAGGCATCTCTCGGGTTCAGGATGCCATCCTTTGAAAGATCCAGATGATGCTTTTCGATAAACTCCTTCATATCGGAGGAGCAAAGGTATTCCTTTCCCGTCGAAAGTGCATCCTGTAGATCCAGACTGTCAAGTCCGAGCTGGTTTGGCATCACCACATAGACATCATCCGGCACTCTTCTTGCCATCCAGTGATGTCCGCCAATGGTTTCAAACCACCAGATCTCGTCCTTATCCTGAAAAGCGATACCGTTCATTTCATAGGTACCATACTGCTCCAGCAGGCTGCCAAGCCTCTGCACGCCTTCTCTTGCAGAATGAATATAGGGAAGGGTCAGATAAACGATATCCTCTTCCCCGATGCCGCCGGCTTTCTCTTCCCTGCCGTCAGCTGCCGGCTCATAAACAACTAACGGGTCGGCTCCGAGAACTCTTGCGTTCGCTGTGATCGTTTCTGTCGCTGTCATGCCAACACCGGCCTCATTCACACCGCTGGCAGCCCAGATCCCCTCTCCCTCCAGGGCATTTGGCATTGCCGTGTAACGCATGGGATTGTCCGGAAGCTCTATCTTTACATGAGAGATCACTGACTCATAGGTTCTCTTCTGCTCCTCTGGCTTCACCACCGTGAACTTCTTCGGGGTAAAATGCCCGGAGCCTGAATCGTCATTACGGGCAATCATGGTGGATCCGTCATAGGATGCCTTTTTGCCCACTAATACTGTTGTACATGCCATATCCTTACCTCCTGTACCTGTTCATTATATACCATTCCATTCTATATTATTTGATAAATATTCTCAATAATCATTGACCGGCGAACCGCCATGGTTCTATACTTACGTCAGAACAAAAGGCATGGAGGTACAGAAGATGACTTTAAAAGAACTGCCGATCGGCAAAAGTGCCACGATTCTTTCTGTTGGCGGGGAAGGTGCCCTGCGCCAGCATTTCCTTGACATGGGAATTATCCCGAAAGCGGATATCACCATGGTAAAATATGCACCTATGGGTGATCCTGTAGAAGTACGGATCCACAGCTATGAGCTTACCCTGCGGCTTTCCGACGCAGAAAAAATAGAAATAGATTCTATCCGGGATGCCATTTCCCTGTCCGGGACGCCGGATCCTTCCTTTGACAAAAAGGTCATGCCGCACCCCGGTCTTGGTGAAGGTGGACGGTTCCATGATAAAAATGATGAAAATCCTCTGCCGGAGGATACCCTGCTTACCTTTGCACTGGCTGGCAACCAGAACTGTGGCAAAACAACACTTTTCAATCAGCTCACCGGCTCAAACCAGCATGTTGGTAATTTCCCCGGTGTAACCGTAGACAGAAAGGATGGAGCGATCCGCGGAGAAAAGAACACTCTTGTGACTGACCTTCCCGGCATTTACTCCATGTCCCCCTATTCCAGTGAGGAGATCGTTACCAGGAATTTTGTCCTGAACGAACACCCAAAGGGTATCATCAACATCGTTGACGCAACGAATATCGAACGGAATCTGTATCTTACCATGCAGCTGATGGAGCTGGATATCCCGATGGTACTTGCCCTCAACATGATGGATGAGGTCAGGGAAAACGGCGGCTCCATTCTGGTCAACGAAATGGAAGCCCAGCTTGGGATTCCTGTTGTCCCCATTTCTGCTGCCAAAAATGAAGGAATCGGGGAGCTGATCTCCCACGCCATGCATGTAGCCAAATATCAGGAATGTCCCGGCAGACAGGACTTCTGTGATGCTGATGATCACGGCGGTGCTGTTCACCGCTGCCTTCATGGAATCATGCACCTGATCGAGGATCATGCGAAGAATGCAGGCATACCCGTCCGTTTTGCAGCCGCCAAGCTGGCAGAGGGGGATCATCTGATCCTGGAGCAGCTTGAGCTTGATGAAAATGAAAAGGAAACACTGGAGCATATCATTATCCAGATGGAAGCAGAACGTGGTCTTGACCGTGCCGCAGCCATTGCCGATATGCGCTTTACCTTTATTGAAAAGATCTGCAACAGTGCCGTTGTCAAGCCAAAGGAGAGCAAGGAGCATCTGCGAAGCGAGCGGATCGACCGCATCCTTACCGGCCGTTATACTGCGATCCCATGCTTTATTGCCATCATGGCACTGGTCTTTTTCCTGACCTTCGGTGTGATCGGTGCTGCTCTGTCAGATCTTCTGGATCTTGGCATCAATGCACTGACAGTACTGACAGACCATGCCCTGACCGCCGCAAATGTAAATGAAGCACTCCATTCACTGATCATTGACGGCATATTTAACGGTGTCGGAAGTGTTTTAAGCTTCCTGCCTGTCATCGTCACCCTGTTTTTCTTCCTTTCTCTTCTGGAAGACAGCGGTTATATGGCAAGAGTTGCCTTTGTTATGGATAAGCTCCTGCGGAAGATCGGGCTTTCCGGCCGGAGTATCGTACCAATGCTGGTAGGGTTTGGCTGTACCGTCCCCGGTGTCATGGCAAGCCGTACGCTTCCTTCCGAGCGTGACCGTAAGATGACGATCCTTTTGACACCCTTTATGAGCTGCTCCGCAAAGCTGCCGATCTACAGCTTCTTTGCGGTAGCTTTCTTTCCAAAGTACAGTACGCTTGTTATGATCGCCCTTTATTTTGGCGGCATTCTGGTCGGCATCCTGACAGCTCTCCTTCTGAAGGGCACTCTGTTCAAAGGAGAGGCCGTACCCTTTGTCATGGAGCTTCCCAACTACCGGCTGCCCGGTATGAAAAACGTAGGACAGCTTCTCTGGGAAAAGGCCAAGGATTTCCTCCAGAGAGCATTTACCGTGATCTTTGTTGCCACGATCGTGATCTGGTTCCTGCAGTCCTTTGATCTGAAGCTGAACCTTGTCACCGATTCCGCTGACAGCATGCTGGCATCCGTTGCCGGCCTGATCGCACCCATCTTCAGGCCTCTTGGATTTGGAGATTTCCGGATCTCCACCGCCCTGATCACCGGCTTCATGGCAAAGGAAAGCGTAGTGGCCACCCTGTCCGTACTCTTTGGCTCTACCGAAGCGCTGCAGACAGTGCTGACCCCCTTATCGGCAGCGAGCCTCCTTGTTTTCTGCCTGCTTTATACACCCTGCGTGGCTGCGATCGCCTCTATCCGCCGGGAGCTTGGCAGGAAATGGGCCATTACCGTCGTGATCACCCAGTGTGTTCTGGCATGGCTTTTCGCTTTCCTGATCCGGATCCCGTTTTTATTCTGAATAATTACCTGATATGTTTATTCTATCGCCAGCAGTACCCTGCTCTCCCGCAGGGTATCTGACTGGTCATAGTCATATTCAATGGATGTGATCTTCGCTTCCGGGAACCGTTCATGCAGCGCTTTCAGTACGCCCCGTCCACCCACATGGCTGATAAGGCAGCCAAAGGGATGTACCACCAGAATCTTATCATACCCTTTTTTGATCAGATCTATGATTTCAGCTGTCATTAACCAGCCATCTCCGATATTGTAATAATCACTTAAAATATCTTTCTTTTCTGCAAGCAGCTCCTGAAAGCTTCTATCATGCAGAAAACCCGCCTGCTCCAACGCCTCTGCGATCTCCTTCTGCACATAATACAGAAACTGCAGCACCTTCTGATATCCTGCTGCTTCCAGTCTGCTCTGATGTCCCAGTTCCAGACTTTTCATCTCACTGTACACCACATAAATGCAATAATTAACAAAACCACCCATCCTGTAATCACAGCCGTTTTTCTGCAAATAGTCCTCCAGATGACGGTTCCCGACAGGAGAGCACTTAATATAGATCTCCCCAACGACACCAACCTTTTTCTTTGCCTGTCCCCTGTCCACCGGAATCCTCCCAAAGCTTTCCACAATCTCACGATATACCTTTTTCCTGTAAAACAGATGCCTTCCATGCCTGATCCCTTCCGTCAGTCTTTGTAACCACTGCTGTCGCAGCCCTTCTGTCTCACCGGCATTTTTTTCATAGGGTCTGATCTGCTGTGTCAGATCCATCAGAAGATCACAATAGCACACCGCCGCAATGGCTCCTAAAAGCATCCGTCCATTAATCCGAAATCCACTGTGCTGTTCCAGACCATGCGCATTCAGACTCAGTACAGGGATCTGCCCATATCCCAGCTTATGCAGACATTCTATGATCAGGTTATAATAATTTCCTGCCCGGCAGGCACCGCCTGCCTGCGGCTCCAGAAATGCAATATGCTCCCTGTCACAGTCATCACTCTTCACAAAGGTAAGAAGATTTCCAATGATCCCAATGGCGCAGGTACAGTAATCCTTATTCACAAGACTCTGCGTCTCATAGCAGATGTGTTCCTGCTCCGGCACCACTGCCAGTTTATACCCTCCAAAAGCAAATGCTGCACATAACAGCTCATTGTGATAGTGCAGCATCTCAGGCATATAAATCGTATGCGATTTTTTCATGGACCTGGTGAATTCAGTATTGGTAAAGGTGTGCATCATCGAAACCTCATTACATCAGACATTTAAACAATATCCTGATCAACTTCCTCATAAAAATCAGTATCTATCTTCTTAATCTTGTATACGCACTGAGTACTTACCCCATATTCATACTCAATCATAAGTTGCGCCAGTCTAGGCCCATCAATTAAAATAATATGCCTTTGTTCTGCATATTGCTTTGCATCTTTTGAATACTGCGCTGTCGTTATAAACATTCCTTTGGCATTTTTCTCAGGCATTGCCCCATAAAATTGTCTCACCTCTGGACTACCAACTATCTTCTTTGGATCATATCGTTTAGCCTGAATGTAAATAATATCAAAACCTAATTTATCTTGGTAAACAACTCCATCAATTCCCTCATCCCGTGTCTTTTGCGTTACTTTCCCTCTTCCATATCCCATCTTTTCCATCAATCCAACAACCAAATGTTCAAAAAAATCCGGTGGATTCCGATGTATCCGTTCCAAAATCTCATCCTTTAAAACCGTATCTAATTCCTTTTGTACACGTTCCAATATTTCCTGTGGCGTTTCATCACTAAGTTCCTTAACTCCTTTATCCTTTTCACAACTGGATTCTCCATTTAGAAACTCCACAAAAGATGGATATCTCTTTAGGATTTCGTTCGTAATATTTTCTCCTGCTTCCAACTCCTTCCTACCTGCAGATGTCAGAATAAAGTGAGCCCTAGACGGACTATCAATTAAGGTTGCTTTCTTTAAATAGGTTCTGCACCATCCAATCCGATTATTGAACAGGGTCTGTTTTCCGTTTTCCAGCATTTCCGAAACATCTTCTTCAGACAGTTTAAAATCTTTGATTACCTGCCTCTTGGCATCAATATATGGATGCACCTTTCCATCCTCTAAACTCTTAAGAAATGACCGATACATTTGATCATACTTTGGAATTGACATATCATATCCCCCTTTTGTATCTTTTTATTATTATAAATAATGAAAATAAGAATATAACGATAAAGCATACAGTAAAATACTTCCAATATTGAGGAACTCCATATATGCTATGTTCATTTACCGATTTAATATAACAATAAATCACGCCACCCCCTCCGGCAATTCCTGCCATGCCAATACTCTCTACTAGTATACATTTATGTTTTTTTAATATATTCTCTATGTCCTGCTTAGAAAATCCTTGTTCATGGAGAAACGGGATAATACAAAGCAATACACTGGCTAATGGTACAAATAAAATACATATAATTATTATTCCTGTAATATCTACAGATTTAAAACTAAAAAATGTATTTGGCATTCCTTGAAGTAAAATTCTATAATTATCCTCTACTTTAAAGAAAACAATTTCAACCATCTGAAGCGCATGAGCGGTATAAAGACATGATATCCCCCCACATACTATACAGCAAGTATATGACACATACTTTTCATACTTGGATGCAATAAACTTATAATTGTATGATTTCTCAAAGAATGTCATAAAATTTGAAATAAAATATAAAAATAAAGCTGGCAAAAATACATCTGATGAAACAAAATTGTTTAAGGATAGAGCCATAAATACATTTATTATACAGGTACATAATAAAATTTTATAATTTGTTTTTGTTTCTTTCATAATATATCCTCTGTAATAAGTTCTTTATCATATTATATGTAGCATTGTCATTATATAATTTTTTGAACCTAATGTATACATTTTATTATTTCTCAGACGAAAAAGACGCCTGCCTACTGACAAGCGTCTCTCGGATTATATATATCCGTTTATAGTGTTGTTGCTAATGATGCCTCTGCCTCCTGGTATTCTTCAAGAGAATACTTTTTTAAGATTTTCTCCCTAGGAACTTCCAGTTCAATCATGTTTCGAATCGCCTGAATTCTTTCTGATTTCTTTGCTTCAGCACTTGCTTCTATTCTCGCTTCTTCCAGATATTTCTCCATAACTTCACACACAGCAGATGCACCTCCTTCACTTTTCAGCTCCCTGAACCTTTTTGTTACTGCCGGAAATTCCGCAGTATTAACATCCTTAGATGAAAAACAGGACATCAGATCTGAAATCCTGCTTCCATCCTTAATTACTGTATTCACAAAAATCTCATGAAGTCCATCATCTACAATCATTCCATTTTCACGGATCGTCTTATCCACATGATAAGTAGTCAGACCTCCTCCCAGAAAATCAAACTCCGAAATGTACACGATGTAAAGCTCCAGTACATCCTGAAATCTTTCTCCCGGTTCAGCTGATCTGGTCGTGATAACAGACGCATTAAATCTGGCCCTTTTCATGTGGTTGTCACGATCAGATCTCTGCACTTCAATATTGCACTTGCTGCCATTTCCCAGTGTGCAAAGCGCATCCAGCCTGACAGAGCGACCATACAGATTTCTCTCACTGCTCTGTACGATCACCTCTTCTACGATCAGCCTATCATCTTCCAGAATCGTTCTCAGGATTTCCTGACATGCAGGAATATCCTTCGCAAATACTTCGAAGAATACATCATCCATGAGTCTGAATTCCTGTACTCTTCTTACCTTTTCCTGTAATTCCAATCTTTATACCCCGCTTTCTTTTCATGTTCTCATCACGTCATCAAAAGAAAACCTACCAGATACCCATACCTCTGATACCCGGAACTACAGCAAACAAATTCTAAAATCCCATACACTATATCAATAGTATAACATTCATTTTCTCTTACGCAACCATGAAATATAAATACCTTTTTCTTTATCTGAGAAACACCCGCAGCAGCCTTTCCTTCATCCTGCTGTACCTCTGATACCGGATTGGCAGATCCATCCATGTCTTTTTATCCACGATACTGCGAAAATGGCTGAAGGTCTCAAACCCGGTCTTTCCATGATAGCCGCCCATACCGCTTTCACCAACTCCTCCAAAGGGCATGGCACTGGTAGCCAGATGTATGATCGTGTCATTAATACAGCCACCGCCAAAATGGCACAGCTCCAGAACCTTTTTCTGCGCCCCTTTATCCTCACTGAACAGATACAGCGCTAATGGATGTGGATGTTCTTCCACAATGTCGATTGCTTCCTCCAGCGTATCATAGGTCAAGATAGGCAGAACCGGTCCGAATATCTCTTCCCCCATCACTGTATCACTGAAAGTCACATTTTTCATGATCGTTGGCGCTATCCGGAGACTCTGTCCGTCACCACAGCCCCCACATACCACCTTATCAGGATCGATCAGTCCCATGATCCGGTCATAATGCTTCCGGTTAATGATCTTTCCGTAATCTGGATTTTTCAGGGGATCCTCCCCAAACTGTGCTGTGATCTCCTTTTGCAGCGCTAAAATCAGTTCATCAGAAACCGTACGGTCGCACAAAATATAGTCAGGTGCCACACAGGTCTGCCCACAGTTCAGATATTTACCAAACACGATCCGCTTCGCCGCAAGCGGAATTTTCGCACTTTTGTCAACGATACAGGGGCTTTTCCCTCCAAGCTCCAATGTCACCGGTGTCAGATATTCTGCTGCATGACGGAGCACCTCACGTCCTACTGTCTTACCTCCCGTGAAAAAGATCTTATCAAACCGCTGCTCCAGCAGTGCCTTATTTTCTGCCCTTCCTCCTGTCACCACCGCTACATACTCCGATGGAAAGCACTCCTTCAGCATTTCTTTAAGCACTGCACTGGTATGCTCCGCATAAGCACTTGGCTTTATGACCACTGTATTCCCTGCCGCAATGGCGTCGATCAGCGGCCCCAGTGTAAGCAGCACAGGATAGTTCCAAGGGCTCATGATCAGCACCGTACCATAAGGCGAAGGTGACCGGAAGCTCCTTGCTGCAAACTGCGCAAGAGGTGTTGCCACTCTTTTTTCCCTCACGAGGCTCCGCAGATGCTTCTGCATCCATGTCAGCTCAGACAGCGTCAGGCCTATCTCACACATATAGCTTTCCATACGGCTCTTGCCAAGATCTGCCTCAAGCGCCTGATCCAGCTTTTCCTCATAACGCCGGATTCCATCCTTCAGCTTCTGAAGCTGGGAAAGCCGGAAAGAAACCGGCAATGTTGCTCCTTCCTGGAAAAGCCTATGCTGCTTTTCCAGAATCTGTCTGATTTCCTGTTCTGTCACGCTTCTGTTCCTCCTGTACAAGATGATAAATCCGTTCAAGTTCACTGGCATTCCACAGCACCGGCACCGGATAAAGGGGATTGGCCTCATGGTCCGCATACGCCGCCAGCGTAGGAATGTCTTCCTTTCTGATTCCCTGCAGTGTTCCCGGAATCTTCATGTCATCATTCATCTTCTGGATGTGCTCGATAAAGCTTTCCGCAGCCTCTTTGTCAGATGCTGCAGATGAGATGCCTGTAAGCCTTGCAAGTCTTGCCAGCTTTCCATATACGCTTGCTCCATACTCCCGAAGGACGATGGGCAGCAGCACCGCATTTGCCAGTCCATGGGCAATTCCATAGCGCCCGCCAAGGCTGTGCGCTACAGCATGTACATAGCCAACATAGCTCTTGGTAAAGGCCGTTCCCGCAAGATAGGAGGCCTTCAGCATACAGGCTCTGGCATCCAGATCCTTTCCGTCCCTGTAAGCCCTTTCCAGATTCTCAAAAATAAGGCAGATGGCAAGTACGGCAGCATCCCTTGTCTGTCTGGTGGTTGAACGTCCAATATAGGCTTCCACCGCATGTGTCAGTGCATCCATTCCGGTCGTTGCTGTAAGCTGCGGTGGCAGTCCCGCTGTAATCTCCGGCTCCAGCACTGCATAATCAGGGATCAGGAAAAAGTCATTGATCGCATATTTGTGGTGGGTGTCTGCGTCCGTGATCACTGCTGCCAGTGTTGTTTCACTGCCTGTACCTGCAGTTGTGGGAATGGCGATCAGAAGAGGAAGCCTTCGCATCACCTTCAGGATCCCTTCCATCTTTGCCAGTGACTTTCCTGGTCTTGCAAGTCTTGCCCCAATTCCCTTGGCACAGTCCATGGAAGACCCTCCGCCAAAGGCAATGAGTCCCTGACACTGATCCTGCAGATACTGTCTGCGGGCTTCCTCTACATTGGCAGAAGTCGGATTGGCTACCGTATCCTTATACACACTTACAAAAATACCTGCTGCCTTCAGAAGATCTTCCAGCGGCTCTGTCAGTCCAAGGCCATATACCCCCGGATCTGTCACCAACATGACACGGCTGATTTTCTTTTCTGCCAGCACCCCTGGTACACCAGTAAATCCCCGGATCAGCTCCGGCTCCCTGTATGGCAGCAGCGGAATTGCCACATGAAAACATTTCTGAAAAATCCTGCAGTATATCTTTTTTAAAATATTCATAAGAAACCTCCCTGGAATTCTGTCACTTCTTATCTTTCTGTGCTAGAATAAACCTGGGTGTAACCCCCATGTCAAGCCGCTGTCTTTCAGTACAGAATTTTACAGAAAGTGAGATTTCTTTATTATGACATCAGATATACCTTCCACAAGCTCCCACAGCGAATACTGCATCACTGCCGGAGAATTTGCACGCATGTGCCAGGCTACCAGAGATACCCTGCGCTATTATGAAAAGCAGGGAATTCTTGTTCCTTATAAAAACAAGGAAAATGGATATCACTATTACAGCTATTCCCAGTTAAGCTCCTATTACTTCATCAAAACCTTCCGCAGCCTTGACTGCTCTGCTGCCGATATCCGTACCTATCTGCTAAGCGGCGAGGAAATCCGCTTTGACGAATTTGTTGACCAGCAGTACGATTCCCTTCTTCATCTGAAGCTGCAGATCGATCAGAAGCTCAGCCTGATCTCCAATACCAGAAAGATCCTGAAGCAGATGCGGGTCAACGATATCGGTCATCCCATCCTTTACACCTTTCCTGAGGATATCTTCCTGAAACTGACTCCGGTACTGTCCACACCGGCTACCTCCTCAGGAGAAATTGCCTCCGATATCCGGCGTCACCTGGAGTCCTGTACAGCATCTGCTATCCAGCCCTTTCCCATGGGCGCCTCTATTGGCTCCTCTGATTTTCTAAGCAGCTGTTATGTCTACAACAATATATTCAGCATTGCCCGGATTGGTAAGGACTCCCCACAGGCTGAAGCAGACCATGATCTGTTTCCTCTGCCCTCCAGGAATGCCATTGTTTCCGTCTGTACAGAAAACGATGGCGACATCTGCAAAACCTATGCAGACATCGCCACCCTCACAAAACAGCAACGGAAACACCTTTGCACCGATATTTACAGCCTCAGCATCGTTAATGTTCTGGATCCGCATGCCGGCAGGAAATATCTGAAATATATCTTTGCCTGTGTAGAATAGCCGCTCCCGCTATTTCCACTGGAAGTTGATCATTCCATAAATATAGATAAACAGGATCACGACGGGAACAAAGTATCGGAAAACAGGCTTCATCCAGCCCTTTACCTTCATTCCCTCTCCTGCATTGGCCTCGCTTAAGAAATTTTCCCAACCCCAGCCAAGCTTATTGCTGCAGAACAATGCCAGAATGAGTGCTCCGATCGGCATCACATTGGTCGATACGATAAAATCCCAGAAATCCAGCCAGGCTGTTCCTTCAGCAAAGGGCTGAAACCGGAATACACTGTAACCAAGCGCTGTTGTCAACGCAATCAGAAAAGTACCTATACCACACACAAGGCATCCTTTTGGTCTGGACCAGCCGGTCAGCTCCCGGATCATAGCCAGGATATTTTCACATACCCCAAGCACCGTTGACATGGCAGCAAATACCATAAACAGGAAGAACAGCGTTCCCCACCATCTGCCACCGCTCATGTTGTTAAACACACTTGCCATCGTATCAAACAGAAGACTTGGTCCAGCATTGACTTCAAGTCCATAGGTATAACATGCAGGAAACATGATCACACCAGCAATGACTGCCACAAGCGTATCCAGTGCAATAATATTGATCGATTCTCCCATCAGTGATCTGTCTTTCTCCAGATAGCTTCCAAAGATCGCCATGCCTCCCATACCGGCTGACAGTGTAAAGAACGCCTGATTCATGGCACTTACCACCGTAGCTCCTGTAATCCTTGAAAAATCAGGAACCAGATAAAAGGAAAGTCCTTCCGCCGCTCCCTTCAGCATCAGACTGTGCATTGCCAGTACCAGCATCAGCACGATCAGCGCCAGCATCATATACTTGGTGATCCTCTCAAGTCCGCCCTGCAGGTGAAAGCTCAGAATCACATAGGCGATCACCACTGTCACAAGCAGATATACTACATTTACTGCAGGATCTGCAATCATTGCTTCAAAGCCAAATTCCCTGTTCTGTCCTATCAGAAACTTTACAAAATAATAAATGATCCATCCCGTCACTACAGAATAAAAGGCGATCAGTGCGATATTTCCAATCAGACAGAGTATCCCGCAGGCCTTCCATTTTTTCTTCTTTCCAGAACGCGCCAGCTTTTCATACATATATAGCGGACTCGTCTGCGCCGCACGCCCTACGGTAAGCTCCATAAGCATCGTTGGCAGACCAAGTACCAGCAGGCACAATATATAAATCAGCACAAAGCTGCCGCCGCCATTCTGTCCACACATCCACGGAAATTTCCACACATTTCCACAACCGATCGCACATCCTGCTGAAAGCATGATAAATCCCAGTCTGCTTCCCAGTCTTTCTCTTTTTTCCATTCTTCTCAATTTCTCCATAAGTTATGATCTCTATTATAACTTATCCAATATTTAATATCAACAAATGAATTAACGGTGAGATGAATACGTGAGATAAATACGTGAGACGAATGACGGGATGGATCGGGCTGCGGATCTTTTCTTCAATCCCACCAGATTGAAAACTTCAGTTTTTCTTTTATCATGCTTCTTAATTCTTCAAATCCGTCTCTGCAGGCAGGTTCTGCATTTAAATCCTTTATTTCAGAAAGCAGCTCATCTATTTCTCTGTCCTTCAGATTTCTTCCCAGCTTAAAGCCAATACTATCATGACCTATGTCAATAATCTCAGCCTGAAAGTCTTCCTCCCAGTGTTTTGCAACATGATTCATTTCATCGAAACGGAGTGTTTCATTCCATCCACCCCAATGACTACCAAGAATATGAAATATCTCATATGCATGTTCTATGTTACGGAAATCTACAGCTACACCCGGATTTTCTATTACCGGGGTTCCATCGACAAAGAATTCATTCTTCTCTGTCTGATGAACGAAGCTTTTAAATATGTGGACGAGGCATATTCCGACACAGCGATCGTTATTCATACGCCTCGGCTGACACCAGACACAGAAAAGCTGATTTCCCTGATCAGAATGCTTAATATGCAGATTGCAGTGAAAAGAGATGGGGAAACTCACCTACTCGATACTGAGAAAATTCTTTATATAGAAGCCGTAGAACGCAGCACCTTCGTTTATACCGAAGATGCCACCTACGAATCAGATCTCAGGCTTTACGAGATGGAACAGAAGCTGCTGGAACAGGGCTTTTTCCGTGCCAGCAAACAGAGCATCCTAAACTTAAAGAAAGTAAAAAGCTTAAAGGCCGATATTAACCGCAAGATACGGGTTACGCTCGTGAATGGAGAACAGATCCTCGTATCCCGCATGTACGCAGACGAACTCAGAAGGAGGCTTGGAATTCAATGATGGAAAATAATAAAACAATCTTTACTTATATCAGTCAAGTATTTGCCACCTTCGGCATCATTCTGCTTCTTTTTGTCCTGTTTGGACTAACAATCGGTGACAGCGTAAAAGAATACTCTTCCCTGTTCGCTCTTGGCCGCCACGGCTTTTCCATCGCAACGATCCTGCAGCTTTTTTTCTGGCTGTGATCATTTCCCTTGCTCAGATCACTTTCCTCACTGACAGATGGATCCAAAATCTGGCTCTGATTCTCAGGAATATCCTGTTTTTCACAACCGTTATCCTTACCATTGTCATCTTTGTCATCCTGTTTGATTGGTTTCCGATCGATGACCTGTCTGCCTGGGCTGGCTTTGCACTGTCCTTTGCTGCCTGTACTGCAGCCAGTGTTGCGATCAGCCGGCTAAAAGAAAAGACCGAGAACACAAAAATGGAGCAGGCCCTTGGAAGATTGCAAAAATAATCATAATTACTATTCCACTTTATTCCTGTCCAATACCCGCAATCATCTTATCAATCTCTTCCTTTGTAACATTCCCCGGGATCCTCATATGACTGGCATCAAATTTCACTGCCCCATGGTTCATCATATACTCTGCAAACTTATCATAAGGATAAAGACCTTCCACTCTCCTCTGCTCTCCATAGATCCAGAAGCTGATCAGTCCCTCATCCACCTGAATGCCATCCATATTCAGGAACGCTTTCGCATCCATCGGAAAAATGCTTGCGCATTCATCCGTCAGCGTATAAACTGCCAGAACCTTGCCATCATTTTTATTTTTCATCAGGGACGGCTTCGCATAGTAAAAATCCCCTGCCTGCAGGTCATGAATCGTCTCTTCAAAATCATCGAGATCCGGACAGGTCTTATAATATTCCCGTTTTTCAGGCTCCATGAACCATGGATACAGGGCAAGTGTCAAAATGCACTGCTTCATCTCTAGATCATTGCAGAAGCGGTGCAGGCTTTCCAGGCTGAATGCTGCCATGGCTTCTTCCTTATTTTCAAGCTCATCCATCGTATAATTTCTTTCCTCTTCTGTACAATAGAAAGAAGCCTTCTTAAACTGCCTTTCTATCTCCCTTGCCACCTGTATGAAATCATGGATCTCTGTTTTGGTCGTCGGAATGTTATAGCTGATCGTAACCTGTCCGTCAGCAATCCTGCTTCCATCAAAAAAGATACCCCGTCCTGTGCGCTTTGCATTGTACAGCACAGCCGTATTCTGATTCATTTTATCATCCTCAAGGATATAAAATTCATTATTACTTCCATATTTCAGTCCGCAGTTTTTTAACAGCTCAGCCATCTGGATGCTTTTTACTTTTCCAAACAATCCTTTACTGTTGATCACCAGTGTAAAAGCCATTTCCTGTCCCCCTCATTTAATTGTCTGCTTTTTAATTGCCTGCATCCGCAATAACTTCAATCGCTTTTCTGGCAAAGTTGATTTTTCTCTGACTGATGATCTCACCATTCTCTGATATGGTCACCTGTGCTACCGCTAACTGATCGTCCTTTGCTGGCTTGGGATTCCCCATAAGTGTCGTCCACTCCACCTGAATGTCAGCTTCCAAAATTTTCTTATCGCACAGAATCACGTACTGCATTCTGTCAAAAAACTCTGAATTGGAATCTGCACTGACAATGATGCCGTTTTCCTCATTCTGGTAAACCTCAACCGTATAGTATACGACATCTTCATCCGATTCTGCATATTGTTCATTCGGTGAAACGGTTGCCTGATATAAAAGATCTGCTGTCTCTGCAGCGGCAGAATTATCTGTTTCTTTGTTCTCTTTAGTGGCGCAGCCGACTGTGGCTAATACTAATAGTGCAGCTATATATAACGATATCAATTTCAGGTTTCTTTTCATCATTCTATACCTCTGTTCCTGCCTCTTATCTTAATTAAAGCTGTTTTTCCAGCATCTCTGTTATTTTCTCTCTTTCCCCGCTGCCATTTGTTTTAAATCTCAGCAAAGGAATACCATATACTTCCATGATGTGGTTCTTCATTAAATCTCTTTGATTCTGCTTTGTCCCATTTTTATGATACTCATATCCATCAACTTCCACGGCCAATACAGGCTTTTTACTGATTCTATTATATATCAGGAAATCTAGGTGTGTAGACGAATTCTTTACATATCTGTCTTCCTGCTCATTTAATAATTGCGTATCCCTGATCAGAGTACTCAAAGGAAAATGACAGACAACCTCTAAAAATGAATATTTATTATCAGCAATAATTTCTTCAATCAGGGAATACATCAAATTCTCTGAATCAAATTCTGATATCTTTTTATGCTTTTTCAGATATTCTATTCTCTCTTTTGTATACTGTGTGTAAAGATAATCAAAAACAGAATAGGTTTTGCTTTCCGTTACTTCAAAATTGTGATACTGAATATAGTCTATCAGATCTGTTATATTCCGTTCTTTTGGCTGTTCATTTCCTGTCACAACAAGCATCAGCTTCTTTTTTGCTCTCGATACTGCCACATTGATTAAATATGGATCATCTGCAAAATCTGAAATTTCATCGTCTACAGTAGATATAATAATGTTGTCTTTCTCTTTCCCTTGAAACTTATGTACTGTAGCAGCATCAATGTCTGTAATTTCTTTCCGCAATGCTTCTACCTGATTTTTATAAGGTGATATTATTCCCGTTTCCTGTGGATCAGGCGCATACTTAGGTAGAATTTCGTTCTTTATCACATCGATTTGCCGTTGGCTATAATGATCACGTGCATGATTCCCAACCACTGTTTTAACTACCGAGAGCACATCCTGCTCCCCTCTATCGGTGGTCATAATAATCAGCTCTCCCCGATAAAATTTCTGATTGCAGAAATTGATTATCTTCGGATGACATCTGTAATGCTCCCGCAACAACGTCTGTGTTACATCTGGCATAACATCCAAAACAGACTGCAGGAAACTGTTTGTATATCGATAACCTTCATTAATCTGAAAGCTGTCAAATATAGAATCTACGGTATTCTTCATCTCACTTGGGATCACATTGGGTAATTGTTTCGTATCACCCACAATCACAACATTTCTGGCGCAGGAAAGAGCCAATGCCCCTGTTGCTATGTCCACCTGTGATGCCTCGTCCATAATAAGATAATCGTAAACCACATCCGCATTCAAACTATTTCTTGAAGAAAATGTTGTACTTAATATAACTGGATACTCTTGCAAAACGCTATAGGGCTCTTTCTTTAAATCATCTTCACTAAATATTCTGCGATGGTCATTTTCCCCATATCTTCCAGCCAATTTATTCTTCAATAGTCTCATGGATCCATCACATAAATTATCAAGCAGCTTTTGATTAACATTATTCAAGTAAGATTCTATCTCAGCAATTTCATCTGACAGCTCTGCCTGCTTCGCACAGTAATACATTGCCTGAAAGGTTATAATTATTTTGGCAATATCCTGTTTATAGAAGTTCCAGCTTATTATTCCATATCTTATGAGAGCCTTGATTTTAAATATAAATCCTGTTGTTTTTTCCTTTTCAGAAATCAGCTGGCTCTCCTGCCATAACGTCATCCAGTCCTCTGATGATAATTTTCTGCTTAGCTTTATCAGTTCTGTATCAACATCAGATTCCTCAATATATTGCCTAAAATATTCAAGCTCTGTAATCAGACCTGAAAGTTCCTGTTTTAAGCAGGCCAGTTTCTCCTTTTTATCAAAAACAAATTTTAACTGTGTTGACTGTTCTGCTATTTGCTGCTGTAATTTTGTCAGGTCATCTTCTGTTTTCCAGGCTGTAAAATCAGGATAATTTATATTCTGATTAGCAACAAAGCTTTTCCTATTATCGGATTTTCCTAACGTCGCCGCTATAAATCCCAAATTATAACGAGGCGAAGATAATTTCTCATATACATTTTCTGTCGCCGCATTGTTATTGGAAACGATCTGCACTGTTTTATCCTGCATCAAAATATTAGCAATTATGTTTAATATTGTCTGCGTCTTACCGGTTCCTGGCGGTCCCTGAATAATACTGATCTGACTTTCCATCGCATTTTTAACAGCTTTATACTGACTGTTATTACAACCAAACGGAAAAATAGGTACAAATCCATATTCTTTTTTATCTTTGCCTTTTTGAAGTAATGCCGGATTTAAATACTTCGCCAACACAATGTTCTCACCTACAAAATTTACTTTTTCATATTGTTTTGTCAGTAGATTTTCACCAGTTTCTTCATTCCTGAGATTGCTTACCTGCGCAATCTGTTTTATATATGCAAGCACACTCATTGCCTGCTTCTGACTTAAGACAGATTTTTCAATGGTCAGGTCATCCCGCCTGTAATCCCTTTCACTGCCGTCTCCAAAACAGATATGCCAGTACTCACACTCTCCTTTAAATACATATATGGCTGTCACATTAAAAAAAGGCCGTCTCTCTCTGCTGAGACGGTACAAATTAGGATTCAATGATTCCGGGGTTTTTAACCATTCCACATTCGAATATGTATATGCATAAAGCTTTCCGTTTTTAAATTTTACATTCCACTTGTGAGTATCCTGGTTGTATTGACAGGATATTACTTCAGAGGTTTTAATCTCCCCTTTAATAATAAGCATATTATTCTTAGTATTCATTTGTTAACAAGCCTCTTCAATATATCCTTCTCCTCCACTTTTCCTTCATAGTTATTTTAAAGAATTTACAACAACTCATAAATAACCAATTTATGTTAACTCCAATATCCCTTGCTTGCATTATTATAACTTTGGGCTCCAACTATTAAGATAATCCCTCAAAAATAGATATCATTCGCTATATTGTCCACAGATTTAGTTCTTGCAAATTAAAATCTAAGACTATCTTTGCAATCACACAGGCAAACATTTATTTTTTATCACAACATTTTTTCTTTCAAATCATATTTTTCAAATCGACACCTTTAGCTCATATTAATAATCATACCATGACACCAATTATTTCGCATCCATTTTTCAAAAAATGCAGAGTATTACGCTCTGCCAACTTCTTATAATACATATATCATTTTTCTTAATATTCGTTTTCCAGTACGGCATCTCCAATTTAATAAGTTTGGATAAAACATAGAGACTACGCAGTGTTCATTCGGATTCCGCTTCGCTTCATCCTCATGTTTGGCTGTCGCCAAATAAATAGAAAAAGAAAGATAGACTCACACAAGTAAGCTTGCGTCGGCCATCTTTCTTTTCTATTTACACTGCTCGTAGCTTATTCAAACTCCCTACAGGTTAAGTTACATCCTGTATACAAATAAGTATTTGGCTCTCAGAAACAGCATTTTTTCGTCTGTTTCTCTTAATTATTTTCTGTTTTCAAAATTTCAGGTATCATTCGGGTATCAAAATTCCTGTTGATATTATGACTCCAAAGATTAAGATACACAAGCACTATTTTAATAATTCTTCTTAGTGCTGAAGCAACTCTTTCCAGTTTTCCGGAAATCCCATCGTACTAATCTGAACACACTCATATTTGTCAAAAAGAAGCTCAATGTTATCCACAAACAAATTCCAATGTGTATCATTTTTTAGCAAATGTTTCAAACATAAAAGCACACCATATATTCTATTATTCCCTATTCCGGCTTGTGTGTACTCCTTATATAATATGGGTGTCTTGGACAACTTGGCATTATATATTCTTCCGTAATGTGCACAGATATTTCTCACATACGATATGCTCTCCAACCAGCTTTCGAAATATGTATAACCTACACCAAATGTCTTTGCAATAGCCTTTTTATCCTTATTAAGCATATTCTTATAAAACTTCGATAGTGTACCAAAACTAAAAACTTCTACCAATGCATAGATCGGCAAGTAACCACCTTCATAGTTTTCTCTAAAATTACGTACAAATGGTGCCTTTGAGTTTCGTCCTATTTCTTCATTGATATCTTTCAAAAATTCTGCATGATAATTCTCATTGGCAAAATTTTCCGCCTGCAGATATCCCAAAACACCATATTGCTCAGCAAAAAAATTAGCTAATCTGCATCTTACGTTAATCTCAACCTTTTCAATCTCAGGAAAAATAATCTGTCTCAAATTTGCATTAAACAAATATAAATCCACTATTTCCTTAAATGTTGTCTGCTTATTATAACAACCATTTTTCGTTTTCAGATTAAGGCTGTATGCCTTTACTAACCTAAAATATGAAATATCATTAAGTATTTTCTTTGCATACGCCTCATCATCGACAATCAAACCAATACTTTTCAGATTTTCGACCTGTTCATCAATTGTCATAGGAGGCTGATGCTTTTTAAGTTCTCCCATACAATATTCTCCTTAAAATTAAAAGACCCAACGTGGTCCGCATCGTTGAGAGGCGTGTTGGGTTCTGTTAATAGATATTATATGCAAGTTTTTCAGAAAAATCAATAAAAAGTTGTTGTTTGTCTTAGACTATTAAATAATCCAAAATACTTTGTAGCAGAAATAATTCTACTCTTTATATTCTGTCTCCATAAGGTAATGACTTAATATATTTCTCCATATAATCCCAATCTGGTATATATCCTTCATCTGAATACTTATGCGTTTCATCTAATAAAGGGCTTCCACAAAACAAATTTGAAAGGCTGAAACCCATGGCTCAATTACATTTTACATTAGATAGTGATTTTTTTGTAGGACT
>ERZ1673743.633-NODE-633-length-50189-cov-27.478398_pt1 | contig 50189 bp, 41 predicted proteins | sample MGYA00580197_ERZ1673743 | MGnify/ENA primary metagenome ERZ1673743 (study PRJEB41218, sample SAMN15661795) | gut metagenome | host: Homo sapiens | place: Canada: London | collected 2015-08-20/2019-03-30 | study: EMG produced TPA metagenomics assembly of...
TATCAGACTTCCTACACTTGAAAAGTGCGAACATAAAAATAATTTCATCAATATTCTCCTTTATAAATTCCGATTTGTCAGCCACATCATAGCATATCCCCCAGTAATGTGTAAAGCCAAATTCCACACCGAAAGGAGTCTTAACCTTGAAAGATGCAACACAACTTCATATCCGACCTGCCCGCCCGGAGGAGGCGGGCTTATTTTATACCCCGCACCCCGAAGAAGATAAGCGGCTGGGTACCGTTGGTCATGTCCGCATGGACTTCGGGCGCAGTGGCAACGAGTTCTGGCATACCTGGTGGCCCCGCGGCCCGGAGGAGCTGAACAGCCCCGCGTTCAAGGCAGAGCTGCAGGAGGTCGTGGACACGCTGCGGGAGAGTGTGCTGAAAAACCGCTTCGCCATGGAGCGTTTCTGCTATGAACACGGCGGGAAAATCAGCGGCGGCTGGACACAGAACTACGGCTACATCGTGGAAACCGAGCATTACCGCTACTGCCTCACTGTGCGTCCTGTTGCGCTTTGCCCTGCGCTGTGGTATACTGCACGTAGTTATACCCACATTGCCTTCATAAAGGAGGACTGCCTGTGTCTACAATGTTGGAGCGCCGCTACCGGCGGCAGCACCTGAACTGTGTGCGGCACATCACCCTGGACCCCAAGGGCCGGGGCGTGGTGCGTATCCACATGATCCCACCCCGTGAGGACGCGGAAAACGCGCCCTTTCTGTTGCTGCTCAACGGCAGCAAGCTGGTGCCCCTGAACCTGAGCTGGGCCATCCTGCTCTCCGGCTTCATGGATCGGCTGGAGCCCTTCGCCGGGCTGGAGATCACCGAGAGCGACTGGAACGCCATGGCCGCCGGTGCGGTGGCCCGGACCCATAAGGTCTACCCCTTCACGCCCAAGGAGCGTCTGGCGGAGGACCTGCAAATCATGATAGAGTCCCTGGTGGCCATCGCCCGGGGGCAGGAGCCGGAGGCGGAGGTCGCGCCGCTGACGCTGGGCGAGTACGCCCCCGAGATGACCGCGCCCCACCGTATGGACCTGATGGTCAGCGCCATGACCCGTGACGGCGCGTGGCACTGCAACCAGAAGTGTCTGCACTGCTATGCGGCGGGACAGCCCCTGTCCGACACACCGGAGTTGACCACCGCCCAGTGGAAAGAGATTTTGACGAAACTGCGTGCGGCCAATATCCCCCAGGTGACGTTCACCGGCGGCGAGCCCACCCTGCGCGCCGATCTGGTGGAGCTGGTGGATGCTGCCCAGTGGTTCGTCACCCGGCTGAACACCAACGGTCGCCTGCTGACGCCCATGCTGTGCCAAAAGCTGTATGACGCCAGTCTGGACAGCGTGCAGGTGACGCTCTACAGCCATGATAAGGACATTCACAACGCCCTGGTGGGTGCCGACGGCTTTGACGACACCGTGGCGGGCATCCGTGCCGCTGTGGCGGCGGGGCTGTCCGTGTCCGTGAACACGCCCCTGTGCAGCCTGAATACCGCCTATGACGAGATGCTGCGCTTCGTCCACGGTCTGGGCGTCCGCTACGTGACCTGCTCCGGGCTGATCCCCTCCGGCGGCGCGGTGGGCGATGAGAGCCGGGCCACGGCGCTGACCGAGCAGCAGCTCACCGACGTGCTGACAAAGGCCGTGGCGGTGACGGAGGAGCTGGAAATGGAACTGGACTTCACCAGCCCCGGCTGGCTGAAGGAGGAGACGCTGCGCGCCCTGGGCCTGACCCTGGTGCCCAGCTGCGGTGCCTGCCTCAGCAATATGGCCATCGCCCCGGACGGCGGCGTGATCCCCTGCCAGAGCTGGCTCAGCAGCCAACCCCTGGGGAACATCCTCGCCGACGACTGGGACAAAATCTGGCAGAGTGAGCGCTGCGCGGCCATCCGGGCCAAGAGCGCCAAAATGGAGCAGCTGTGCCAACTGCGTGAAAGCAACCGGGAGGAGGGCGCCCTATGCTGAAGAAACTGCACGTTCTGCTGATTGTCTTACTGGCGGCGGTTTGCTTTACCGCCACCGCTTGGGCGGACTACGACTACATTGAGAAGTACGGCGTGATGGTGACGCCCAACACGGAGGATGGCAGCCTGCTTATCACCGTGAAGCTGGAGTGGACGCCGCTGGAGGCGCTGCCCTACGGCCAGGAGCTGAAGATCGGCGTGCCCAACGGCTCCATCCGGGACGTGGCGGCACTGACGGACAACATCGAGCGGCTGGACTTCGACAACAGCTATATGTATGTCTATCTTGACCGCGCCTACGAGGCGAACGAGACGTTTTCCTTCGCCTACTCGTGGGTGCAGGAGTATATGTATCAGCTCAGCACCAACGGCGTTATCGAGGACTATGACAATGTTCACTACGACTATGTGACCTACGACTACACCCCCGGCTGGTTCGACGAGGCGAAGATCGGCCAGATGACCCTCATCTGGAACGACCCCGCCGGGCTGACCGGCGATTTCACCGAGGGTACGGTCAGCGGTGCTGACAGCGTGACGGTGCAGGACGGCATGACCATCACCGCCTCCGATCTGGACTACGGCTACAAGATGAACGTGCAGGTGCGCTACACCGACTGGCCCACCCAGCTGGCGGAGGAATACAGCGCCGACAATCTCCCCTCCGACTACGACCCCTATGTGTATGTGCCGTGCGAGCATTTTGAGGACGACACCGGTGACGCCATCATCGGCATGATGGTGACGATCTTCGTGGTGATATTCATCCTCGTGCTGATCTCCGCCGCCCGCCGGGGCGACGGCTACGCCGGCGGCTTCGGCACCCGGTATGTGTTCGTCAACCACCTGTGGTACCCTGCCGGGCCGGACGGCAGGCCCCGTCCCGGCAGCGTGGGCACCAAAACAAAGCCCAGACCGCCCAGAAGAGGTGGCGGCGGCTTCGGCGGCGGAAGCCGTGGCGGCGGCTTTGGCGGCGGCGGTTTCGGCGGCGGCAGCCACTGTGCCTGTGCCAGCAGCTGCGCCTGTGCGTGCGCCTGTGCCTGTGCCGGCGGCGGCCGCGCCGGCTGCTCGGCCAAGAACCTCTACGGCGTGGGCCTGGACGAAACACTGTCCGAAAAGCTCTGAGACAAAAAACATCCCCCGACCGGGGGATGTTTTTTGCTTACGAGTATTGGAAACCTCTGCCCGGCTCCTTGAACTCCGCCACACGTTTGTTGAAGCTGGCGAAGGCCGCGTCCTCGAAGGCCAGGGTGTCCTCGGCGCCCATCTGCCGCAGCAGCCACTTGCACAGCGGAGGATTTAGGATCAGCAGCGGACCGATCAGCGCCGTAGCGTACAGCCCGCCCCGGCGGAAGCCCTCCGGCTTCGACTCCGGTGTGCGGCCAACGCCCCGCACGGTGTCAAACCAGCCCTCCGTCTCCGCTGCGTCGTAGTGGAAGCCGAACAGGCTCTTGAAGCCGACGACCTCCATACCGTCAAAGGTGCCCAGGAAGAAGCTGTTGTGCCGCTTCATCATGGTGTACCGCACCCGTCCGGGCAGAATGCCCAGCCCCTCTATGGTGTCGGCGCTGTCACTTTCTATGGCGGCGGAAAACACGTCCGGCGCATTGCCGGTCAGCAGGATCAGCTGTCCCGCGTCCGCCTTTTCGGCGATGTCCGCGGCATAGGGCCGCAGGGCGTCCGCCGCCAGACGCAGCCCCTGTTCTGTGGTACTGCCCATATAGACCAGCGCCACATCCTCCGTGAGGAACCGGGGTTTGCTGTGCAGGTCCGTCTCTATGATCTCCAGCGCCGGGCAGCAGCGCTTCAGATAGTAGATGTTCTGCAGATCGCCGTACAGGTTGCAGACCTCCGGAAACAGAATTTCCGCCTTCATTGCGCGCCCTCCTTTGCCAGCAGCTTTTCCTTCAGCTTTTCCCTGACCCGGAAGGCCAGGGGCGTGCCGTCCACGCCGTAGAGCAGATACACGTCGTCGCCGGGGGTCAGCGGCAGCAGCTCCAGGGCGGCGAACTCGTCCTCGGCCAGCCGTATCTTCTGCCGGGGGATGCCCGCCAGCAGCAGCCGCAGCTGGTAGTCATAGGCCCGCGGCCCGGCGCAGACCAGGCACGTCACATCGTCACTGTTCAGGAATTCAAAATCCGTGTCGTACATCCAGCTGGGGTTCTCCGACCAGCTTTTGGCCACGCCCAGACAGTTCATCATCAGCAGCAGCTCTTTCTTCCCCGGCTTGGACCGGATATAGTCGAAGTTGCGGGAGCAGGCCAGAGCGTTCTTGTCCTTGGACATCTGCATAATGACCTTCACGCCGCCGATCTCCTCCTCGGACAGCCGGCTGGCGGGGATCTTCACCTCCGCCATGCGGCGGGCGATGGTGCCGTGGTCATAGCCCAGCTGCCGCAGGGCGGCGATCACCGTCACCGTGTTGTAGATGTTGTGCAGGCTGTCGGTGATGAGGGTGTACGGGTATTCCTGCCCCGCCTCCCGTATGCACATGGTGTGGGCGGCGGTGTCCACCTTTGTGGCCAGATAGTCGCAGTCGGGGGAGTGGAAGCCGCAGCTCTCGCACACGGCCCGGCCGATGTGGTGGTAGCGGCGGTATTCATACCGCAGCTTCCCGGCGCATCGGGGGCAGATACGCATATCATTCAGCAGGTTCTCGCATTCCGTCACGTCGGTGGGCAGCCGGTCGATGCCGAAATATACCCGCTGGTTCTCCGGCGCCACCGTGCAGGAGATCAGGTCGTCGGCGTTGAGGATCAGCCTGCTCTCCTTAGGCAGGGACCGGGTCAGGATGTCCGCGATGTAGCCCGGATGGGCGTTCCGCATGATGGAGTCCCGGAACAGGTTGGTGATGACGATGTGCTCCGGCTTCACATAGGGATAGATCCTGGGCGCGGAGCGCTCGTCGATCTCCAGGATTGCCAGGTCGTACTCCGGCCTGATCCGGCCCAGCAGGCCGCAGCCCTTCAGCAGCGCCGTGCTGACGCCGGAGATAATGTTGCTGCCCGCCCGGTTGCTGAGTACGGTCTTACCCTCGGCGGTGAGCACGTCGTTCAGCATATTGGCCACGGTGGTCTTGCCGTTGGTGCCGGTGACGGCTATGATGTGCTCCGGCTTGCCGATATACTTCAAAAAGTCCGGACACAGCTTCACCGCCAGACTGCCGGGAAAGTCCGTGCCGTTGTGGCGGGTGATCTTCAGCGCCGGGATGGACAGTTTTGCCATCCACAGCGCAAACAGGAACCGCAGTTTACCCATTGTCATTCCTCCAGAGCGATGGCGCGGCAGGAGCAGCCATCGGCATTCTCAAATTTCAGGGGCAGCGTAACGAACGTGAAGCGCCGGCCCAGCAGCTTGTCCAGCCCCTTGAGGTTCTCGGTGTTCACAAAGTCCGCGCCCAGCAGTGTCATGTGGTTGGGGAAATCCACGCTGTCGCAGGGGTCCAGCGAGATGGTGTCCTCGCCCACGCCCTTCAGCGGCAGGCCGGCCAGATACGCCGCCGCCTCCGCCGTCAGGCAGGGAAAGCCCTCATAGTAGTCCGGTGTGCCCCACTTCTTGTCCCAGCCGGTGCAGAACAGCACGAAGTCCGCGCCGTTCAGGTCATAGCTCTGCAGCAGCGGCAGGGTAATGGCGCGCTGCCCCCGGCAGTCCACCACCACGGCGGGACCGGCGAACTTCGCCGCGTCGTAGCAGTCCAGCGCCGTACCGTCACGGAGCATATGGGCCGGGGCGTCCATGTGGGTGCCGGTGTGGGAGAACATATGCAGCAGTGTCTCCCGGTAGCCGCACTGGTCGATGGTGCAGGCGGTTGTCAGCCGGGGCTGTTCCGTGCCGGGATACACCGGCATATCGTTCCGTATGGTGTGGGTCAACTCATGTGCCGTCATGCGTCCGCCTCCTTGTCGTGTGTCTGCAGCCAGATCAGCAGCGCTGCCACGTCTGCCGGCGACACGCCGGACACCCGACCGGCCTGCCCTACGTTCAAAGGCCGCAGCGCGCTGAGCTTCTCCCGCGCCTCCAGCCGCAGACCCTGGATATGGTCGTAATCCGTATCCGGCGGCAGCTTCCGGCGCTCCAGCCTCTCAAACTCCGCCACCTGCCGCTGCTGCCGCTGGATATAGCCCTCGTACTTCACGGTGATCTCCACCTGCTCCCGCACCTCCGCGGGCAGGTCGGGTCGATTTGCGTCGAATTCTGTCAGGTCCGCGTAGGTCAGCTGGGGCCGCCGCAGCAGATCGATCAGGCGGCAGCCGCTGTCCACGGCGGCGGTGCCCCGTTCTGTTAGCAGGGCGTTCAGCTCTGGCGTACCGGGTATGCCCGTGCGCTCCAGCCGCCGTATCTCCTTTGCCACGGCTTCGTACTTGGCCTCCACCGCCGCCAGCCGTTCGTCGCTGACCAGCCCCAGCTCGTGCCCGATAGGGCACAGCCGCGCGTCGGCGTTGTCCTGCCGCAGCAGCAGCCGGTATTCCGACCGGCTGGTCATCATGCGGTATGGTTCCTCGGTGCCCTTGGTCACCAGGTCGTCGATCAGTGTGCCGATATAGCTCTCGCTCCGCTTGAGCACCAGCGGCTCCCGGCCCTGCAGCTTCAGCGCCGCGTTCACGCCGGCCACAAAGCCCTGCACCGCCGCCTCCTCATAGCCGGAGGAGCCGTTGAACTGCCCCGCGCCGTACAGGCCGGGCACTGCCTTTACCTCCAGTGTGGGCAGCAGCGCCAGCGGGTCGATGCAGTCGTACTCGATGGCGTAGGCCGGCCGCATCATCACTGCGTGCTCCAGCCCCGGCACCGTGTGCAGCATCTCCAGCTGCACCTCCTCCGGCATGGAGGACGAGAAGCCCTGTACATACAGCTCCTCGGTGTCCAGCCCCATAGGCTCGATAAACAGCTGGTGCCGGAGCTTGTCCGCAAAGCGCACCACCTTTGTCTCGATGGACGGGCAGTACCGGGGGCCGATGCCCTCGATAACGCCGGAGTAAATGGGACTGCGGTCCAGATTTTCCCGTATGATCCGGTGCGTCTCCTCGTTGGTGTAGGTCAGATAGCACACCGCCCGGTTTTCCGGTACGTCCTTTGTCTCAAAGCTGAAGGGCAGCGGATCCGGGTCGCCCTCCTGTATCTCCATTTTGCTGAAGTCCACACTGCCCCGGTGTATCCGCGGCGGCGTGCCGGTCTTGAACCGCCGCAGGGGCAGCCCCAGTGCCCGCAGGCTATCCGTCAGGGCGTTGGCCGGGTGCAGGCCGTCCGGCCCGGAGGCCTCGATGCACTCGCCCACGATGGTCTGCCCGGTCAGGTAAGTGCCCGTGCACAGAATGACCGCCCGGGCGCCCAGCACCGCGCCGGTGCGGAGCACCACAGCGGCGGCATGGCCGTTCCCGTCGCAGCGTATCTCCGTCACCTCCGCCTGCCGCAGCGTCAGTCCCGGCTGCAATTCCAGCGTGTGCTTCATCACCTGCTGGTATTTCCGCCGGTCCGCCTGAGCCCGCAGGGACCACACGGCGGGACCCTTGCCCCGGTTCAGCATCCGGTACTGGATGCAGGCCCTGTCCGCCGCCCGGGCCATCTCGCCGCCCAGTGCGTCCAGCTCCCGGACCAGATGGCCCTTGCCGGTGCCGCCGATGGCCGGGTTGCAGGGCATATTCCCCACCGCGTCCAGGCTCACCGTCAGACAGACGGTCTTCATGCCCATCCGGGCCGCCGCCAGGGCAGCCTCGATGCCCGCGTGCCCCGCGCCGATGACGGCCACATCATAGTCGCCGCCGTGAAACTCTCTCATCAGGTGCTCACCTCACCACATAAGACTGCTTGAACACTTTATTATACTATACAGCACACAACAGCGCAAGAGCGTTACACAGAAATAACCTATGGGTATTGTGCAATGTGCAATAAAAGTTTACAAAAGCTTTATACATAATATCCAATTTTGCGCTTGTTATCCGGGCTGCCGCGGCATATAATAACACTGTAAAATGGAAGAAAGGAGCGTGATATCACCATGACGACAACTTGGATCTGGGGTGACCTGGATGACATGATCTTTGCCGACAGCGACTGGGAAGTGAGCCAGCGGTAAGGCATACCGATGAGGAAACCACGCGAAAGCGTGGTGATTTGCTTTTTTATGGGTGTTTTTCGACAGAAAACGCCTCCTGCACATAGATCGCAAAGCCTGATCCCCGCGCAGCAAAGATGAAAAGAGACGGCCAACGCCGTCTCTTATTTGTTATTTTCGGTTGCTCTTAATGAGATATTCGTGATACCTTAACGATATTTTAGCGTTACCTTAGCGATAATGTATGTTATAATAACGTCATCAAAAGGAGGGGAGGGCGGCTATGACCGGTAAGCAAGCCCGCCGGAGACAGCTGCTGCGGACCATTGGCCTGCACTTTTCCGGCATGGATGTTCTGAAGGCGCTGGGACTCTACCTGGCAGCCGTTATGTGCTGTCTGCTGCTTCGCAGCTTCGATATGCACAACGACACCAGCTACGTAGCCATGATCTTTCTGCTGGATGTGTTCCTTACCGCCTACTGGACGGACGGCTATCTGCTGGGCATCATCATGGCAGTGGTGGGGGTGTTCAGCGTGGACATCATCTTTACCTACCCCTTCTGGCATATCAGCTTTACGCTGACGGGCTTTCCGCTGACGTTCCTGGTGATGATGACCATCTCCATCCTGACCGCTACCGTTACCAGCCGGGCCAAGCAGACCGAGCAGGTGCGCCGGGAGGCCGACCGCGAAAAGATGTATGCCGACCTGCTGCGCGCCGTGTCTCACGACATCCGCACGCCGCTGACCGGTATCGTGGGCGCCACCAACGTTCTGCTGGAGCAGGACGGCGGACTGACGCAGGAGCAGCGCCAGCAGCTGCTGCGATCCACCAACGAGGACGCCCAGTGGCTCATCCGCATTGTAGAGAATTTGCTGTCCATCACACGCATAAGCTCTGAGGAGGCTAAGGTCAAGAAAGAGCCGGAGCCGGCGGAGGAGGTCATCGAGTCCGCCGTGGCCAAGACCCACAAGCACTACCCGGAGGTGGATATCCGTGTCCATCTGCCGGATGAACTGATGATGGTGCCCATGGATCCCCTGCTGATGGAGCAGGTACTGGTGAACCTGATGGAGAACGCCGTCATCCACGGCGAGACCCACCATATCGACGTGACCCTGTCCAGCGAGGGCAACTGCGCGGTGTTCACTGTGGCGGACGACGGCCGCGGCATTCCCCAGCACCTGCTGCCCCGGCTGTTCGACGGCTCCGCCCGCAGCGACCGCAGCAGTGACGGCAAGCGCAGCATGGGCATTGGCCTGTCCGTGTGCCGCACCATTGTGCTGGCCCACGGCGGCGTGATACGGGGAGACAACAGACAGGAGGGCGGCGCGGTCTTCACCGTGACCCTGCCCATGAAAGGAGAAAACGATGAAGATTAAAGACAAAGTCCTGATCGTGGAGGATGAGCAGTCCATCAGCAACTTTATCTCCATGATCCTCACCGCCAACGGCTTCGACACCATCATTGTCCGCACCGGCGAGGAGGCCCTGACCATGATCGCCTCCCATTGCCCGGACATGATCGTCCTGGACCTGGGCCTGCCCGACATGGACGGCATGGAGGTGCTGAAATCTGTCCGCAAGTGGTCCAATCTGCCGGTGGTGGTGGTTTCTGCCCGCAACCACGAGCACGACAAGGTGGAGGCCCTGGATTACGGCGCCGACGACTATCTGGTCAAGCCCTTCGGCACCTCCGAACTGCTGGCCCGCATCCGCACCGCCATCCGCCACACCCGCACCACCCTTTCCAACACCCAGATCGCCCAGTCCGGCAAGTTCGTCACCGGCGATCTGACCATCGACTATGATAAGCACCAGGTGCTGATGAACGGCGAGAACGCCGGATTGACCGTCAATGAGTACAAGATCGTGGCCCTGCTGGGCAAGTACGCCGGCAAGGTCCTGACCTATGACTTCATTATCCGGGAGTTGTGGGGCCCCAAGGCCAAGACCGACAATCAGATCCTCCGGGTAAATATGGCCAACATCCGCCGCAAGATCGAGCCTACCCCCGGCAACCCCCAATACATCTTCACTGAGGTGGGCGTCGGCTACCATATGCGCGAGGGAGACTGATACATACCGAGAAGAAAAGACCGCCTGCGGGCGGTCTTTTTCACATGCGGGGTGTTTCTTTTGGAGAAAATATCTGCCGACACGAACCGACGCTTTACGGAAATTTTATAATGTACGGATAAAGAAAAACCGCATTTCCGCTGTCACCGTGTTAAGAAACGCCTGCCTGTATTTACAGGGCGGTTTTTTCGCAGTAAGATACAAACACGCCCGCCGCGGCGCGGCGGGGGAAACTTGTAAGGAGAGAAAACAATGGAAGAAAGAAAAGGCTTTGGATCCAATTTCGGATTCCTGATGGCCGCGGTCGGCTCGGCGGTCGGCCTGGGCAACATCTGGGGCTTCCCCAATAAGATGGGCGCCTGCGGCGGCTTCACGTTCCTCATCATTTACCTCATTTTGGCTGTTTGCTGCGGCTTCATCGTCATGGTGGGCGAGTTGGCCATTGGTCGTAAGACAGGCAAGGGCGCTGTGGCAGCATATAAGGCCCTTAGCAAGAAGTTCAGCTGGATGGGCTGGATGGGCATCCTGTCCGCGTTCTTCATCCTGTTCTTCTACTGCGCTCTGGGCGGCTACTGCATTAAGTATGTGGTGCTCAATGTAGGCGACCTGTTCGGCGCGGGCTTTGGCGCCAGTGCCATCGCCGCCGCGTCGGCGGACGCGGCCAGCGCCTCTCTGGGCGACGCGGTGTTCGGCGCTTTCATGTCCAGCACCACCGAGGCCATTATCTATGGCTTGATCTTCGTGGTGCTGACTATGCTTATCGTTCTCGGCGGCGTCGGCGGCGGTATCGAGAAGGTCTGCTCCGTGGGTATGCCTGCCCTGTTCGTGGCTCTGCTGATCTGCATCATCCGCGCCTGCACGCTGGACGGTGTGGACACCACCGTGCAGGTGCTCCAGGCGGACGGCTCCCTGGTGGAGCACGTGATCCACGGCAGCGCCCTGGATGGCCTGAAGTACATGTTTGCCCCCGGCTGGGCTACTGAAAATGGATACTATGTTCCCGCCTCCGCCGTCATCGATGGCGTGAAAATGTCCGCGGTGGAGATCAACGGCGTCATGCAGCGCATCGTGACCTTCAAGCAGGAGACACCCGACGTCCTGACCGTGCTGGCTACCGCCGGCGGCCAGATGTTCTTCTCCCTGTCCCTGGGTATGGGCGCCATGATCACCTACGGCTCCTATCTGCAGAAGAAGGAGAACATCCAGAAGAACGCGCTGCTGATCGTGGTCATGGATACGATGGTGGCTCTGATGGCCGGCCTGTGCGTGCTGCCCGGTCGCTTCGCTCTGGATCCCTCCGGCGCAGTGGGTGGCCCGTCCCTGCTGTTCGTCACCATGCAGAACGTGTTTAGCCGCATGGGCGGCCTCGGCCCCATCTTCGGCATCCTGTTCTATCTGCTGGTGGTCTTTGCCGCTATCTCCTCCTCTATCTCCCTGCTGGAGGTCATCGTGGCCCACTTTGTCGACAAGGCTCGCGACGAGGGCAAGGGTGACAAGCGCAAGAGCTATACCCTCATCGCCGCCGCCTGTGTGGGCCTGGGCTGCATCCTGGTTTGCGCTGACCGTCTGGGCGCCAGCAGCTTCTCGCCTGCGGAATTGCTGAACATTGCAAATCCCAAGACCTGGGCTGCCGACTGGCTGGACTTCTGGGATGCGCTGTCCGAGGGCGTTATGATGCCGCTGGGCGCGCTGCTGATGTCTCTGATGATCGGCTGGGAGATCGGCCCGGACGTGGTCAAGGAGGAGGCCGAGGCCTCTGGCCACGCTATGGGCAGCTACGGCTTCTTCAAGGTCTGCGTCAAGTTCATCACGCCGCTGATCATGGTCCTCATCCTGTACGGTCAGATAAAGGAATTCTTCCTGTAAAGTCTCTTGATGACTTGTTAGCAAACAAACGCTTACTTAACAGAGGGGACGCCGGTGCCGCCGCACCGGCGTCTCTTTTTGCGTCCGCGGACCCGGAAAGACTTGTGCCGCCTGCCGTAAAAAGCACACGATGCTGTGTTTGCCGCCCGGTTTCTCTTGTAAAAACGACGAAAACGGAGTTCACAATTTGTTAAAATAATGGAATATGACGTTAAGAACTTGACAATATCTTGGCGTGACGGTATGATACAGGAGGTTGGCGGGGCAGATACGCTGTTTCGCCGGCTGATGGTATTCACCACCAATTTGTGAGGAGGTAAATCACACACATGGAAAAGAAAAGCACTAAAATAGCGTATTTCGTAGCGCTGGGTGTTTTCATTGTCCTGCTGGTCATCCTGGGGATCCAGTTTAAGGGCAAGGAAAACCCCGTCTTCGTCGGCGACGGCGCGTTCTACACCACCGGCGACGGCGTGTTCCTGGATGGCATCCAGCGGACCGTGGATGACAGCGAGGGCTCTAAGTATGCGCTGGACGGCTCCTACTATGTGAGCCCCGAGGCCGGCACCTACTTCGAGCTGTCTGAGGATGGCAACACCATCGTCGGCGCTGACGGTACCGAGTACGTCAAGTCCGAGACCCCCAGCAAGGACGTCAACGGCGTGGAGTACACCACCTATGAGGAGCAGGTCTACTCCGAGACTCCGTTTGCCGGTACCTTCTGGTCCCTGCTGCCCCCCATCGTGGCCATCGTGCTGGCCCTGATCAGCAAGGAAGTGTATTCCTCTCTGTTCCTGGGCTGCTTGGTCGGCGCACTGCTGTACACCCAGTTCGCTCCCTGGGACACCATCGTGACCCTGGTGGGTGCCGATTACGGTATCATCTCCGTGCTGGCTGACAGCGGCAACATGGGTATTATCGTGTTCCTGGTCACCCTGGGCATCATGGTGGACCTGATGAACAAGGGCGGCGGCTCCGAGGCCTTCGGCCGCTGGGCCAAGAAGACCGTTCACACCCGCTGCGGCGCGCAGCTGCTGACCATGCTGCTGGGTGTGCTGATCTTCGTGGACGACTACTTCAACTGCCTGACCGTGGGCGCCGTTATGCGTCCCGTCACCGAGTCCCACAAGATCTCCCGTGCCAAGCTGGCGTACCTGATCGATGCCACCGCGGCACCCGTCTGCATGATCGCCCCGGTGTCCTCCTGGGCCGCCGCCGTTTCCGGCTATGTGCAGTCCCCCAGCATCAACGGCATTGAGCTGTTCCTGAAGCAGATCCCCTGGAACTACTACTGCCTGCTGACTCTGCTGATGATCGTGGTCATCTCCGTGCTGAACATCGACTACGGTTCCATGCTGACCCACGAGTACAACGCCCAGGTCAAGGACGACCTGTTCACCACCCCCGAGCGTCCCTTCGCCGGTGCCGACGACTATGAGGCTCCCAGCAAGGGCAAGTCCTCCGTGCTGGACCTGCTGGTGCCCGTGATCGTCCTGATCGCTGTCTGCATCATCTCTCTGGTCTACTCCGGCGGTTACTTCGATGGCGGCATGACCTTCATGGAGGCTTTCTCCGCTGCCGAGGCCGGTCCGGCGCTGGCCATCGGCGGTCTGATCGGCTGCGTGTTCACCTTCGTTTACTTCTGGCTGCGCGGCGCCATCGGCTTCGAGAAGTCCATGGAATCCGTGCCCCAGGGCTTCATCCAGATGATCGCCCCCATCCTGATCCTGACTTTCGCCTGGACCCTGTGCTCCTTCACCCGCAATGCCATGTACTCCGCTGACTTCGTCAGCAACGCCATGGCCAACGTTGGCGATCTGCGTATGTTCCTGCCCGCCATCATCTTCATCATCGGCGCGGCTATCGGCTTCGCTACCGGTACCTCCTGGGGCACCATCGGCATCATGGCTCCCATCGTTGTCTCCGTGTTCAACTACGACGCGGAGCCCATACTGTGCACCATCGGTCTGGCGGCTGCCTGCTCCGGCGGCGTTATGGGCGACCACTGCTCCCCCATCTCCGACACCACCATCATGGCTTCCGCCGGTGCCCACTGCTACCACCTGAACCACGTGTTCACCCAGCTGCCCTATGCGCTGACCGTGGCCGCAGTGTCCTTCGTCAGCTTCATCCTGGCCGGTCTGATCCAGAACGTGTTTGTCAACCTGCTGATCGCTGTGGCCCTGATGGTCGGTACGCTGTTGGTCATCCGCGCCATCGTTGCCAAGAAGCACGCTGGTATTTTCCAGGAAATGGCCGAGGCCGACAAGGCTCTTGCCAAGTAAGCTATACCCCACCTAATAAAAAGAAAGCCCTCCATTGGGGGCTTTCTTTTTTTGCGTATACTATGTCGGTATATCGCTATAAATGCCGGCAATATTGGCTAAAATAAACATATATCTCCAAAAAAGGAGGGGAGAAGCGCGCTAAGAAACTGTAAAGGTTTATAATAATGTCATAAATATTCCGAAAAATGGCCGCTAAATTGGATAAAAGGGAGAAAAACCGGTTCATAATTTGTTCAAAATTACCCACTCCCGGCTTTGCTGAAATGTTGACAATCTGCCAGGAAAACGTTAGGATGGTGGCACCAATTTGTGAGGAGGTAAATCACACACATGGAAAAGAAAAGCACCAAAATAGCGTATTTCGTAGCGCTGGGTATCTTCATTGTCCTGCTGGTCATCCTGGGCCTGCAGTTCAAGGGCAAGGAGAACCCTGTCTTCGTCGGCGACGGCGCGTTCTACACCACCGGTGACGGCGTGTTCCTGGATGGCATCCTGAAGACCGCGGACGACAGCGAGGGCTCTAAGTATGCGCTGGACGGCTCCTACTATGTGAGCCCCGAGGCCGGCACCTACTTCGAGCTGTCTGAGGATGGCAACACCATCGTCGGCGCTGACGGTACCGAGTACGTCAAGTCCGAGACCCCCAGCAAGGACGTCAACGGCGTGGAGTACACCACCTATGAGGAGCAGGTCTACTCCGAGACTCCGTTTGCCGGTACCTTCTGGTCCCTGCTGCCCCCCATCGTGGCCATCGTGCTGGCCCTGATCAGCAAGGAAGTGTATTCCTCTCTGTTCCTGGGCTGCTTGGTCGGCGCACTGCTGTACACCCAGTTCGCTCCCTGGGACACCATCGTGACCCTGGTGGGTGCCGATTACGGTATCATCTCCGTGCTGGCTGACAGCGGCAACATGGGTATTATCGTGTTCCTGGTCACCCTGGGCATCATGGTGGACCTGATGAACAAGGGCGGCGGCTCCGAGGCCTTCGGCCGCTGGGCCAAGAAGACCGTTCACACCCGCTGCGGCGCGCAGCTGCTGACCATGCTGCTGGGTGTGCTGATCTTCGTGGACGACTACTTCAACTGCCTGACCGTGGGCGCCGTTATGCGTCCCGTCACCGAGTCCCACAAGATCTCCCGTGCCAAGCTGGCGTACCTGATCGATGCCACCGCGGCACCCGTCTGCATGATCGCCCCGGTGTCCTCCTGGGCCGCCGCCGTTTCCGGCTATGTGCAGTCCCCCAGCATCAACGGCATTGAGCTGTTCCTGAAGCAGATCCCCTGGAACTACTACTGCCTGCTGACCCTGCTGATGATCGTCATCATCTCCGTGCTGAACATCGACTATGGCTCCATGCTGACCCATGAGTACAACGCCCAGGTCAAGGACGATCTGTTCACCACCCCCGAGCGTCCCTTCGCCGGCGACGATGAGTACGAGACCGGCTCCAAGGGCAAGTCCTCCGTGCTGGATCTGCTGGTGCCCGTGATCGTCCTGATCATCATCTGCATCGTCTCTCTGATCTACTCCGGCGGTTACTTCGATGGCGGCATGACCTTTATGGCGGCCTTCTCCGGTGCCGAGGCCGGTCCGGCGCTGGCCATCGGCGGTCTGATCGGCTGCGTGTTCACGTTCATCTACTTCTGGCTGCGCGGCGCCATCGGCTTCGAGAAGTCCTTTGAGTCCGTGCCCCAGGGCTTCATCCAGATGATCGCCCCCATCCTGATCCTGACCTTCGCCTGGACCCTGTGCTCCTTCACCCGCTTTGCCATGTACTCCGCTGACTTCGTCAGTAATGCTATGGCCAACGTTGGCGATCTGCGTATGTTCCTGCCCGCCATCATCTTCATCATCGGCGCGGCTATCGGCTTCGCTACCGGTACCTCCTGGGGCACCATCGGCATCATGGCTCCCATCGTTGTCTCCGTGTTCAACTACGACGCGGAGCCCATACTGTGCACCATCGGTCTGGCGGCTGCCTGCTCCGGCGGCGTTATGGGCGACCACTGCTCCCCCATCTCCGACACCACCATCATGGCTTCCGCCGGTGCCCACTGCTACCACCTGAACCACGTGTTCACCCAGCTGCCCTATGCGCTGACCGTGGCCGCAGTGTCCTTCGTCAGCTTCATCCTGGCCGGTCTGATCCAGAACGTGTTTGTCAACCTGCTGATCGCTGTGGCCCTGATGGTCGGTACGCTGCTGGTCATCCGCGCCATCGTTGCCAAGAAGCACGCCGGCATCTTCGCCGAAATGGCCGAAGCCAACAAGGCTCTTGCCAAGTAAGTACATACTCCAGCAAAAAAGAGACCGCTTCGGCGGTCTCTTTTTTTGCGTGCAGGGCAGGGGAGGGCACCTCGCATCGGCGGCGGGACAGCAAAAGCTGTCCGCCGCGGGAATTTTGCGAAAAGATGTGACAAACCGCAACGAATGTGGTACAATGTCCCTATTGAGTACATAGGAGGTGTCGCTGTGCGGCAATATCCCCAATTAGAGATCGATCTTTCTCTGCTGCAAAGCAATGCCCGGGCGGTGATCTCCCGCTGCAATGCCGCGGGTATCTGTGTCTGCGGCGTTATCAAGGGTGCGGATGGCCTGCCGGAGGTCGCCCGGACGCTGCGTGCTGCCGGTGCCGCAGAGTTGGGCACCAGCCGCCTGGAGCAGGTGGCCAAGTGTCGTGCCGCCGGTGTGCCCGGCCCCTGGCTCCTGATCCGCATCCCCGGCCTGACGGAGCTGCCGGACGTGGTTGCCCTGTGCGACACGTCCCTGCAAAGCGAGTGGGCCACCCTGATGGCGCTGGAGGAGGAGTGTCTCCGCCAGAACAGGACCCACCGCGTCATCGTGATGGCCGACCTGGGCGACCTGCGTGAGGGCTTCTGGGACAAGGACGAGCTGGTGGACGTCTGCCAGCGGGTGGAGCAGGACCTGCCCCATGTACACTTGGCCGGTATCGGTGTTAATCTGTCCTGCTATGGCTCCACTAAGCCCACCCCGGACAAGATGAACGAGCTGGTCGCTTTGGCTCACCGGGTGGAGGCGCGTATCGGCCGATCGCTGGAGGTCGTCTCCGGCGGCGCTACCAGCTCCTTTACGCTGGTCCATTGGGGCACCATGCCCGCCGGTATCAACCACCTCCGAATCGGCGAGGGCATCCTGCTGGGCAAGGATCTGCAGGTGGACTGGGGCATCCGCGACATGGATTACCTCCGCATGGACACCTTTACCCTCCGGGCCGAGGTGGTGGAGGTCAAGGACAAGCCCACCTATCCCATCGGCGAGCTGGCCATCGATGCCTTCGGCCGCAAGCCTACCTATGTGGACCGCGGTGTCCGCCGCCGCGCCCTCCTGGCCCTGGGCCGGGCCGACGTGGGCGACCTGGAGAGCCTGCTCCCCCGCGAACCGGGGCTGACGGTGATCGGCGGATCCTCCGATCACTGCATCGTGGACGTGGAGGACTGTCCCCGCCGTCTGCAAGTGGGCGACATCGTGGAATTCTCACTGTGCTACAGTCATATGCTGTATGCCACATCACGGAGCGATATGCGGCTCCTATTCAAACATCAACAGGAGGAAGCGTAAGACAATGGGAGATTTCGGGATTTTGATCATCGGCGTCGTGGACACGTTTTTTGCCTTCTTTGTGGTGGCGCCCATGATGCTGCAGGCGGCCAGCCTGTTCGGCGTGCAGAAGCAGTTTGCCCAGGCCATGGTCCAGGAGGGCGTCGTCAAGCAGGAGGACGTGGACCGCATCCACCCCAAGAAGCAGATCGCCGGCGTGGTGATCTCACTGATCATGCTGGCGGTGCTGGCGTTTACCTGTGCCAAGGCCTCCCCTTGGGGCTATATCTGCGGCGGCGTGGGCCTGGTGGTGGGCCTGCTGAAGTACCGCGCCATCGTTCAGTACAACAGCGAAACGGTCAAACGCTTCAAGAACACCTATAAAGACGAGATGGATGTGGCCAAGTTCAACAAGTTTGTGGAGACGCATTTCTGATAAATCTAAGCGAATAAAAACCTCCCCGGCACTATGCGCCGGGGAGGTTTTTATTCGCTTTTTTCGATGGTGCCGCCGCCCAGTACCTCGTCGCCGTCATACAGCACCACCGCCTGCCCGGCAGTGATGGCCCGCTGGGGCTGATCGAACACCACCCGCAGTCCGCCGTCCGGCAGGGGATAAGCGGTGCAGGGGGTCTCCACCTGGCTGTATCGCGTCTTGGCGGCGCACCGCACCGGCGCCGCCGGTATCTGGCCGCTGATCCAGTTTACGTGGGAAGCCAGCAGGGAGGAGGCATACAGCGCCGCGTCGTCACCCAGCACGATGGCGTTGTGCACCTGATCTTTCTCCAGCACATATACGTGCCGCCCCACCGCTACGCCAAGGCCCTTTCCCTGGCCGATGGTATAGCAGGGAAGGCCCCGGTGCCGTCCCAGCACACGGCCCGCTTCGTCCAGGAAGTCTCCCGGCGTCAGTGTCAGCCCCTGCCGCCGCAGAAAGGTCACATAGTCTCCGTCCGGCACGAAGCAGATGTCCTGGCTGTCGCCCTTGTCGGCGTTGTCCAGCCCTGCCTCCCGCGCCTTGTCACGGATAGCCGGCTTGTCATAGTCTCCCACCGGCAGCAGCAGATGGGCCAGCTGGTGCTGCGTCAGCTGATACAGCACATAGCTCTGGTCCTTCCGCCGTTCCGCACCCCGCAGCAGGCGGTATCTGCCGCTTTCCGCGTCATAGGCCACCCGGGCGTAGTGCCCCGTGGCGATATAGTCGTAGCCAAGCGTCAGCGCCCGGTCCAGCAGGGCGCCGAATTTCAGTTCCCGGTTGCAGTCGATGCACGGATTGGGCGTCCGTCCGGCCGCGTATTCCGCCGTGAACCTGTCCATCACGCACCGGCGGAAGCGGTCCGTCTCGTTGAATACATAGAACCGCATCCCCAGACGTGTGGCCGCCTGCCGCGCGTCCTCAGCGTCGTCGGCGGAGCAGCAGCGGCTGTCCTCGTTAGGGGCCAGCTTCAGCATGGCGCCGTCGCAGTCGTAGCCCTGCTGCACCAGCAGTGCCGCCGCAGCGGAGCTGTCCACGCCGCCGGACATGGCCACCAGAACCTTTTTCTTGCGCATACGATCGTTCTCCGTAGTCTATGTCTCCCGCGCCCGCATGGGGCGTATGCACCGCCATTCAGCGGCGGCGCATACTTTCGGGAAAATGTGGAAAGCTATCGGGCGAAGAGCGCCATAGCAGGCAGGGGCGCGTCCCTGCCGTGCCGCGGCGGCCCTCCGCCCGACAGCGTGTTCTTATTCGTCCAGATGCTTTGCCAGGAATGCCTCGTCGGGCAGCGCGTCCGCCAGCTCCAGCAGTACCCGCTGGAAGCCGCCGGTGTAGTCCTCGATGTTCTCGCCCAGCGTCCCCAAAGCCCGTACCATCGGCAGCGCGATGGTGGCAGTGGTGCCCTGGTCCTCCCGGCTGTTCAGCAGCAGCTGGCCGCCGTGCAGCCGCGCGATCTGATGCGCCAGGGGCAGTCCCAGCCCCACACCGCCGGCGACATAGTCCAGGGTCATGGGCCGCATATGCCAGCGAAACAGCATTTCCTGCCGGTCGGCAGGAATGCCGCAGCCGGTATCCTTTACCTTGATGAGCACATGGGGCTTCTGCACGGCCAGCGTCACCGTCACCTTTCCACCGGCGGAGCAGGCCTTCAGCGCATTGGACAGCAGCTGCCACAGGGCCTGGCTCAGCCAAGGCTCGTTGACGGCGGTGATGGCGTAACGCTCCTCGCACACCATCTCCAGCTGCACGCCCTTCAGCTCGAAGGGGACCTCCGCCTCCCGGATGATCTCGTCCAGCCACACCTTCAGGTCCGTGTTTTCGGTGGGCAGCAGCTCCTTGCGGTTCAGCATAGAGGCGGACTCCAGGTTCTTTGCCAGCCGCAGCAACCGGAAATAGCCATGGTAGAGCATGGCGGCGTTCGCGTCCAGTATCGGATCCTCGTCCCGTTCATCGGCGGGGGCCAGCTTCTGCATCCCGTAGTAGATATTGCCCAGTGCGGACCGTATCTGCATCGCAACCAGCGGCAGCCGCTCCATGTATACCTTTTCCTGCTGTGCCTGTTCCATGCGACCAGCCTCCTTCTGTTGTCAGCATACCAGTTTCCCGGCGCCATCAACCGTGCCAACTTCTGTCAGCTTGTTCACATCATATCAAATGCGGTGCAAGAATACAAGATTTTTATCAAATTTCCGCGAAACGAAAAAAAGTTTCAAAAAAGGCTTGCATTTTGCGGAATAACTGCATATAATTCTAAACATACCATACATTTAGGATATTCCATCAGAGAGGAAGATGTTTTATGAGCATTAAAGTCGGTATCAATGGTTTTGGCCGTATCGGCCGTATGGTCATGCGCTGCTGCATGGATCACCCCAACATCGAGATCGTGGGCGTTAACGACCTGTGCCCCGCCGATTACCTGGCCTATATGCTGAAGTTTGACACCATGCACGGCAAGTTCAAGGGTGAAGTCTCCTCCGAGGGCAACAACATCGTTGTCAACGGCAAGGCCATCCCCGTGTTTGCTGAGCGTGACCCCGCCAACCTGCCCTGGGCCAAGGTCGGCGCCGAGTACGTTATCGAGTCCACCGGCCTGTTCCTGACCAAGGAGAAGGCCGCCGGCCACATCGCCGCGGGTGCCAAGCACGTGGTCATGTCCGCCCCCTCCAAGGACGACACCCCCATGTTCGTCTGCGGCGTCAACCTGGACAAATACACCAGCGATATGCAGTTTGTCTCCAACGCCAGCTGCACCACCAACTGCCTGGCCCCCATCGCCAAGGTCCTGCACGATAATTTCGGTATCACCGACGGCCTGATGACCACCGTGCACTCCACCACCGCCACCCAGAAGACCGTTGACGGCGTCTCCCTGAAGGATTGGCGCGGCGGCCGTGCCGCCTCCGGCAACATCATCCCCAGCTCCACCGGCGCTGCCAAGGCCGTGGGCAAGGTCATCCCCAGCCTGAACGGCAAGCTGACCGGTATGTCCATGCGCGTCCCCACTCTGGATGTCTCCGTGGTGGACCTGACCGTCAACCTGGCCAAGCCCGCCAAGTATGAGGATATCTGCGCCGCCATGAAGAAGGCCAGCGAGAACGAGCTGAAGGGCATTCTGGCCTACACCGATGAGGACGTTGTTTCCTCCGACTTCCTGGGCGACACCCACACCTCCATCTTCGACGCCAAGGCCGGCATCGCACTGACCGATACCTTTGTCAAGGTCGTCAGCTGGTACGACAACGAGATGGGCTACTCCGACAAGGTCCTCTGCCTCATCGAGCATATGTACAGCGTGGACCACAAGTAAATCGCTTACTACCGAAAGGTTTTCCTTCTTTTTGTTCCGCAGACAGCGCCGCGTCACGCGGCGCTGTCTGCATACAGAGACGCTGCGCGCCGCCTGTACAGAGGGGGAAAGCGCTTCCGGCGGTTTTTGAAAGAAAATCGACAGCGTGACAAAATTTTTTCATTTACCCCCTACCATTCCACTGGATTGTATGGTACAATAGGTACAACCTACCTAAGGGTAACGCAAGGGAAAGGAACCCCGCCATGGAACAGAACTCCATTCTGCATACTACGCTGTCGCTGGACAGCGATATACCCCTCTACGCCCAACTGGTGGGCATCATCAAGCGCAGCATCTCCACCGGCGCTCTGCCGGTGGGCGCCCTGCTCCCCAGCGAGGCCGAGCTGTGCCGCTGCCTGAGCATCAGCCGCAACACCGTCCGTCAGGCCATCGGCGAGCTGGAGGACGAGGGTCTGGTGGTCCGCAAGCGCGGCCGCGGCACCTTCGTGGCCGACCCCGCCACCAACCGCCGGGGTGTCCGCTATTCCTTCACCACCGAGGTCTCCTCTATGGGCAAGGTCCCCTCATCTACGCTGGTGGACTTCGCTGTGGAGGTCCCCAAGCCCACCGTCTGCGAGAAGATGGAGCTGCGGGAGGGAACGCCGGTCTACTGCTTCACCCGTGTCCGCAACGTGGACGGCGAGCCACTGATCCTGGAGACCAGCTACTACCCCCAGTACATCTACCCCAACCTGACCCGCGATATGCTCCAGACCCACAGCTTTTACAGCCTGCTCTACCATGTGGGCATCGTCCCCTTCGCCGCGGACGAGAGCTATGAGGCCGTCATTCTGGAGGACAGCTGTGCCGCCCTGCTGGGTGTGCCCTCCGGCAGCTGTGCCTTTTTCCACCAGCGGCTCACCCGCACGGAGGATGGCCGTATCTACGAGTATACCCGCAGCTACATACGCGGCGACCGGGTCCGCCTGGATGTACATATGCAGAAAAGCGGCATGAACTTCGTCCGCACCATCGACTGAATAGAAAAGCACCCCCGACAGGGGGTGCTTTTTCCGCATAAAGCCCCGCCCAAAGGGCGGGGCTGCGCTGTTTACGACAGCAGCAGGCGTATCAGTACCCGGGCTATGGCATAGCCCAGCACGCCGCCGCCGATGCCGGCGGCTGTGGCCCACACCCGTTTCCGCTTGGCGTGGGGCACCTGCTGGCTGTACAGCCGCTGATTTTCCCGGTTCAGGCCTACCAGTGCCTCCGGGTTCCGAGCGGACACCGCCTGTACGATAGCGTCCGCCGTCCGGCGGCTGCCGCCCCTTTTGAGCCGCAGCGTGATGCTGCGCCCGTCATAGGTCAGCAGCTCCACCACCGTGCTTTTGGCCCACAGCAGCTTTAGGTCGTGACGATAGACCCACAGCACGTCCGCCAGGGGCAGCACGATGTTCTGCCGCCGCCCGTACAGGAACGCCGTGCTCACCAGTGCGTCAGAGCGCCGGTCACCCTCCAGATAGTGGAATTCGCTCTCCGCCCGTTCCAGCAGCTTTCCCTTTTTCAGATGCTTCAGCGTGCTGTTCAGTTGTGCGGTGTACGAGGCGGCGCTTACCAGCAGCACAAAGGCGGCCAGCCCGAGGAAGCTGGCTATGAAGGACCAAAAGCTGCTCCCCGTGTCCGGTGTCAGCTCGCTGTCGATGTAATAGTCGCCGTAGGTGTACACAAAGTCCTCGGCGGTCATGCCGACGGCGGCGGCAATATCGTCGATATATGCCTCCGGCGTCTCACAGATCACGCCCACCAGACGTACCGGTGCCGGCGCGGTGGTCTCCGTCAGCGGGATATAGACGGCCAGCTCCGAGGGCGCGGCCGTATCGTCCGGCACTGCGCCGTCACCGCTGTCGTCAGCATAGGTATAGTCCACAATGTCCGCATACCGTGCGTATTCCGCGTCGTTCAGCTGCACCAGATAGCCGTATCCCTCCGTGTCCTCCGCCAGATAGAAGACCAGCTTGCGCCCGTCGCCCAGCGTCACCCGATAGGCCCAGGTGGTCATGTACTGCACGTCGATGTAGTTGTAGTCGCCCAGATAGATCTCGTCCCCGATGGGCACGGCCTCCGCTGCCGCACTGTCCCGCTGCGCCAGCAGCCCCAGCACGATACACCCCGCCGTCAGCAGGGCCAGTATGCCGCCCACGATCCACCAGGCAGGGGAGTGTCTTACGTATCGGCGCATTTCCATATGTTGCCCCTCCAAATTTGTTGTGGTACGACATATTGTACCATATTCTGCCAGAATGTGCAATATCATTTCCCATAAACGGCATAAAAAACGCACCCCGGGTCTGGCCCAAGGTGCGTTTTTACTCACAGTGCCGCTGCGCCGATGATGCCCGCCTCATTGCCCAGCCGGGCACATTCAATGACCGGCGGTGTCCGGTCGTGCCCGCCGAAGCAGTTGGCCGCCACATACGCCCGTATAGGGGCCAGCAGTCTCTCGCCTTGGCGGCTGATGCCGCCGCCGATGAGCACCATCTCCGGTCCCAGAATGTTCACCAGGTCCGTGATGCCCGCCGCCACGTACACGCAGTACCGGTCCACCACAGCCTGCGCCGCCGCGTCTCCGGCGGCCGCCGCGTCGAATACGTCCTTACCGGTCAGCCTCTCGCCGTACCCGGCCAGCAGGGACTCCGGCTGCGCCGCGGCCGCCCGCTTTCCCTGCCGTATCAGCGCTGTGGCGGAGGCATACGCCTCCCAGCAGCCCTTCCGTCCGCAGGTGCAGTCCTCACCGTCCAGCACCAGCACGGTGTGGCCCACCTCCGCGCCGGTGCCGCCCACGCCCTCCAGCAGTTGGCCATCGGCCACGATGCCGCCGCCTACGCCGGTGCCCAGGGTGATGAGTATCATGTTCCGGCAGCCCACGGCCCCGCCGGCCACCGTCTCCGCCAGCGCGGCGCAGTTGGCGTCGTTGCTCAGATGGCAGGGGAGCCCCAGCCGCGCCGTCACCATGCTGCATACCGGCACATTGAACCAGCCCAGGTTATAGGCCCGCACCACCACGCCGTTGGCGCTGTCGCAGGTCCCCGGCGAGCCGATGCCGACGGACGCGCAGTGCGCCGCCGTGATGCCGGCCTTCTCCATGGCCTTCTCCGCCGCGCGGCAGATATCCGCGACAACGGCCTCCGTCGGGCGTTCCGCACCGGTGGGCAGGCTGACCTCCGCCACGATGTGCTGGCCCTCGTCCACCACGCCGGCGGCGATGTTGGTGCCGCCCAGATCAATGCCAATACGATACATATGCTGCCTCCTTGCGCTTTCTGTCCCCGCGTTCCGGGGAAATAAACGGGGCGGGCGTATCGCCCGCCCCAAGTGCGTCTCTGTCTCAGATATGGGTCACAAAATCGGTGTTCACCGCCACCGGCCGCGCGATGTCGGAGGACCGGATGCTGCCGAAGATGGTCCGCATGGTGGTCAGTGCCTCCTTGCCGGATACCTCCGGCTCCCGGTCGTGGACCAGCGCGTCCACAAACTCGTCGATAACGCCGGAGTTGTGGGACGTTGTCTCGAAGGCAAAGCTGGTGCGGTTGCCCTCAAGGTCATTGATGATGATGGGGGCCGACGGCTCGCTGTAGATCATCATCAGGCCCTTGGTGCCGTACAGCACCGTGGACTGGCACTCGTGGCCATACACCGTCCAACTGGCCGCCATGGTGCCCAGTGCGCCGCCGGACATTTTCAGGATGCACAGGGCGTTGTCATCCACGCTGATGAGCTTGCCGTTGTCGTCACGCTTATTCAGGGTGACTACCTTGGCGGTGGTCTCGATGACCTTCTGCCCAAGCAGGTACTGGATCAGGTCCACCTTGTGGATGCCCATGTCGGACAGGGCGCCCATAGCCGCCTTGTTCTTGTCAAAGAACCACGTGCCCTCCAGAGACCAGCCCTCGGGGCCGGAGTTGCCCAGAATGGTGCGGAAGGTGATCACATCGCCGATGATGCCGCTGTCCAGCATTTGCTTGGCCTTGCGGTGCACCGGGTCAAAACGCATGTTGTGGCCCACCATCAGGTGTCTGCCATTGCGCTCAGCGGCGGCCACCATGGACTCGCACTCCGCCAGCGTTACCGCCATGGGCTTCTCCACCAGCACGTGCTTGCCGGCGTACAGCGCAGCTGTGCAGATCTCCGCATGGCTGCGGTTTTCCACGCATATGGACACGGCGTCCACGTTGGGATCATCCACCAGCTCATAGAAGCTGTTGTACACCTTGCCGCCGTACTGCGCCGCCATCTCCTGCGCGCGCTCCATGTTCTTGTCGTAGAATGCGACGATCTCCGCATTGGGGTTGGCTGCATACTCAGGCAGATGGCGCACCTGTGCGATCTTGCCGCAGCCGATAATGCCGACTCGGATCATAAAAAGCGAACCTCCTCTGTCCGTCCTCAAACCGCCGGGCGCCCTGCGCTCCGACGTATGTTTCTGCCCCTATTGTACCAAAAGAAAACGGGAAAGAAAAGCCTTTTTTGCCAACTTTGCAAAATTTTTCACAAAATCTGCGCCGCGATGGTGAGGGCGCAGCCCTTTTGTGCCGTATAGTCCAGCGTTACGCCTGCCGGGAGGCTGAAGCGGCTCAGCGCCAGCAGCGGACCCTTGCCCGTCAGCTTGAACAGCGCCTCCTTGGCCGTCCATATCTCCCAGAACCGCTGGCAGCCGCCGTCGTCCCCGGACCGTATGTACGCCATCTCCTGCTCGCTGCATACCCGGCGCATGAACTTCTCCTGGGCCGAGCGCACCACCTCCACGTCCACGCCTACCGGCGCGTCCGCCGTTACGCATACCGCCCACGGGCCGGAGTGGCTCACGGACACATACACGCCGTCCTTTTCCACGCTGGGCTTGCCCAGCTCGTCCCACTGAAGCGGTACGTCCTTCTCCGCGCAGCCCATCGTCTGCGCGAGCATCCGCCGCGCCAGCAGCTCTCCGGCGATGGTGCGCTTCCGGTCGTCCTCGCCGGCGATGTCGGCCACACGCCGCCGCCGCGTCTCATCCATCATGCCTATCACGGTCTGGGCCGCGTCCTCCGTCAGCTCCCGGATGTCAAACCACTGCAATTCCATATCCCGCGCCTCCCGCGTCATATTTTTCGCACCCATTGTATCACATCCCGCCGCGCCGCGCTACTGCTTTTTCGCCGCCGCAGGCTTTTCTCTGTACTTTCCGGTACTTCCACCCCTTGCCCAGGGGACGCGGCGGTGGTATACTATCCCCGTATCTGTAGTTTTCCATGAAAGGAGATGACGCCATGACCCGTGATGAGCTCCGCGCCAAGGCCAACGACCTGCCCCTGCTGCCCGGCGTCTATCTGATGATGGACAAAACCGGCCAGGTCATCTATGTGGGCAAGGCCAAAAAACTGAAAAACCGCGTCAGCCAGTATTTTCAGGACACCGCCAGCCATAATGAGAAAACGAAGATGATGGTGGCCCATGTGGACCGGTTCGACACCATTATTGTCCGGTCGGAGTTCGAGGCCCTGGTGCTGGAGAACTCCCTCATCAAGCGCCATCAGCCCCGCTACAACATTCTGCTGAAGGATGACAAGGGCTATCCCTTCGTGCGGCTGGACAGCGGCGACTATCCCCGCTTTACCCTGGTGAACCGCACCGCCGACGACGGCGCGAAATACTACGGTCCCTTCGGCGGCCGGCACGAAACGCGCCTGGCGCTGGACGCCGTGTGCGCCGCCCTGCGCCTGCCCACCTGTTCCCGAAGGTTCCCCCGCGACATCGGCAAGGAGCGCCCCTGCCTGAACTTCCACATGGGCCGGTGTGACGGCTTCTGCCGCCCGGACGGCCCGGACGCGGCGGAATACCGCCGCCGCATGGCCCAGGCCACCGCCCTGCTGGAGGGCAAGCTGCGCGCCGTCACTGCCCAGCTGACGGAACGGATGAACGCCGCGGCGGAGGATCTGGACTTCGAGACGGCTGCCGCCCTCCGCGACCGTGTGCGGGCCCTGTCCGTGCTGACCAAGGACCAGCAGGTCATCGCCGGTATTTGCGCCGACACCGATGTCTGGGGCGCGTATACCAGCCCCGCCCGGTCCGGCTGCGCCATTCTCCACATTGAAGACGGCGATCTCCTGGCCCGGCAGACCGAGGTTTTCTCCGACGCTGCCGACAGCGAGAGCGCCCTGCTTTCCGCTGTGGTGCCCCAGTACTATCTGGCCCGCCAATCCCTGCCCCGTGAGATATTGCTTCCCGCCGCCATCGAGGACGCTGACGCGCTCTCCGCCCTGCTGACGGAGCGCAGCGGCCACGCCGTGGCCCTCCGGGTCCCCCAGCGAGGTCAGCGCCGCGCGCTGCTGGACATCGCCCACCGCAACGCCCGGGAGGAGGTGGAGCGCGTTACCGACGCCGTACAGCGCATTAACGGCACCCTGCGCCTTTTGCAGGAAACGGCTCAGCTGCCGGTCCTGCCCCGGCGCATGGAGAGCTATGATATCTCCCACACCGGCGGCGCGGACCAGGTGGGCGGCATGGTGGTCTTTCAGGACGGCAAGCCGCTGAAGTCCGCCTACCGCCGCTTCCGCATCGAGTCCTGCGCCGGCGCCGACGACTACGGTGCCATGCGTGAGGTGCTCACCCGCCGGTTCCGGCGCTATCTGGACGGCGATGAAAAGTTTGCCCCCCTGCCGGACCTGCTGCTGATCGACGGCGGTCAGGAGCACGCCCGTGTGGCCGAGCAGGTGCTGGCAGAGACCGGGCTGGATGTGCCTGTGCTGGGCATGGTCAAGGACGACCGACACCGCACCCGTGCGCTCATCACCGCCCGGGGCCAGGAGCTGGGCATACAGCAGACACCCGCCCTGTTCGCCCTTATCGGCACGGTGCAGGAGGAGGTCCACCGGTTCGCCATCGCCTACCACCACCAGAAGCACACCCGTTCCGCCAAGCGCTCGCAGCTGGACGGTATCCCCGGTGTGGGCGAGGCGCGGAAGAAGCGGCTCCTGCAGCACTTCGGTACCGTCACCGCGGTAAAAAACGCCACGCTCGAGCAGCTCTCCGCCGTGGTGCCGGAGGCGGCTGCCCGGGCGGTATATGGGAAGTTCCACGGATAAAAAGCGGTACCCCCGCAGCGCCGGAGGTACGTCGTACGCAAAAGAAAAGAGAGACGGCGAAGCCGTCTCTCTTTCATTGTGTTTACTCGTCCAGGTTCTCGATCAGCTCAGCCAGCGCATCCACAGCTTCCTTCTCATCGCTGCCGTCTGCAATCAGCGTCACTGTGGTGTCCTTCATAATGCCCAGGCTCAGCACGCCCAGCAGGCTCTTCGCGTTGACGCGGCGTTCTTCTTTTTCTACCCAGATGCCGCTTTTGAACTCGTTGGCTTTCTGAATGAAATAGGTCGCGGGTCTGGCGTGCAGACCGACCTCATTTTTCACCGTGATCTCCCGTGTATACATGAACCAGCACTCCTTACGCACATTTTTACTCTCGCGCCAGAGGGTGCAGCGCGCAGAAACTAACCCTCACCATTTCCTATTATACTGGATTACGGCAGGATTGCAATGGGCATTGATACGAAAATCCCGCGATTTGCTCTATAATTCCCACTGCAATTTGTGAAAAATGATGTATCTTGCAGACAAATTCCGGTATTTGTCCAATCGAAAGCTCACATCCTGGTCTCTGCCCAGTCGCTGAGCTGCTCCAAAATGGGCAGCAGTGCCCGGCAGCTGTCCGTGGGGCCGTATTCCACCCGCACCGGCACCTCCAGATACTCCCGCCGTGTCACCAGCCCATCGCGCTCCAGCTCCCGCAGGGCCGAGGCCAGCACCGTGTTGGAGATGCCGTCCAGCTTGCTCCGCAGGGCGTTGTAGCGGATGGCCCCGGCGTTGGCCACGGCGCACAGTATCTGCACCTTCCACTTGCCGCCGATCAGCTGCATGGCGTGGTGCAGCGGACATTTCTCCATACAGGGACAGTCGTAGTGGTTTTGCGGCATGGTCTGTGACATGGTAAGCCCCTCCTTACTTGCCCATAAAAATCTGCGCTCTTGCATTTCTCCAAAGCTATGGTATCATTATAGCAGGTAAGAAAACCGGAGTAAATAGCATGAGGAGAAAATCACAGCCATGAATATCTATCTTCAGGGGCTGACCATGGGTCTGGCCTACGTGGCGCCCATCGGCCTGCAAAACCTGTTCGTCATCAACAGTGCCCTGACGCAGAAGCGCAGCCGCGTCTACATCACCGCGCTCATCGTCATTTTCTGGGACATCTCTTTGGGTGTGGCCTGCTTCCTGGGCGCCGGCGCACTGATGCAGGCGCTGCCTTGGCTGCAAAAGGTCATCCTGGGGTTGGGCAGTCTGATCGTCATCTATATCGGCATCGGCCTGCTGCGGTCCAAGGCCAGTCTGGAGGGCGGCCGGGACGTGAACGTCCCCATCTGGAAGCTGGCCGGCTCCGCTTTCGTGGTCACCTGGCTGAACCCCCAGGCCATCATCGACGGCACCATGATGCTGGGCGCCTTCCGGGCCACCCTGACCAACGGCGGTGACCTGTTCTTCATCTGCGGCTTCGGCTCCGCCTCGGTGATCTGGTTCCTGACGCTGTCCACCGTTGTCTCTCTGCTGGGCAGTAAGTTCAACGAGAAGGTGCTGAACATCATCAACAAGGTCTGCGGCGCCGTCATCATCTTCTACGGCCTGAAGCTGCTGTACAGCTTCGTCCAGATGATGGGTTGGCTGTAAAACACTTCACAAATCACGTCCTTTCTGTTACAATAAGGCAGAAAGGGCGTGATCTTTTTATGGAACAGAACTACCGGCTCACCATCGCCTACGACGGCTCCCGCTTCTTCGGCTGGGAGCGCCAGCCGGACAAGGATACCATCCAGGGCAAGCTGGAGGCCGTGCTGGGCACGCTGCAGGGCCATCCGGTGAACGTCATCGGCGCGGGCCGCACCGACGCCGGTGTCCACGCCCGGGCCATGACCGCCAATGTGGTGCTGGACGTGACGGAGACGCCCGACGCCCTCCGCGACTATCTGAACCGCTATCTCCCCGACGCCATTGCCGTCCGCGAGGTCAAGGAGGCCGCGCCCCGTTTCCACGCCCGCTATAATGCCCTGGGCAAGACCTACCGCTACACCTGCCACACCGGTCCGGTGAAGCCGGTGTTTGACCGGAAGTACGTCACCCTGTTGGACTACGACCCGGATGTGGAGAAAATGCGTCAGGCGGCGGCCTATCTGCTGGGTGAAAACGACTTCGCCAGCTTCTGCGGCAATCCGCGCATGAAGAAGTCTACCGTCCGCCTGGTGGACCACATCGCTATCGAGCGCCGGAAGGACCGGGTGGTCTTCACCTTCCACGGCACCGGCTTTTTGCAGAACATGGTCCGCATCATGGTGGGAACCCTGTTGGAGGTGGGCCGCGGCTACTGGACGCCGGAGCACGTGCGGGATATCCTGAGCGCCAAAGACCGCAAGCAGGCGGGCCCCACCGCGCCGCCGGAGGGCCTGTGCCTGATGAAGGTGGATTATTGAGCAAAAGCATCCGGGCGCTATCCCGGATGCTTTTGCTGCGTAAAAATGACCTAAGCCAAGGCTTAGGTCATTTTTATTACATATTGTGGATATCGTCCAGCAGATCGTCCAGCGACATGGTCCGCACCTCGTCCTCGTCGGCCTGGGTGGGCTCGTCCTGGGCGGAGCGCTCTGCGGTCGCCGGCTCCTCCACCGGCGCGGCGGGTGTCATAGGCGCCGCCGGGGTCTTGTCGGGGATGGCGGCAGACTCGCTGTCGCTGCTCTCCTCGCGGGGCACCAGACGGGGAACCCGTGCCGTGTGCCGTTCCTCGGGGATCAGGGGCTTCGCCGGGGTCCGCGGCGGTTCGTCGTCGTATTCCTCGTCATCGCCGCCGCCCGTGTGGCCGCGGCCGATCAGGAAGCCCAGCAGGAACAGCACCGCCACCAGCAGCACCGCCGCCGCGATGGCCACATACACGGTCTTGACCTCACCGATCAGCGGCATCGCAATGGTCCCGGGGATCTCCAGCGGCGGTACCTCGGGGATGGTGGCCGGGTCGATGACCTCCACCGTGGGGACAATACCGGTATAGGCCGGCATCCGCAGCACATGGATGGTATAGTTCTGCTTGGTCTTGCCGTCCTCGGCGGTTCCGGTAACCGTGAGCACAGTCTCCGCCTCCGTGGCGGACAGCCGCACCTCGCCGGTGCCGGTGATGCCCTGAGCCTTTTCATCCTTTGCCGTGGCGGCGATGGTCACCTGCTTCGTCTCATAGGGGACGTAGGCGATGTAATCCGTCACCGTGGGCGTGAACGCCGGGGACAGCGTGGCCCCCTCCAGCGTCAGGGCGGCGATGGACGCGTCGGTGGAGGGTTTGTAGTTGGGGTCCTGCTGGCGTGTGGCATCGATGGTATAGCTCTTGGTGGCGCCGTTGGCCGCCGTGACCTTGATAGTCACCGTGTTGACGCCTACCGCCAGCTCATTGCCGCTGACAGACACCGTAGCGCTGTTGTCGGCCTTTTTGTAGTTCAGGTCCAGCTTTTCCACCGCGAAGGGCACCGTGCAGGTGTAGTACGTGGTGCTGCTGGAGAAGGACGGGCTCAGCGTGGCATTGGAGCAGCTCAGCGAACTGAGGTTGCAGTTGCCGCTGGGTGCCGCGCCCACCTTGCCGGACCAGCTGGCGCTGTCCAGACTGGTGTCGCTGTTGCCGTCGGACACCACGATGTTGGAGAACGTGGCGGTCAGGGCGTCGCCCTCCTTGGCGCTGCCGGATACCTTCATTTTGATGGTGACCAGTCCGCCGCTGGAGCTGGACGTGCCGTAAACGCTGAACTTGTTGTTGTTGACCACGATGCTCCATCCGCTGACGGAGCAGTTGTAGTTGGTAAAGGACAAATTGCCGCTGTAGCTCAGGTCGGCGGTCAGACCGTAGACCTTGCTGGGCACGGACAGCGTCAGTGTGACGGTGTCGCCTGCCTGCGGGGCGGCGGTGCCGGTCAGCGTCGCCCCGGCGGCATGGGCCTGCACGGGCAGCAGCGTGACCACCAGCAGCAGCGTCAGCAGCGCGGAGGCCGCGGCGCGGAACAGTTTGTTTTTCATAGGATACTTCCTCCTCAGCCGATGGTGCGCTGGCCCACGGTGACCTGGGCGGCCTGCACCACGTCGGTGATGGTGACCTTGCCGTCACCGTTGATATCGGCCGCCTTGGCGTAGGCGCCGGACAGGCTGTTGGAGCCCACCACGTACTTCTGCAGCTTGACCACGTCGGTGATGGTGATCTTGCCGTCGCCGCTGACGTCGCCGGTGACCACGATGGTCACGGTGGCGGAGCTGCTGACAGCGGTCATACCGGTACCCACGAGGCCGGAGGTCACCTTGGCGCTGCCGTTATAGATGGTGTAGCCCGCGCTGTTCATTGCGGAGACAGACGTGCTGGGTGATACGCCGGTCAGATAGTTGCCGGAGGGCTTGGGCGTCTCGCCGCCGGTGCTTCCACCGGTACTCCCACCGGTGCTGCCGCTGTTGGCCGTCTTGGTAAACACGGCGGTGTAGGTCACGTCGGCATCGGGCATGACGGTGCCGCTGGTATAGCGCTTGCCGCTGGCATCCGCCCAATAATCGAAGCTGTACACGTACTTGCTGTCAGCCTGCATGACCGGATTCGTTGCAGGCAGCGTAATAATGTCGTTCTGGGCCAGCTTGTAGGAATCCCACACAGCGCCCTGGGACATGAACTTCACGGTGTGCAGCGTACCGAACTTGGCCGTAACGGTGTGGTTCTTGGGTGCCACAGGCGTGCTCTGGGATATCTCGCGGTCATTGTAGAACCAGCCCTGGAAGCCCTTTTCGTCCACTTCAGGCAGCGCACCGTAGGGCTGCGCCTCTTTATAGGTGCGCGTTTCCACGGTTTTGCCGTTGACCACGAAAGTCACCGTGTAGGTGTTGTTGGGGGCTTCGGGTGTGGTAGTCGTGGCCGCGCCCACGGTGAAGGTGGTATCCAGCAGTGTCACAGTGCTGCCGCTATCGGTGGTGCCGGTAATGGTAAGGTTGTATTTCCCGGCGGAGAGCTTACTGAACTTCAGGGTCTCATCCAGTTCCCACAGGTCGAACCACTTGGCATTGATGCCGCTGCGGCTGGCGTAGGTAGGCGCTGTCCCGGTAGCTGTATTGGTGACCACCGCTTTTACGGTGCTGATGTTTTGGGTGCAGGTGACGATACCACGGATGGGGAAGGAAGAGTTCCCCTGCGTCAGATTGTGGACGATCTTGTTGCCATAGTCGTCCTTCTCCGGCATCTGGGGATAGAATAGGCCGATGGTATTCCAGGCGTCCTGTCCGGCCGCGGGCTTCATGGTCACAACGGCGGCGGTCGTGCTCTCCTTGCTCAAACCGACCTTATAGGCGGTGACAGTGGTGTTTGCAGCCTTAGCCTTCAGGTCTTCTCTCACCATGTCGGCCACGACTTCCTCCTCAATGGTATTCAGTGTTTTTCCCGCGAAAAGTTCAATAAGCGCCAATGCTTCAGATTCGGTGAACGCTGGGACCTGGGTTTCCGTTGCGTTTTCGTCGATAGCTTCGATCTTGTCCAGCGCCGACTCAAGGGCGGCCTTCTTATTCGCGTCCGCCTCCAGCCCCATTTTTGCGATGTTTTCCTCTATGAGGGCTTCAATGGCATTGTTATCTTTTTCCTCAAAGTTGGCCTTGATGATCGACGTCAGCCGAGAGGACAGAAGTTCTGCGAACTTTTTGGCCGTCGCGCCAACGGGAGTAGTGCCGTCTTTTTCGTAGCCCTTTTCTTCGATTTCAGCCTTGATCTCCGCCCGCTTTGCCGTGATCTCTTCTTCTGTAGGCTCCGTGCGGGCGTTGGGATCAGCGACCTGCGTCTGGCTGACCGTGATGGTCAGATAATAGCCGGTGCCCACGTTGCACAGTATGTAGCCGTTGCTGCTGCCGGTCAGCGTCCAGAACTGTCTGCTGTCGGCGGCAGCGTTTTGCAGCATAAGTGCGCCGTCAACGACCGCCAGACGCTTGCCATCCGTGGTGGCCAGGGTGTATTTGTCGGAATTGTAGTAGGTCAGGATCAGCTGAGAGGCCTTCTCCTCGGCCACCAGGTCGGTGCTGCCTACGCTGTAGCTGAAGGTCCTGCCGTCGGAGTTATAGCACAGGGTGTATTTGCCCTCCAGGTGGGAGGTGGTGTTCTGATAGCGCATGACCAGCGCATCGGCAGGCTCGTTGATGTGCAGGCGGCTGTATACCGAGGACTGCACATCGCCGTCCGCTGCGCTGTAATAGGCCATGGAACGGTTCTTCACGCCATAGCGGTCAGACAGCTGGGTCTGCATATCCCGATACTTGGGGATATCCTCCGCCAGTTTGCTGCACTCAGTGTAGATGGCCTCGATCAGCTCCGCCTCGCTCTGCATCTTGAAGCCGCCCAGCCGGTTGTCGATGGCGCGGGTAACCACGTTATAGGCGCCGTCCACGCCATGCTGGACACTGCGGCTCCACAGGACGTTCTTCAGGGCGATGGAGTAGTCGTTCAGGTTCAGGGAAGGGTATTTGCTTTGCAGGCGGCTGATCAGGGTCGAGTAGCGCTCGGTACCCCAGTACTCTGTCTGGGCGTTGGCAAACTCACCCTTGTTGACGCCGTGGCCCAGCTCCCTCCAGGCACTTTCAAAGTTGGGGCCGTAGCCTGCTGCGGCTGCGCCGCTGGTGTTCTCGCCGTAGGCCTTATCCAGCGTGGCCGCGAAGCCATTGTATATAGCATTGCCCTGGTAGTTCCGCAGCCAGGTGCGGAACGCGTCCAGCGTTCCCGCCTTGCTGGAGAACATATACAGGCCGAAGGACGTGCCGCCAGGGTCGCCGGGTACGGTGGAAACAGCGCCCGGGTCAGCGTCCGCGCCCGTCTCATAATATTGGCTCAGTGCGCCCAGGTCCTTCAGGCTGCTCCAGTTCTTACTGGCAGCCAGCAGTATGGTGGTCAAACAGCTCACCGCCATCACCGCCGCCAGGATCAATGCCATTCCCCGTTTCGTCCTCTTCATGTCGATACACCCTGCCTTATCTCTAAGTTGTATGGGAAGCGCCGGCGGCGGGAAGGCCCTCCGCCGATTTACATAACAATAGTCATGTGTAGTATACCATCGGTCTGCGTCGTTGTCTACCAAAAAAACGAGAAAAACACAAAAAATATGAAAATTTTGTCACCGGCGCCACAAGATTTGGGTGGATTTATGGCGCGGAATGGCGTATAATGACCGCAGGCTGACAAAAATACGCAAGGAGAAATCAATTTATGTCAACGAATACGAAAAAGAAACACGGCACCGGCGCGGCGGTGGTGCTCATCGTGCTGTGCCTGCTGGCGCTGGGCACGCTGGGATATATTATCTGGCGGCAGTTTAATCCCGTGGTGCCGGAGACGGCGGCGGGCTATGTGGCCGCCGCCGGGACCACCGCCCCTGTGTATGACGAAAACGGGACTCAGCTGGGTTCCCTGGTCCGCGGCGCGGAGGTACAGTACGTTGCTGAGGACGCCGAGGGCGGCGCGGACCGCGTCCGCGTGGTCAACGGCGAGGGCTACGCCTATCTGGACGCGGCCAACCTGACCGCGGACTACAACGGCGCGGTGCTGACCGATACGGTGTACGCCCTGCGGGGCATGAGCCTGACGGATGAGACGGGCGCGGTCCCCGGCTGCGCGGTGGAAAAGGGCATGGCGCTGACCGTCACCGGCTTTGACGGCCTGGACGAGAACGGCGAGGTCCTGCGCTGGGCCGTCAGCTGTGACCGGGGCGAGGGGTACATCGACGGAGAGAACGTCCGCATGACGGAGGAGGAGGCGCTGGCGCAGTATGACGACGCGCTCTACCAGCGCCACGCCGCGCGGGGCGACAGCTGGGGCGGCGGCGACGCGGCCGACCTGGACTACTACCCCACGGAGAAGCCGGCCTTCACGGACAATGTGATGCCCGACGAGGTGCGGGCGCTGTACCTGAACGGCAGCGCCATACAGTATGCGGACAGCTATATCCGACTGGCCCAGGGGACGGGCATCAATGCCTTTGTGGTGGACATCGTGGACGGCACGGCGGTGTCCTACGCCTCCCCGGTCATGCAGCAGTACAGTCCGTCCGCCTACGCTGCGGCCCAGGACACTATGGAGGGCTTCAAGGCCAATGTGCAGAAGCTCCGCGACGCCGGCTACTACGTCATCGGCCGCATCACGGTGTTCAATGACGCCCACCTGGCCGCCGACCACCCGGAGTACGTCATCTCCGACCTGAACGGCACGCCCCTGAAGATCAGCTCCATGTACTGGCCCAGCGCCTACAACCGCACCGTGTGGCAGTACAAGGTGGAGCTGGCTCTGGAGGCCGCCGCTCTGGGCTTCAACGAGATCCAGTTTGACTACATCCGCTTCCCCGACGGCGCGTATAAGTACGAGCAGGCGGGTACCATCGACTACAAGAACACCTACGGTGAGAGCAAGGCACAGGCGGTCCAGCGGTTTCTGATCTACGCCGCGCAGCGGCTGCATGACGCCGGGTACTACATCTCCGGCGATGTGTTCGGCGAGTGCGCCAACGCCTATGTGACGGCCTGCGGTCAGTACTGGCCGGCCATCAGCTCCGTGGTGGACGCCATCTCCGGTATGCCCTACCCGGACCATTACAGCGCGCAGGGGGACTATAAGCCCTGGGAGCACCCCTATACCACGGTCCACAACTTCGGCGAGAGCGCCATGGCCCGCCAGAGCGAGACAGCCTCCCCCGGCGCGGTACGCACATGGATACAGTGCTACAACGCCATCCGCGAGCCGTATAACCACTACGGCGCAGCGGAGCTGGCCGACGAGGTCCGGGCCCTCCGCGACGCCGGGTGCACCGGCGGCTTTATGACCTGGAACGGCGCGTCCGACATCGACAAATACGCCGAGGTCATCTCCGCCCTGCAATAAATAAGCAAAAAAAGAAAGCCCGCACGGGCTTTCTTTTTTTGCTTATTGCGCCTCCATGGCCTTCTGGGCAAAGCTGTTGTCCACCAGCTTGTCGAAGTCCACCCACTGGTCCTTCTCCAGCTCGCCGGCCTCGGTCATCACCGTCTCCAGCCGTTCCAGTGCCGACCGCGCCATCATGGGCCCCGCGTTCCAAGCGTCGATCTGCCGGTGCCGCGCGGTAACAGCCTCCAGCGTGTCGATGTCCGTATCCGGGAACTGGTCGATGATGGCCTCCGCCACCTCCCGGTCCGTGTGGTCCACGATCCACTGCTGCGCCCGGGCAATGGCGTTGGCAAAGCCCTGAATGACCTCCGGATGCGCCGTCATATAGCTCTGGCTGGCGAAATAGGCGGTGTAGGGGATCTCTCCGGACTCCTCGCCGATGGAGCAGAGGATATACCCGTGTCCGGCGCGCTCTACCTCCGTGGCGGTGGGCTCAAACAGCGTCACATAGTCCCCCTGTCCGCCGGTGAAGGCCCCGGCCATCATGTTGAACTGCACCGAGGTGTCCACCACCGCGTCCTCCTGGGGCACGATGCCGTGCTGCTTGAGGACGTATTCCAGCGTCATCTCCGGCACGCCGCCCTTGCGCCCGCCGATGATGGTCTTGCCCTTCAGGTCGTTCCAGTCGAAGGCCTCGTCGCTGCGGCCCACCAGGAACGAGCCGTCCCGCTTGGTCAGCTGGGCGAAGATCACCGGCAGATCGTCCTTGCCCTGCGCGTGGATATAGATGCAGCTCTCCGGCCCGGCCAGGCCGATGTCCGCGCCGCCGGATACCACGGCGGTCATCACCTTGTCGGCGCCGCCGCCGTTGCTCAGCTCGATGTCCAGCCCCTCGTCGGCGAAGAACCCCTGGCTCATAGCCACGTACTGCGGCGCATAGAACACCGAGTGCGTCACCTCACTGAGCCGGACCGTGACATTTTTCGCCTCCGTGCCGGCGGTATCGCCGGTATCGGTCCCCGCGCCGCAGCCGGTCAGCAGGCTGAGCGACAGCAGCGCGGCCATACAAATGCAGATAAGTTGCTTTTTCATGCACGTACCCCCCATAGATGATTTAAGAATGCTTCTGCCCGCAGCACCAGCAGGTACATTCCCACCGCCGCCAGCCCCAGCACCAGCACGCTGGCCATGACCAGGTCCATGTTGAATACCTGGGAGCCGTAGACGATGAGATACCCCAGCCCGGCCCGGGATACCAGGAACTCGCCCATGATGACCCCCACCCACGAGAGGCCCACATTCACCTTCAGTGTGGAGAACAGCGTGGGGCAGTTGGCCGGGAACACCAGCAGCCACAGGATCTGGCGCTTGTCAGCGCCCAGCGTCCGCATCAGCCGCAGCTTCTCCGGGTCGGTGGTGCGGAAGCCGGTGTACATACTCAGGATGGTGACGATGAGTGAAATGGCCAGCGTCATGGTGACGATGGCCCCCATGCCCGCGCCCATCCACACGATGAAGATGGGCCCCAGGGCTGTTTTCGGCAATGCGTTCAGCACCACCAGGTACGGGTCCAGAATGCGGGCGGCGGTGTCCGACCACCACATGGCCACGGCGACGGCCGTGCCCAGCACCGTCCCGGCGGTAAAGCCCAGCACCGTCTCACCGATGGACACCGCCGCGTGGTGCCACAGCTCGCCGGAGGCGCACAGCCGCCACAGGGTCTGCACCATGCGGCTGGGACTGCTGACCAGAAAGCCGTCGGACAGCCCCAGCCGGCAGCTGAGCTCCCACACGGCAAACAGCCCCGCCACCAGCGCGATCTGCCAGATACGCACCCGGCGCTTTTCGCGGCGCACGGTCCTCAGGTACGCCGCACGGCGGGGCGAAGGCGCTTTCTCAGGCATGAACGTCCAGCTCCTTCCATATGGCGTTGAAGTACCGGTGAAATTCCGGCGTGTCCCGGCGCTCCAGCGGCGGCAGACCACGCAGCGCACCCATGTCCATCTCCGCCTTCACCACGGCGGGGCGGCGGGACAGCACCACCACCCGGTCGGACATACTCACCGCCTCAGCGATGTCATGGGTGACCAGCAGGGCCGTTTTGCCCTCCTGCTGCAATATGCGCCAGATATCCGCCGACACCGCCAGCCGTGTCTGGTAGTCCAGGGCGGAAAAGGGCTCATCCAGCAGCAATATCTCCGGCTCAGTGGCCAGGGTCCGGATCAGGGCGCAGCGCTGGCGCATACCGCCGGAGAGCTGGCAGGGCCGCTTTTTGGCAAAGGACGCCAGCCCGTAGCGCTCCAGCAGCCTGGACACGTGTGCATAGGCCGCCGGGTCCTTCTCACCACGGACCGTCAGCCCCAGCGTCACGTTGTCCCATATATTCCGCCACTCGAAAAGCTGGTCCCGCTGGGGCATAAAGCCGATTTTTGGCGACGTGCCCTGTACCGTCCGGCCGTCGATCTCGATAGCGCCGCCGCTGAGGGGCTCCAGCCCGGCAATGGCGCTGAGCAGGGTGGATTTGCCGCAGCCGGAGGGCCCCACTAAACTGACGAACGCGCCCTCCTCCACCGTGAAGGACACGTCCCGCACCGCCTCCACCTCGCCGTCCGGGGCTTGATAGCAGGCGGCGGCATGACGGAGCGTAATGCTCATATCCTATGTGACCTCCTGTCGGGAATGATGGGAGACTTCTCTCCGTGGTCATTCTACGCAGGAGGGACCCGCGGGGTGCCCTATGCCGGCAGGTATGGCGCCAGCAGTGCCGCCAGTCCCGCTGACAGCGCCGCCTGTACCGCCTTGGCCGGCACATACAGCCGCAGGGAGATACCGCTGCCCGCCGTCACCGCCGCTGTCTGGCAGTGGACGCTGAGCCCGCCCCAGCCCAGCAGCGCCGCCGCGGTGACGAAGCCCCGGCGGTCCGGTGTCAGGCGCAGGATGCCGTTGGTCAGCTCCAGCACCCCCGCCGCCAGCGGCGGCAGGGGACCGATGAGCCCCTCCGCCAGACGCAGCAGCACCAGAAAGAATACCACGAACCCGCACACCCGGGCCATGGCGGACACCGCCCCCTCCACCGCCCGGAGAAACTGCCCCGTCAGTCCGGCCCGCGGTGGCACAGGCCGTTTCGGCATGGCGGTGACGGGCAACGGGCGGCGGCAGAAGAGCAGACCCGTCAGCAGCGCGGCGGCGCAGTGCAGCAGATATAGCCAGGCTCCCGTCCGGGCGCTGCCGAATACCGACACCCCGGCCACGCCGATGGCAAAGGCCGGGCCGGCATTGTTGCAAAACGTCAGCAGCCGCGCCCCCTCGGCAGGGGACAGCTCGCCCCGGCGCACCAGCTCCGCCGCCGTCCGCGCCCCCACAGGATAGCCGCCCACCAGCCCCAGCAGCAGGGCGGCGCACCCCGCGCCGCCGCAGCAGAAGAGCCGCCCGAAGGGGTGGGCCAGCGCCCGGCCCGCCGCCTCCGCCGCCCCCAGCGCCACCAGCAGGGACGAGACGGCAAAAAACGGGAACAGCGCCGGTATCACCGATGTCAGACACAGCTGTACGCCGTCCCGCGCCGCCTGGGCCGCCGTCTCCGCCTGCCGCAGCAGCAGTATCGCCAGCGTCCCGCTGCCCAGCAGTGCCAACATGCGCTTTATCATCACCATCACCGGTCCCCAGCCTATGCGCGCCGCCGCCGGGAAATACCCCGCCCCGGACAGGCAAGTTCCGGTGCGTCCGCGCATAGCGTTCTGTATCATCCGCAGGGAGGTGACGGTGTGGCGGGACTGAAAAAGAAGCTGGCCCAGGTGGGTCAGGAGGCGCTGGAGCGCCTGGAGCTGCCGGTGAACATCGCCGCCGGCGTGGCCCGGATCGAGCTGCTGGGCAACCGGGAGCTGTATATGGACCGGCACCGTGGCGTGCTGGCCTACACCACCGAGGCGGTGGACGTCAACGGGGGCGGCGTGGTGGTCCGCGTCCGGGGCCAGGACCTGCAGCTGCTGGTGATGACGGAGCAGGAGCTGCGGATCACCGGAAAAATATCCGGCATCGAACTGGTGGAGTAAGGGGGGCGCCGTGTACCGTAAAGCAGTGAATTATCTCCGCGGTCAGGCGGTGGCTGAGGTGGTCTGTACCGCGCCGGAGCGCGTGGTGAACCTGTGCGCCGCCCACGGCATTCCTTTCTGGGACCTGACTTGGCTGACAGAGACATCCTTCCGCGTGACCACCACCCTGTCCGGCGCGCGGCGCCTGGCCGAGGTGACGGCGGACATCGGCGCACAGGTGACCGTGTGCCGAAAGTCCGGCGCGCCGGAGCTGTGGCGGCGGTGCAGGCACCGGTATGTGCTGCTGGCGGCGGTGCTGGTGCTGCCGCTGCTGCTGGCGGTGGGCAGCGCCTTCATCTGGGACTTCGAGGTCACGGGCAACGACACCGTCCCCACGGAAAGCGTATTGCAGGCACTGGAACGATGCGGCGTGCGCGTGGGCACGCGTGGTGTGGGCCTGGACCAGGACGAGCTGCGGAACCGGGTGCTGCCGCTTCTGCCGGACGTGGTGTATCTGGCGGTGAACGTCAGGGGCTGCACCGCCCATGTGCAGGTGGTGGAGCGCGTCCGCCCGCCGCATCTCTACCGGGACAGCGACGTGCAGAACATCGTGGCGGCCAGAGACGGGCTCATCACGAAGATCGAGGCGCTGGACGGGGTGACCTGCGCGGCGGTGGGCGAAACGGTGCAGGCGGGGCAGGTGCTGCTGTCCGGGGTGGCTGACTCGCCCCGGGGCTGCCGGTATATGCGGGCCACCGGGCGGATCTGGGCCCGGACATGGTACGAGTGGACGGTGCCCGTACCTCTGGAGACGGTGCTGAAGGACGGCACGGAGCCCGTGAAGACCCGCACCCATACCGCGCTGGACCTTGGACGGAAGCGAATTGCGCTGCCTGTGGGGGACAGCATATTGCAGGGCCGGGAAAACTGTGATAAAATAATACGATACCGTGGCGTGCAGCTTCCCTTCGGGCTGCGCCTGCCGGTAACGCTGGTAACAGAGACGGTGGCCGAGCGCGCGGTGTACGACGGTGAACGTCCGGAGGATGAGGCCTACGCCGAGGGACAGAAGCAGCTGGAGGCCCAGTTGGCGCAGACCATCGGAGACGATGGCCGTGTTCTGAAAGCGGATGTATCCGCCCGGCGGCAGGGCGCGTACCTTATGGTGACGCTGCGGGCGGAGTGCGAGGAACAGATCGGCGTGGACGCGCCGCTGACTATAACAAGCGATACAGGGAGGTAAACCCAAAACATGGAACAACGTATCGGTATTGAACGCATGGAGGAGGCCGTCAATCTTTTCGGCTCCTTCGACGAGAATATCCGGCTTCTGGAGGCGGAATTTCAGGTGCAGGCGGTGAACCGGGGCGGCGAGATCGTGGTGTCCGGCGAGCCGGAAAACGTGATGCTGGCGGTGAAGGCCGTGCAGGCGCTGCTGACCCTGTCCAATAAGGGCGAGACGATCACCGACCAGCACGTGCGCTACGTCATCGGGCTGGTGCGCTCCGGTCAGGCCGAGCGCATCAGCGAGCTGACCCAGGATGTGATCTGCATCACCAGCAAGGGCCGGCCCGTCAAGCCCAAGACCATCGGCCAGAAGGAGTACGTCAACGCCATCCTGAAGCAGACCGTCACCATCGGCGTGGGCCCTGCCGGCACCGGCAAGACGTACCTGGCGGTGGCGGCGGCGGTGGCCGCCTTCCGGGACAAGCAGGTGAACCGCATCATCCTCACCCGTCCGGCGGTGGAGGCCGGCGAACGGCTGGGCTTCCTGCCCGGCGACCTGCAGTCGAAGGTGGACCCCTATCTGCGCCCGCTGTACGACGCCCTGTTCGATATGCTGGGGGCGGAGACGTACCAGAAGTATCTGGAGCGCGGCAACATCGAGGTGGCGCCCCTGGCCTATATGCGCGGGCGGACGCTGGACGACAGCTTTATCATTCTGGACGAGGCCCAGAACACCAGCCGCGAGCAGATGAAGATGTTTCTCACCCGCATGGGCTTCGGCTCCAAGGTGGTCATCACCGGCGACGTGACCCAGATCGACCTGCCCGCCGACAAGGTCAGCGGCCTGAAGGAGGCCATGAAGGTGCTGCGGGACGTGGAGGGCGTGGCCATATGCAGGCTCACCAAGGAGGACGTGGTGCGCCATGTGATGGTGCAGCGTATCATCGAGGCCTACGCCAAATTTGAGGAGAAAAAGAAATGAAACGACACTATATCCCGGTGACCGCCGATGTCCCCGGTGTCAGCGAGGGCACACGCAGCTTTCTCCGCAGGGTCATCCGCACAGCGCTGGCCGAGCAAGGGGTGGACTTCCCCTGCGAGGTGGATGTGCTGGTGACCGGCGACGCGGGCATCCACGCCATCAACCTGGAGATGCGTGGGGTGGACCGCCCTACGGACGTGCTGAGTTTTCCGGAGTTTGAACTGACTCCCGGCGAGCTGCCCGGCGCGGAGGACGCCGACCCCGGCACCGGCTATGTGCCTCTGGGGGACATGGTCATTTCTCTGGAGCGCGTGAAGGCGCAGGCGAAGGAATACGGCCACGCCAACCGCCGGGAGTTGGCCTATCTGGCGGTACACTCCGTGCTGCACCTGCTGGGCTACGACCACCTGGACGAGGGCCCCATGAAGGCCCAGATGCGCGAAAGAGAAGAGGCCATCATGTCCGTGCTGGGCCTGGAACGAAAATAACGCTGCACGAAAATTGCTCAAACGAAAGAAAGTTGAGGATCACCTATGAACATCACAAAAACCGCAATGATCACCGTGTGCGGACGGCCCAATGTGGGCAAGTCCAGCCTGACCAACGCCCTGGTGGGCGAGAAGATCGCCATTGTTTCGGACAAGCCCCAGACCACCCGCAACCGCATTTACGGCGTGGTGAACCGGGGCGATACCCAGTATGTGCTGCTGGATACGCCGGGCCTGCACAAGCCCCGTTCCCGGCTGGGGGACTATATGGTCAAGGTGGTGCGGGAGAGCCTCAGCGACGTGGAGTGCGCGCTGCTGCTGGTGGAGCCCATCCCCCATGTGGGCGAGCCGGAGAAGGTCCTTTTGCAGCGCATCCGGGAGGAGCAGCTGCCCTGCGTGCTGTGCATCAACAAGATCGACACGGTAGAGAAAAAGGAGGCCCTGCTGGAGGTCATCGCGGCGTACAGCGCGGCCTATGACGGCTTTGATGCCATCATTCCCATCTCCGCCCGGACCGGCGACGGCTTGGATGAGCTGATGCGGCAGCTGTCCCAATACGCCCAGGAGGGTCCCCAGCTGTTCCCCGACGGCATGACCACCGACCAGGCGGACAGCCAGGTGTGCGCCGAGATCGTCCGAGAGAAGATGCTGCGCTGCCTTGACAAGGAGATCCCCCACGGCACGGCGGTGGAGGTGACGAAGTTCTCCGAACGGGAGGACACGGGCATCATCGACCTGGACATGACCATCTACTGCGAGAAGGCCAGCCACAAGGGCATCATCATCGGCAGAGGCGGCGAAATGCTCAAGCGCATCAGCTCCGCGGCCCGTCGGGATATTGAGAAATTCATGGGCACGAAGGTGTACATGGAGACGTGGGTGAAGGTCAAGGAAAATTGGAGAGACAATCCCAACTTCATTCGTAGTCAGGGCTACAACGAGGAATAACATCAACAAATTTCCAGCCATAAAACCGGCGAAAGCTCCCATGCTAACGACATGGAGGTGTTCGCGTGGACTACTGGGAATTATTTTTGGACACCGGCGCGCCGGAGGCGTATCTGCTGTACCGCGGGGCCCAGGAGGCTGTATGCAAAGTGGAAAGACCGTGACCGGCGGCGTGGTGCTGCGGGTCACAGACACAAAGGAGACAGATCGGATATTGACGGTGCTGACGGCGGACCGGGGGAAGATACCCCTGATCGCCCGGGGTGCGCGGCGAAAGAACAGCCGCCTGGCGGCGGCCTGCCAGATGCCGGCCTATTCCGAGCTGACCATTTTCAAGCGGGGCAGCTGGTATATGCTGGATGAGGCGTCGCCCATCGAGCTGTTCGACGGGCTGGGCCGGGACATCGAGCTGCTGGCGCTGGCGGCGTGGTTCTGTGAGCTGACGGAGGCGGTGTGCGCCGAGGAGACGCCCTGCCCTGAGATACTGTCGCTGCTGCTGAACGCCCTGTACGCCCTGTGCCGCACGGGGAAGGACCCGCGGCTGGTGAAGGCGGCGTTCCAGTTCCGACTGATGGCGCTCTCGGGCTTTGAGCCGCTGGCGGAGGAATGCGCCGTGTGCGGAACGGCACAGCCGGAGGGACCGGTGCTGGACATCTCCGGCGGATTTGTGGTGTGCGGAACGTGCAGGGGCCCGGAGCGCAGCTTCCGGCTGCCGCTGACTGAGGCTGGTCTGGCGGCGCTGCGGCACGTGCTGTACGCGGACCCCAGGCGGCTGTACAGCTTTACGCTGGAGCCGGGCGCCCTGCAGGCGCTGGATCAGGCGGGCGAGGCGTTTATCGCCGCCCAGCTGGAGCGCGGGTTCCGGACGCTGGACTATTACAAGGCCCTGTTGGGATAACAGGAGGACATACATACATGAGCGAGTTATTTGAGAAATCTATCCGCACACTGGAGCTGCCGGCGGTGCTGGAGCTGCTGGCGCACCATGCGGTCAGCGACGAGGCCAAGGCCCGGTGCCTGCGGCTGCGTCCTGCCACAGACGCGGCGGCGGTGGAGCACCTGCTGGATGAGACGGACGCGGCCAAGACGCGGCTGGGCCTGCACGGCAGTCCGTCCTTTGCGGGCGTGAAGGACGTATCCCAGGCACTGGACCGGGCGGACCACGGCGGCGTGCTGAACACCCGGGAGCTGCTGGATGTGGCCGGCGTGCTGACCGCTGCGCGGCGGGTCAGCGACTATGACGCGGAGCGTCAGGGGGAGGCCACGGCCATCGACCGGCTATTCTCTGCCCTCCATGTGAACCGCTATCTGGAGGATAAAATACGCGGCGCCATACTGGACGAAGAGACCATTGCCGACACCGCCAGCCCGGAGCTGGCGGACATACGGCGGAATATGCGCGCTGCGGCCAGCAAGGGGCGGCAGATCCTGCAGCGGATCATCTCGTCGCCCTCCTACGCCAAGGTGCTGCAGGAGGCGCTGATCACCCAGCGGGACGGGCGGTTCGTGGTGCCGGTAAAGGCGGAGTGCAAGGGCAGTCTGCCGGGGCTGGTACACGACATCTCATCCTCCGGGGCCACGCTGTTCGTGGAACCCATGGGCGTGGTGCAGGCCAATAATGAATTGAAGGAATTGCAGGCCCGTGAGGAAAAGGAGATCGACCGGGTGCTGCGTATACTGTCCGGCGAGTGCGCGGCGCAGCGGGAGAACATCCTGTACGACTACGACCTGCTGGTGCAGCTGGACACCATTTTCGCCCGGGCACAGCTGAGCTATGCCATGGACGCGGGGCGTCCGCTGGTGCGGAAGCGGGGCGGCATCGACCTGAAGCGGGCACGGCATCCCCTGCTGGATCCGGCCAAGGCGGTGCCGGTGACGGTGGCGCTGGGCGGCGCGTATGACACGCTGGTCATCACCGGCCCCAACACCGGCGGCAAGACCGTGACGCTGAAAACGCTGGGGCTGCTGTGCCTGATGGCCCAGTGCGGCCTGCACATCCCCGCCGGCGACCAGAGCGCCGTGCAGGTGTTCGACCGGGTACTGGCGGATGTGGGCGACGAGCAGAGCATCGAGCAGAGCCTGTCTACGTTTTCGGCGCACATGGCCAACACAGTGGAGATACTGAAGCTGGCGGATGAGAAGAGCCTGATCCTGTTCGATGAGCTGGGGGCGGGCACCGACCCGGTGGAGGGCGCGGCGCTGGCCATCGCCATCATTCAGGACGTGCGGCGCAAGGGTGCGCTGACGGCGGCCACCACCCATTACGCGGAGCTGAAGACCTTTGCCATGACCACGGCGGGGGTGGAGAACGCCAGCTGTGAGTTCGATGTGCAGACGCTGCGGCCTACCTACCGGCTGCTCATCGGCATACCGGGCAAGTCCAACGCCTTTGCCATCTCCCGGCGGCTGGGGCTGGACGAGAGCGTCATCGAGGACGCCAAGGCCCAGATGGACAGTGAATCCGTGCGGTTCGAGGATGTGCTGACCCAACTGGAGGAGAAGCGCCAGCGGCTGGAGAAGGCCCAGGGCGAGGCGGATCGGCTGTGGCGGCAGCGTGAGGAGGACGCGCGGAAGGCGCGGACCTTCCGTGAGCAGATGGAGAAGGCCAAGGACAACGCCCGGACCAAGGGCGAGGCCGAGGCGCGGCGCATCGTGCAGCAGGCCCAGCGGCAGGCGGATCAGGTGTTCGCCGAGCTGGACGAGCTGCGGAAACAGCAGCAGCGGTCGGACTATCAGGCCGTGAATGACCGGAAAAGCGATATACGCCGCCGCCTGAACGAGGCGGAGACGGCGCTGCACCAACGGGACGAGGATACAGAGCCGGTACCCGCGCCCAGCCGGCCCATCGCCGTGGGCGACACGGTGGAGCTGGCCGGTGTGCGTACCGGCGCCGCGGTGCTGGCGGTCAACGGCGACGGCACGCTGCTCCTGCAGGCGGGCAAGATGAAGATGACCGTGAAGGCCGCGCAGGTGCGCCTGCTGGAAACGGCGGAGGAGATCGAGAAGAAGAAAAAGCAGTCCGCCGCCGCGCAGCAGCGCAGCGGACCGGCGGTGTCCATCAACACCGGGGCGCGGGCGTCCGCCGAGCTGGACATTCGGGGCCTGGAGACGCTGGAGGCCGAAAGCGTGGTGGAGAACTACCTGGACGCGGCATCCCGGTCCAAGCTGGGCACCGTGACCATCATCCACGGCAAGGGCACCGGCGCGCTGCGCGCCGCCGTGCACCAGCTGCTGAAGAAGAACAAACAGGTCAAGTCCTTCCGCCTGGGCCGATACGGCGAGGGCGAGGCCGGCGTGACCGTGGTAGAGCTGAAATGAACAACACCCTCCTGCGCCGGCAGGAGGGTGCTGCTTTTTCAGCGGGAGATAAAAAGGGCCGGCCGAGCCGGTCCCTTTTATGTATCACAGCTGCTTGATAAAGCAGCGGCGGCGCTTATGCTGTTCGGTCTGAAAATCCTTCCACTGGGACTGGACCTTGTCGTTCAGCTCCAGCATGGGGCCGGTCTCGGCCTGCTTGATGCCCAGCTTGTGGCAGCCTTTCATGGCCTTGCTGAGGATAATGGCGTTGACACCCTTTTTCTGGTAGTCCGGGTGGACGGCGATGAGCAGCAGGTCCACGGTGTCGTTCCTGTGGAAGGCCTTGAGAACGTCGATCCAGCCGGTGGGCATGAGGCGGCCCCGGTGCTTCTGCAGGGCGGAGGCCAGGCTTGGCGCACCTACGCCGAAGGCCACCATGCGGTCGTTTTCATCCATGACGAAGCAGGTGGTGTTGGGATTGATGAGGGGCGCGAACTTGGCGGAGTACTTTTTGATCTGGCGGTCAGAGAGATCCACAGTGCCGTACAGCGGCGCGTAGGCCAGGTTGACCAGCTCGAAAAACGGCTTGAGCAGGGGCAGATAGGACAGGCGGCTCCTGGCCTCGTGAATGTGCAGGCGGTGGCGCTTGAGAACGAAGTCGGAGATCTTCTCCCAGCGCTGTATGGTGGCCTCGTCCTCCGGGACGGTGATAAGCTCCTCGATCCAGTCCACGTCCTTCACATAGCCCAGGGTGGCCATGTGGTCGATGTAGTAGGGATAGTTATAGTATGTGAAAAAGCAGCTGCGGCGGTCAAAGCCCTCCACCAGCATACCCTCGCGGTCCATGTCGGTGAAGCCAAGGGGACCGTGAACGGCGGTGCAGTCCAGTTTCTTCGCCCAGGCCTCCACCGTACGGAACAGGGCGGAGGAGACCTCCGGGTCGTCAATGAAATCCACCTGGGTAAAGCGCAGGCGGTTGGCACCCCACTTGTCGTTGGCCTTGCGGGAGTGGATGGCACCGATGCGGCCCACGATCTCCCCGTCGCGCATGGCCAGCCAGCAGCGGGCATCGCAGTATTCAAAGGCGGGGTTCTTGCTGCGGTCCCAATCGGAGAGATCGTCGCCATAGGTGGCGGGGACGAACTGAGGCACGTCTTTATACAGCTCATTTGGGTAGTCCACGAACCGGCGCAGCTGGGCTTTGTCAGTTACTTCTATAATGGAGACCATTTAGTATACCTCCTGTATCATGCAAACACACATATAGTGTACGACATTATTTCACAAAAAGCAAGGATAGTGACATTAAGAACACATTAACTTTACCCCAATGTTACCCACTGCAAAAAATCAGAAAAAACGTTTGACAAACCGGACAGGCAGGTGTACAATACAGTTGAGCACGAATAGAGTCACCCCCCTCTGTCCGTGCCACCCCCCTGTCGGGTATTCCCCCTTTTACCCGACAACACACCACCACAGGGAGCGCTACGGCGCTCCTTGTGGCCGTCTTGGGGAGGGAGAAAGAGCAGCCGAAAGGCTGCTCTTTCTTCATTTCCGGGGGAATATCTGCCCCATGCCGCCGGGCAAACGGCGCGGAGACAGCAGAGAGCAGCGGCGCCCGCACAACCGTCCGGCCCCCCGGCGTAATGCCCGCCTT
>ERZ1673743.639-NODE-639-length-49903-cov-21.463890_pt1 | contig 49903 bp, 43 predicted proteins | sample MGYA00580197_ERZ1673743 | MGnify/ENA primary metagenome ERZ1673743 (study PRJEB41218, sample SAMN15661795) | gut metagenome | host: Homo sapiens | place: Canada: London | collected 2015-08-20/2019-03-30 | study: EMG produced TPA metagenomics assembly of...
GGTCTGGACTACGTCAGCTGCTCTCCCTTCCGTGTGCCTATCGCACGTCTGGCTGCTGCTCAGGCTGCTATCAAGAACCCCCGCAAGTAATTGCGTGAGAGCTTGAGAGAGCACCAATAAAGTATATGAGCCGCCCCGGTTTCCGTAACAGGAAGCCGGGGCGGTTTTTGTTGCATCCAAAAATAAAAAGGAGACTTTTGAATCAGCTTGAAGTATTTGGCAAATGAGCTGTATGTGCTGTTGTGCTCGGTATACTGTTATTCGATAAGCTAGAAATAACCCCGCAGCCTAGCTCCCGCGTAATCTCCCCAAAAGCAATAAACCCAAACAAAGCACCGGGCTGCCATCCAGAAAATCTTCTGCACGGCAGCCCGGTGGCTTCGGGGCTTTTAATGCCCCTCTAAGGGGTTAATGTGGTATGATGTGAATTTCGGAAAAGGGGGAGAAAACGCGGTGAAAGAATGGAAACTCAGGGAGAAATCGTGGGAAAAATCTCAGAGCAGACTGCCCAGAACCGACAGCAGCAGACTGCCGACGACCATGATGATTGCACCGCCCAGACGAGAGGAGATTTGTGCAAAGGGCATCAGCTCCATGCGGTCAGCAGCGGACAGAACGGCCACGTCGCCGGTGCCGCCCATGTTGGACATACACAGACCTGCGGTAACGCCAGCCTCGACGGGGTAGAAGCCAACCAAACGGCCAACCAGAGCGGCACCAAGGAAAGCGCCGATGCAGGACAGGAAGCAGAGAACCAGATAGGTAAGGCTGAAGCTGCTGATGACAGTGCCAAGTTCCAGATAGCACAGGCCGATACCAACCAGCAGGGCGGGGGTCAGGTTCTTCATGATGAACTGGAACCACTGGTAGCAGTCCACTTCAATGTCTTCGGGGATGATGTTGAAAATCTTGCAGACGGCCACGGAGATAATCATCCATGCGTAAGCGTGGATGCTGATGGAAGGAACCAAGGTATCCCAAATCTTTGCGACGATGTAGCCCCATGCAAAGAAGGAGCAGGAGATGAACATACCAATGCCCATGTTGCGCACATCGATGTGGTCACGTTTGGCCTGCATTTCTTCGCTGACACCCAGCTCATCTGCGGCGTCGGCAGAACGCATCAGCTTGCCCTGACCGTTGAGTTCCTTGCTGTGGATGACCTTGACAAGGATGCCGCCCAGAACGATGGAGATTGCGTTGCCAATCGCAACGGCGGGGGTCATGATGGAGATGGCCTCTGCGGCGGTCATTGTGCCGGAGGACTCAAAAATCTTGGAAAGAGGAACAGCGCCAGCGCCCATGCCGCCGCCCATGATGGGCAGAGCAATCAGAAGGACGGACTTGATGGCACCAAAGCCCATAACGGTGCCGACGATAGCGGTGAGGCCGAAGGACACGATGATAGCGCCAAAGATGGCGGGGAAATAACGGGCAGCTGCCTTGACCAGAAGTTTGCGGTTCATGCCAAGGATGGAGCCGGTGATAAGGGCTGCGATGTAGAAGTCGAGGAATGCGCCGGTGGGTTTGAAAAAGGTGTTGATGGAAGCGACCAAGTCAAAACCCTCGACGAAATTGTAGATTTTGGTGCCGTCCGCCGTAGTACCGACGACGGTAGGCAGAAGATGGAAATAGTTGAGCAGTGCGGAACCAAAGATGACCACGATAGCGCCGCCGCCCAAGTAAGAACGGATAATCGGAGCGTGCTCGCCGATTTCGTAAAGAATGGTGCCGAGCACAATCATAAAGGCAAAACAGCCAGCCATGCCGCCGGGAAGCGTTCCGGTATAGGTGGCAATAATTACAATGACGGCGAAGATGGCAAAAATATACCACGGCAGATTAAATAGCTTGTAGACATTTTTCTTTTCGCTGGTCATAATAAAAAGCCTCCTTTTCTAGTTCTGTCAACAGCGGGCCACGCCGCTCTCGCGGGCAGCTTCTGCCACAGCGTTCGCCACAGCCTCAGCCACGCGGGGGTCGAAGGCACCGGGGATGATGTTCTCTTCGCTGCGGTCATCGTCGGTGATGAGGTCCGCGATGGCGTAGGCGGCGGCCAGCTTCATCTTGTCGTTGATGTCGCGGGCGCGGACGCTCAGAGCGCCCTTGAAGAGGCCTGGGAAGCAGAGGACGTTGTTGACCTGATTCGGGAAGTCGCTGCGGCCGGTGGCCATGACGCGGACGCCGCCGGCCTTGGCCTCGTCGGGCATGATCTCGGGGGTGGGGTTGGCCATGGCAAAGACGATGGCGTCCTCGTTCATGGTCCTGCACAGCTCGGTGGTCAGGATGCCGGGCTTGGACACGCCGATAAAGACGTCTGCGCCCGCAAGAGCCTCCTTCAGGCCGCCCTTGATCTGGCGGGGGTTGGTCACTTCGCCCAGCCAGTTCTTGTGGGCCTCGGCGCTGTTGCAGCCCTTGTACAGGGTGCCGAACTGGTCCACGGCGATGATGTCCTTCGCGCCGGCGGTCATCAGCATCTTGATGATGGCCGTACCAGCAGCACCGGGACCGTTCAGGACGATGTGAACATCTTCCATCTTCTTGCCCACCACGCGCAGGGCGTTGATGAGGGCAGCGGTGACCACGATGGCGGTGCCGTGCTGGTCATCGTGGAACACGGGGATGTCCAGCTCACGCTCCAGCGTCTCCTCGATCTCGAAGCACTCGGGGCTTTTGATGTCCTCAAGGTTAATGCCGCCGAAGGTGGGGGCGATGGCCTTGCAGGCCGCGATGACGCTGGCTGCATCGTGGGCGTCGATGCAGATGGGGAAGGCGTCCACGCCGCCAAACTCCTTGAAGAGCACAGCCTTGCCCTCCATGACCGGCAGGCCTGCCTCGGGGCCGATGTCACCCAGACCCAGCACGGCCGTGCCATTGGAGACGACGGCCACCATATTGCCCTTGAAGGTGTACTTGTACACGTCGTCGGGATTCTCTTTGATCTTGCGGCAGGGTTCGGCAACACCGGGCGTGTAAGCTGTTGCCAGCTGGTCGCGGTTCTTGACCTCCACCTTGCTCACGATGCCCACTTTGCCGTGGTGTGTCTCGTGCATTTCCAGAGCTGCTTTGTTGAAATCCATGCGCTTGCCCTCCTTTTCAAGAACGCTCTCTTTCTACAAAAGACATTCTAAAATGTGAATTGCTTTTGTGCTTTTCTGACACAAATATTAGCCGCTTTGGTCGGATTTGGGAATGCTTTAGAAACTATTCAAAGCGTTTGCAAGCTATGGAAACCTTTAGAAACTAAAGAAAGTGTGCAGAATCACCTCTCGAATGGCTTTCGGCGTGGTTTTTTTGTGGAAACTGTGATACTATAAGGGGGAATTCTAGGGAAAAGCAGAAACAGAAGCGGCACCCCCTGAACTGAGGGGAAAATGTTGCATCTTATGCGGTATACAATATACGATTTGGAAAAGAGGAAACGGCATGGAAGAAAATATCTCTGCACCTGAAACGCAGAAATCAAAACTGGATTCCTCTCGGCTGTTTCAACAGATATTTCTCTGCTGCAGCATCACGGGTACGCTCCTTCTGGGGTTTGCACTGGGCATTACGCTGCATTTTTCCATCTCTACATTCCAGACGCAGCTGGACGATATGCTGAAAACCACCGCACTGTCACTGGCAGACAGCGCGATGGTTCGGGAGGCGTATCATCAGGGATACTGCACCGATGAGATGATACATTATTTCGATACGCTGGTGGATACAGCGGACAATATGGACGTGCTGACGCTGTCAGACTGCAATTTGATTCGGCTGTATCACGTCAACCATGCATTGATTGGCGAGGAGTTTGTGGGCGGCGACCAAGGAGATGCATTGGCGGGGAAAAGCTACTTTTCGGATGCCATTGGTACACTGGGATTGCAGCACCGCTTTCTGACGCCGGTTCGGGATACAGATGGCTCGATTCTCGGCTTCATTACAGTGAGCGCTACCATGACCTGTATCAGCTCCCTCAAGAAGAATATTTTTTCTACGTATTTCTGGATAGCGCTGGTGCTGTTTCTTGCACTGGGCATCATCTCGGGTATTATCTCGCTCATGGTCCGGCGGATGCTTCTGGGCTTTACGCCGCAGGGGCTGGCCAACACTTACCTGACCCAGAGCGAAATGCTGGATAGTCTGGATGAGGGGGTCGTTTTTGTTGACCCGAAGGGAAAAGTCCAGCTGGTCAATCAGGCGGCGGAAAACATTCTGGGCCAGAAGCGCAGCAAATTGGAGGGCGCTCCGCTGGATGCGATTCTGCGCACCCGCGAAGAAACGACGCTGCTGGACTGCACCGGCGAAAACCTTTCCACCTCCCGGCCCAATGTGCTGGCAAATATTCTGGTGCGGGATGACCAGAACAAAAAGCCCGGCCTGACCCTTATCTTGAAAGATAAAACCGAAGCTGTCCGCAAGGCAGAACAGCTGAACGGCACGCAGCATATCGTGACGGCGCTGCGGGCCAACAACCACGAGTTTATGAACCGTTTGCAGGTCATTGCCGGCCTGCTCCAAATCGGCCGCACGCAGGAAGCACTTGATTACATCGGAAATGTGGCGTCCATCCACTCGCAGGCCATCGGCCCGATTATCCAGAATATTCAGAACCCCAGTGTGGCGGCGCTGCTTCTGGGCAAAGCCAACCATGCCCACGAGCTGGAAATCGGACTCACCCTGCTTTCGGGCAGCACTCTTCCGCCCCACAGTGCCTATCTTTCGACCAATGAACTCGTTACCGTGCTGGGCAACCTGCTGGGCAACGCCATCGAGGCCGTGAACGCACAGGGAAGCGGAAATTCCCGCAGCGTGGCGGTGCAAATCACCGAGGACGAAAAGAGCCTCCTGATTGTCGTATCGGATACCGGCATCGGCATCCCGCAGGAAATGCTGTCCCATATTTACGACTTTGGCTTCAGCACCAAGGCGGCAGAGGGACGAGGCTTTGGAATGTCCATGATTCAGAACATCGTCGTCCGCCACGACGGCACCATCGATGTAGATACAGAGCAGGGCGCGGGTACGACCTTTACCCTGATTTTCCAGATCAAGAGACAGAAGGAGGGTTCTCAGTGATTCGCACAATTATAATAGAGGATGACCCGATGGTAGCTCAAATCAACTGCCAGTATCTGCAGCCTCTGGGGGATTTTCAAATCGACGGCATTTTCAACAGCGGAGCGGCCGCACAGGAATATCTGAAGGAAAACGAAGCCGACCTTGCCATCGTGGATATTTATATGCCCGGCATGAATGGCATCGAACTGCTGCGCTGGATTCGGGGCGATCACCGGAGCCTCTCGGTCATTATGGTGACGGCGGCCACCGAAATCCAGACCGTGGCCGAAGCTCTGCAGCTGGGCATTGTGGATTACCTTATCAAGCCGTTTTCGTTTGCACGGTTTCAGGAGGCGGTGCAGAAGTACCTGCGCAAGGAAGATGTACTCAAGCACAGCCATACGGCCAACCAGACCATGCTGGACCAGCTTCTGAATGCCGCCCCGGCAAACCTCAATTTTGAGACGCAGGATTTGCGCAAAGGGTTGAACCAGATGACCCTTGACCGTGTGAAGAGCTATCTGCGGGAGCGCCCGGATGAAAAGCACACCTGTGAAAGCCTTTCCGCTGCCCTTGGACTCTCCAAAGTGACCATCCGCCGCTACCTGAACTACCTCATCGAAATTCAGGAAATGGTCAGCTCCATTGATTATGAGACAGGAGGCCGGCCGCGCGTGCTGTACCTGCTCAAACGATAAACGAGCAAGGTTTTGTTTAGTTACAAAAGCTTTCCTTAGTTGGCGAAGAATGGCGGACTTCTGTGAAATGATTTACAATAAGTGTACAGAATATATGAATTCTGTTGAGAATTCATATAGCATAACGCAAAAGATGCACACAAATCATGCAGAAGGAGGAAACGGTTCTTATGGAGCTTAAACATGGCGCTGTCGCTGGAACGCTGGAATCAAGCGACATTATGATAACGATACATCCCGGCACAGATGGGGTGAAAATCGATTTGACTTCTTCCGTCGCTGCTTATTACGGGGACTCCATCCGGGCCATGATACAGAAAGTGCTGGCCGAGATGGGCGTTGAAAATGCCGTTGTAAAGGCTGTAGACCACGGTGCGTTGGATTGCACGATTCGTGCACGGACGACCACCGCCGTCCAGCGAGCTGTGAAAGAGGAGGCTGTACAATGAGACGGACAATGCTGTTTTTGCCTTCCAATAACCCCAATATGCTGATCAATGGCGGTCAGCTGGGCGCAGACAGTCTGATTTTTGACCTTGAGGATGCAGTTTCGCCCGACGAGAAGGACGCCGCCCGTGAGCTTCTGAAAAATACGCTGGAATCGCTGGATTTTGGCAAGTGCGAGCGAATCGTCCGCATCAACGGCTTGGACACCGATTACTGGATGGAGGATTTGCGCGCGATTCTACCGCTTCGCCCGGAGACTATCATGCCGCCCAAAGTCAGCGGCGCGGCCTACATCCACCAGCTGGACGAGGCGCTGACTGCGCTGGAAGCAGAACTGGGAATCCCCTCTGGCTCCACCAAAATCCTTGCGCTGCTGGAAACCGCAGCAGGCATTGAAAACGCCTATGAAGTGGCCTGCGCATCTCCCCGCATGACCGGCCTTTTCCTCGGAGCCGAGGATTTGACCGCCGATTTGCACAGCCGCCGCACCAAAGAGGGCAGCGAGATTCTCTATGCCCGCGGCCGCATCGTCTGTGCCGCCCGCGCTGCGGGAATGCGCGTGTACGACACGCCGTTTACGGACGTGCAGGACTTGGAAGGTCTTGAAAAAGATGCCGCCTATGCCCGGGGACTCGGCTTTTCTGGCAAAGCCTGCATCAGCCCGGCCCATGTGGGTATCGTGAACCGGATTTTCTCGCCCAGTGAGGCGGAAATCGCCTACGCAAAGGATGTGTTTGCAGCCATTGCCGAGGCTAAGCGGAAGGGCAAGGGCGCGATTGCTCTGCGGGGCAAGATGATAGATGCCCCCATCGTGCAGCGTGCTCGTACGACATTGGAAGCAGCATCTGAAATTGAGGGGGTGGATTACCTTGCGTAAGCTCTGCGAAACACTCCGGCAGGCAATGGAACAAGCCGGCCTGCGGGACGGTATGACCATTTCGTTCCATCATCATTTGCGCAACGGCGACTATGTGCTGAACATGGTTCTGGACGAAGCCGCGAAGATGGGCGTGAAAGATTTGACCGTGAACGCCAGCTCGGTTTTTGACTGCTACGAGCCGATGCTCGACCACATCCGAAACGGCGTTGTTACTGGGTTGGAAACGGATTACATTGCACCGGGCATTGGCCGGGAGCTGAGCAAGGGCATCCTGCCCAAACCCATCATCTTCCGCACGCATGGCTCCCGCCCGGCGGACATTCTCAGCGGGCGCAGCCTCATCGACATTGCCTTTATTGCAGCCCCGGCGTCAGATTCTATGGGCAACTGCTCGGGCAAGTACGGCCCGTCGGCCTGCGGCTCGCTGGGCTACGCCTTTGCAGACGCCATGAAGGCAAAAAAAGTGGTGGTCATCACAGATCACCTGATGGACTATCCTCTGACGGACGCCTCCATCACTGAGGATTATGTGGACTATGTGGTAAATGTTCCTGCCATCGGCGACCCTCTGGGCATCGTGTCGGGCACGACCCGTATGCCGAAAGACCCGATTGCCCTCAAGATTGCCGACCTCGCCGCACAGGCCATCGATGCTTCTGGTCTGCTGAAAGATGGCTTCTCCTTTCAGACTGGTGCCGGCGGCGCTTCGCTGGCCGTTGCAGAATACCTCAAGCAAATCATGCTGCGCAAGAACATCAAGGGCAGCTTTGCGCTGGGCGGCATCACGGGCTATATCGTCGGAATGCTGGAAGCCGGATGCTTTGCCGCGATTCAGGACGTGCAGTGCTTTGACTTGAAAGCAGTGGAATCCATCCGGGAGAACCCGAAGCATATGGAGATTACGGCGGCACAGTATGCCAGCCCAGACGCCAAGAGCACGGCGGCGTCCAATCTGGATGTGGTGGTGCTGGGTGCCACCGAAATCGATACCGATTTCAACGTAAATGTCCACACGGACTCCAATGGGCGTATCATCGGCGGCTCCGGCGGCCATACCGATGTGGCCGAGGAAGCAAAGCTGACCGTCATCGTGGCACCGCTGACCCGAGCGAGAATGTCTATCGTGGTGGACAAGGTCATCACCACCTCGACGCCGGGCAGCTCGGTAGACCTGCTGGTGACTCAATACGGCATCGCCGTGAACCCTGCCCGCCCGGATTTGAAGCAGAAACTAGCAGCCGCCCGCCTGCCGGTGAAGGACATCCGGGAGCTGCGAAAGCTTGCGCTGCAAATCAACGGCCCGGCGGCAGCCTATGTCCGGCATTCAGACCGCGTGGTGGCTAAGGTCATGGGCCGTGACGGCAAATTGCAGGATGAGATTTACGCGGTGGAATAAAACGAAGTATAAAGCCATTCTTTGAAAATACGGTTTATTAAAAGGAAAACACATTGCTACCGCAAACGCTCTGCAATTTTGGCACCTGCTCAGGCTGCTATCAAGAATCCCCGCAAGTAATTGCGTGAGAGCTTGAGAGAGCACCAATAAAGTATATGAACCGCCCCGGTTTCCGTAACAGGAAGCCGGGGCGGTTTTGCACAAAAAAGAAGGCACGATTTTGGGGCTTTGACGAATTTGTGCTGGGCCATTGACAGCAGAAGGACCGAGGCGTATTTTTGGTGCAGTAAGCGGGACAGAGGATAGTGAAGCTGCCGCTTTTTTGCCCTGCAAAGGTGCTTCTGATTGGATGGGGCCTGACCCGATGAGCTTATTTTTTGCATCTGCGGGACAAAAACAATGAAAGTACAGATTATGGGACGCCTTATCTGGTATGCTTGCCGTACCGAAAACACGGACAATCGGAAAAGGAACAGAGAATGCGATGGATGCTGAATAAAACAAAGTTTCTGGCAGGAAAAACAGACCCGGAAAACACCAGCCTATGGCTGCCGCTCTGGATGCACCTGCGAGATACGGCAGAGATCATGGAGCTTCTGGTGCGAAAATGGCTGCCCGACAGCGTAAAAAAGGCATCCGGGTTGGAAGAGGAAGAATTGGTGTGTTTGGCTCGCTTTTTGGGCTGGGGGCACGATTTGGGCAAAGCGATTTTAACCTTCCAGAGCATGATCATGCAGTGTTTGCCCGAAGCGAAACAACGGCTGGAACGCCTGACACCGCTGAGCTGCCCGGTGCAGAACCGCAAACAGTCGCCTCATGCCCGGGCAGGGGAGGCAATCCTGCTGTGGGAGGGGTGTCCCGGCGGGCTTGCTTCCATTGTGGGGGCACACCATGGCAGACCCCAGAACGGCGGAGCAGTCGATGAGCAGCTGGACGGCTGGGAGAGAAACTATTACCCAAAAGAGCAAAAGTGCATATGGGAGGGCTTTTGGAACGAATTGCTTCAGGCGGCACTGCAGGACAGCGGCTATTCCGAGGTAGATGCGCTGCCGGTGCTCAACCAGCCCGAAGAGATTTTGCTGACGGGACTTTTGATCATGGCAGACTGGATCGCCAGCAACACGGAGTATTTCCCGCTGATCCCAGTGGAAAAGCTGGGCAGCAGGGAGGATTATCCGGCGCGGGTGGACAGGGCGTGGAAAAAGCTGGCGCTCCCCTTCCCATGGGAGGCGCAGCAGGGCATTGCAAAACCGCAGGAGTTTGAGGTGCGGTTCGGCTTTGCGCCTAACGCCGTGCAGCGAGTGGTTCTGGATGCGGTGAGTGCTGCGGCAGAACCGGGCATCCTGATTCTGGAAGCGCAGATGGGCGTGGGCAAAACAGAGGCGGCTCTGGCCGCTGCGGAGATCATGGCCAGCCGGTTCAGTCTGGGCGGCGTCTTTTTCGGACTGCCCACGCAGGCTACGGCAAACGGCATCTTTCGTCGGCTGCTCCACTGGGCAGATACCCAGTCGGAGGAGGTGCCGCAGGCCATCCAGCTGGCCCATGGCATGGCAGAGCTGAATGAGAACTATCTTCGGCTGCAAGGGGGCAGGGTGCAGCTGGAAGAGGATGCGCCGGAAGAGCATCAGGTACAGGTGCATCAGTGGTTCCGGGGCAGCAAGCAGGCATTGCTGGCCAGCTTCGTTGTCGGCACAGTGGATCAGCTGCTGATGGCAGCACTGACCCAAAAGCACGTGATGCTGCGGCATCTGGGGCTTGCGGGCAAGGTGGTGATTATCGACGAGTGCCATGCCTACGATGCTTACATGAATTGCTATCTGGATCGCGCACTGGAATGGCTGGGCTGGTACAAAGTGCCGGTGATCCTGCTGTCGGCCACCCTGCCCGCCCGGCGGCGTGCAGAGCTGATCGAAGCGTATCAGCAAAAGCGCAGGCCTGACCCGGACGCCCCGTGGAGATTTAGCTGCGGCTATCCGCTGCTGACATGGACGGACGGCGCAGAGGTAAAGCAGACCGTCATCCCGCTGGACACACCCGGACAAACGGTGAAGCTGACCCCGCTCACGGAGGCAGAGCTGCCCGGGCTGCTGCGCCGAAAGCTGGCGGAGGGCGGCTGTGCAGGGGTGATCGTCAACACAGTTAAAAAAGCGCAGAAGATCGCGCAGCTGCTGCGGGAGAGCTTGCCCGACAAAGAGGTGCAGCTGTTCCATGCACAGTTCCTGATGCCGGACCGCGCCGCGCGGGAAGAGCAGCTGATGGAACGCATCGGCAAGGATTCTGTGCCGGAGAGCCGGAACGATCTGATCGTGGTGGGTACGCAGGTGATGGAGCAGTCACTGGACCTTGATCTGGACGTTCTTGTCACCGAGCTTTGCCCTATGGATCTTCTGTTGCAGCGCATCGGACGGCTGCACCGCCATTGCCGCAGACGCCCAAAGCCCTTACAGCAGGCCTGCTGTGCGGTGCTGGACACCGGAGAAGAGGCTTTTGATGCGGGCAGCGAGGCGGTGTATGGTCAGTGGCTGCTCTGGCGCACCCGGAAGTATCTGCCCCGGAGCATCCGGCTGCCGGAGGACATTGCCCCGCTGGTGCAGCAGGTCTACGGCTGGGAACAGGAAGCCCCCGAAACGGAGCAGGGGGAAAAGCTGCGAAGTGAGTACGAGCAGGTGCAGGAGAAAAAGAAGGATCGTGCCGGGAAATATCTTGTGCCGCAACCTGAGGTCGATGAAGATTTCCAGGAACTCAATACGTTGGATGGCTGGATGCAGGACGAGGGCGCCCGCTCGGACTCGGCTGCCCGGGCAGCAGTGCGGGACGGCGACCCCTCGGTGGAGGTGTTGGTGATGCAGCGACGGACGGATGGAAGCATCCATTTTCTGCCATGGCAGGAGGGCGGCAGCGCCGTAGCCTCCGACATCCCGCCCCTGCCGGAGACAGCGCTGAAGATCGCCCGGCAGAAGTTGCGGCTCCCGGCGGTGTTCGGCAAAGCGTGGAAGGTGGACGAGGTCATCCGGGAGCTGGACGCAGACGACCGCAGATGGCTTGCAGCGTGGCAGCTGTCGCCGCTGCTGCACGGAGAGCTGGTCCTGCTGCTGGATGAAGACCTGACCGCCCATCTTGCGGACATGGAGCTTTGCTATGACCGCGAGAATGGTCTGGAATATCGGAAGGAGGAGAAGGATGAAGGAAATCGAATTTGACCTGTTGACCGAACCGTGGATACGGGTACGGCTGAAGAACAATACGGTGCAGGGGGTGTCCCTGACCGAGGCGCTGGTGTCGGCGCAGGACTATGTGAATCTTGCGGGTGAGATGCCGACACAGGATGCCGCCGTGCTGCGGCTGCTGCTGGCGGTGCTGTTTACCGTGTTCTCCCGCGTGAATGTAGAAGGCGAGCCAGAACCTTTGAAAAAAAGAGGTCAGGCGTTGCGGCGATGGAGCGAGCTGTGGCAGCTGGGGCATTTCCCGGCAGAACCTATCCGGGACTATCTGGAACAGTGGAAGGACCGCTTCTGGCTCTTCCACCCGACGCACCCCTTCTGGCAGGTGCCGGAAGCAAGAATCGGCACGGAGTATGGGGCGGCCAAGCTCAACGGCGAAATGTCGGAAAGCAGCAATAAACTTCGGCTCTTTCCGCTGTATGCAGGGCAGAGCAAGGAGCAGCTGAGTTATCCGCAGGCGGCGCGGTGGCTGCTGTGCGTGAACGGCTATGACGATACCTCTGCGAAGCCCAAAGGAAAAGGCTTGCCGTCCGTCGGTGCCGGATGGCTGGGCAAGATCGGCTTTATTCAGGCACAGGGCAACAGCCTGTATGAAACGCTGATGCTGAACCTTACACTGTTGCGTGATGGACGGGAATGCTGGGGAGAAAACAAGCCCTGTTGGGAATTGGAAGTGCCAAAAAGTGCGGAGCGGACTGGAATTTGCTGCCCGGACAATCCGGCAGAGCTGCTTACCCTGCAATCCCGAAGGCTGCTGTTGCACAGGACGGGGGAGAACGTGGATGGGTTCTATTTGCTGGGAGGCGATTTCTTTCCCAGAGAAAACGCCTTTGCCGAGCAGATGACCATCTGGCGCACGATACCGATAAAGAAAAATGAGCCGGTGGTGTTCGTGCCCTGCCGCCACGACCCGTCCAAGCAGCTCTGGCGGGAGTTCCCGGCGGTCTTTTGTCAGGAGAGCGGGCATCGCCCGGGCCTTGTATGTTGGATCGAAGAATTGCAGGATAAGAGACTGAGGTTTCTGAATCCTCGCAGGAAGATCCATTTCCGAATCTCTGGGGTTCAGTATGGGGATAAGGACTTTTTTGTAAACGATTCTTTCAGCGACAGCCTGACCTTTCAGGCAGGGCTTCTGGATGAGCTGAGCAGGCCATGGACGGTGCGGATAAACCGGGAAGTAGAGCGCTGCGAGAAGGCCGCAGAGAAAATTGGAATCCTGTGCAAGGAGCTGAAGCTTGCCGGAGGACTGGACTACAATCAGGTGAAAGGCTTCAAAGAAACGCAGAAAGTGACAGAAGATGCCCGTGCACAGTTCTACTTTGCAGTGGACCAGCCCTTCCGGCAGTGGCTGCAGGAAATCGACCCGGAACAGGATGACCCGGACGAGGCAGTCCAGCGCTGGGAGGCACAGGCGCGCCGCATCGCGGAAGATCTGGGAGCGAAGATGGTGCGGGAGGCAGGAAATGCAGCCCTGAAAGGACACCGCGTTGTGGAGGATAAGGGCAAAAAGACGGAGCGCAGCACCCTGTACACCTCGCCAAAGGCTTATAACACTTTCCGTTCGAAACTCTGGAACATCTATCCGAAAGCAGAACCGTAAAGGGGAAATCGTATGAAAACACAGGACGTCAGAACGTATACAGAGCAGCGGCTGCGCTGGCTTCAGAACCTGCCGGACAACCAGCGGCGGGCCGAGCTGGCAAAGCTGCGGCGGGGCGTCGGACAGCGGCCCGGCGAGCTGCCGGAGCTGTGGGGGAGTTTCCTGCTGGGAATGCCGGAAGGCTTTCAGGGTAACAACGGCCCCACGGCAGCGGAGTGGGCGGTCTACCTTGCCCTGACCCTGTACGCCGTACATCAGCAGGGGAATGACCAGCCCATGAACCGCCCGCACAGCACGCTGGGGCGGGCTGTGCGGCAGCTGGCAGAGCGAAATACTTCTGCCGGACAGGACTGGACCGAGGCCAGCGTGCTCCGGCGGTTCAACGCACTGGCTACCGCAGAAGAGATCACCGAGATCAGCCACCATCTGAGGGGGATGGTCCAGCTGTTGAGCGCGGCAAAGGATGGCGCGATCCCGCTGGACTATCCGCAGCTTGCGGTGGACCTGTATGAATTGCAGTGCACCGACCCGCGGTACACACAGATCCCGGCCAACGTCCGTCTGCGGTGGGGCCAAGACCTGTACCGCGAAACGAAGAAGGCATCGTCGGAAGAGGAAGAAAAGGAGAATTGATCATGAAAAAGCGCCTGTATGTTGATTTTCACGTTTTGCAGACCGTCCCGCCCAGCTGCATCAACCGGGACGACACCGGCAGCCCCAAAACGGCCATGTACGGCGGCGTGCTCCGGGCCAGAGTTTCTTCGCAGGCGTGGAAGCACGCCATGCGCAAAGACTTTGCAGAAAATACCCCGCTGGATGTGGGCAAGCGCACCAAAAAGGCGGCAGAGCTGGTGAAGAAGCAGATCCTTGCGCTGGACTCGGAACTGGATGCAGACAAGCTGGCAAAGAAAGCGCTGGAAAATACGGGGATCAAGAGCGACGACAAGGGCACCAAGGCGCTGTTCTTTATGAGCACTGCGCAGGCAAAAGCGCTGGCAGCGCTGGCTGTGGCAGGCAGCACCGACAAAAAAGAATACCAAAAGGCTCTGAGAGCGGCTCCCTCGATGGATATGGCGCTGTTTGGCCGCATGGTGGCAGATGACCCCTCCCTGAAGTATAACGCCGCAGCGCAGGTGGCGCACAGCATCTCCACCCATGCGGTGAAGAACGAATACGATTACTTTACCGCCGTGGACGACTGTCAGACAGACAGCACCGGTGCAGGCCATCTGGGCACAGTGGAGTACAACTCCTCCACCCTGTACCGCTATGCCACAGTGAACGTGTTGGAGCTGGCGGAACAGCTGGGGGCAGAGCAGGCCGCAGAAACGGTGCGGGCTTTCGGCGAGGCGTTCCTGTTCTCCATGCCCACCGGCAGGCAGAACAGCTTTGCCAACCGCACCCTGCCGGATGCGGTATATGTGACCCTCCGGGAGGATCAGCCGGTGAACTTGTGCGGTGCGTTTGAGCGTGCGGTGTCCCGCGGCGAGCAGGGAGGCTATGCCGAGGCTTCCAAGGCTGCGCTGGCCCAGTATGCGCAACAGGTGTATGCCAGCTTTGTCGAGGCTCCGGCCCAGAGCTTTACTGTGGGCGGCGGGCTGGAAGCACTGGCTCCGGCACAGACGGCAAAAGCCATGCTGGACGCGCTGGAAAAGGCTGTCCGGGATGCGCTGTCCGGAAATGAGGTGGAGTAATGGCAACGCTGTTGCTTCGGCTGGCAGCGCCTTTGCAGGCGTGGGGCGCGGACTCCAAATTTGAGACCCGTAAGACCAACCGGGAACCCACCAAGAGCGGCGTCATCGGCCTGCTGGCGGCGGCTCTGGGACTGCGGCGGGACGAGAGCGAAGGGCTGGCCCGGCTGACCGGGCTGCGGTTCGGCGTCCGTGTGGAGCGGGAAGGGCAGCTACTGGTGGATTACCACACCGTAAAGACGCAGGATGAAAAAAACTCGTATGTGACCTATCGCCATTATTTGCAGGATGCCGTGTTTCTGGCCGGACTGGAAAGCGAGGACGCCGCCCTTTTGCAGCAGCTGCAGGATGCGCTGCAGCACCCGACTTTTCCGCTGTATCTGGGCCGCCGGTCCTGCCCGCCTGCCCTGCCCCTCTGTCTGGGGCTGCGGCAGGGCAGTTTGCAGGAGGTGCTGCAAACCGAACCGCCCCTGTGCCCGGGGAAGCTCTGCCGGATGGTACTGGACGCCGACCCGCAGGAGCCGGGCGCGGCAGTGCAGAGGGATGTGCCGGTCTCTTTTGACCCACATCACCGGCAGTACGGCTACCGCTCGGCGCGGGAGCTTTGGCTGACCATATCGGATGGCCCGGAGAGCACCGGGCATGACCCGTTCCGGGAATTGTAAAAAGGGGGAGAGAGGATGTATTTATCACGGGTAGAACTCGATCTCACCCGCCGCAGCACCATGGAAGCACTGGCCGCACCGCAGAAGCTACATGGCGCAGTGGAAAGCGCCTTTGCAGGGGAGCGCCGCCGCAGGCTGTGGCGGCTGGACCGTCTGGGAGAGCGGCTATATCTGCTTCTCCTCAGCGAGGACGCGCCGGACCTGTCCGGCGTGGTGGAGCAGTTTGGCACCGGGGCGGCGGCCGAGACCCGCAGTTATGACCCGCTTTTGGAGCGGGTGGTGCCGGGAAGCTGCTGGCAGTTCCGGCTGACCGCAAACCCCACCAAAAGCTGCAAAGACCCCAAGGCACCCACAGAGCGGGGGAGCGTGATGGCCCACTGCTCGACGAAACATCAGAAGCAGTGGCTGCTGGATCGGGCGGCAAAGCACGGCTTTGCCCTGCGGGAGGAGGAATTTACCGTGACCCGAGTGCAGTGGCAGCGCTTTGCCAAGCGCGGCACCCGGCCAGTGACCCTGCTGGCCGTGACCTACGAGGGTATTTTGCAGGTGACGGATGCAGAGCGGTTCCGGGCGATGCTGTGTCAGGGGATGGGGCGAGGCAAGGCCTATGGCCTTGGACTGATGACCGTCATGCGCGGAGGAAACTGAGATGGACGAGATGCCGGGCATGATCCGGCCCGACCTGCAGGCACTGCCGCAGGTGAAGGACCGGATGACCTTTCTGTATCTGGAGCACTGCACCCTTGGCCGACAGGACGGCGCGATCACGGTCACGGACGAAAAAGGGGTGGTCTCCATCCCGGCGGCGGGCATCTCGGTGCTGCTGCTGGGGCCGGGCACGCCTGCCTGTACGGAATCACCCCCGCATATGCGGGGGGTGATTCCGGGCCATCCGTGAGGCCGCCGAGAAAGGAGAGATTTTCCCCGCATATGCGGGGGTGATCCCCACTCTTGCCATATCATGGCGTAAGCCCGGAACTTTTCCCCGCATATGCGGGGGTGATCCCATGGTGTTGCTGGATACCAAATCATGCCACGACTTTTCCCCGTATATGCGGGGGTGATCCTACCTATGCGAATAAGTTTTCCGACGAAGCACGCTTTTCCCCGCATATGCGGGGGTGATCCCCTCGTCTTGTCCTTCCTCGGATCAATATCCAGCTTTTCCCCGCACATGCGGGGGTGATCCCATCCGCAAAATCTTAGCCATGCTGGATAAGATCTTTTCCCTGCATATGCGGGGGTGATCCCAGGATGCCGTTGCGGTTCTCCACCACAGCGTCCTTTTCCCCGCATATGCGGGGGTGATCCTCCTATCAAGATAAGGATTAGGCCCACACCCAACTTTTCCCCGCATATGCGGGGGTGATCCTGTCAAAGACTATGCGATGGCATTCAAGGTTCGCTTTTCCTCGCATATGCGGGGGTGATTCTGATTCCAGCAGAATGCCGTCGGTCTTGCAGGGCGGTCGTGCATCCGAGTATCGGCAGGCCCGACGAGCCAGAGCTGATTTATAACTGGTATCATGCATATATTCCAGTAAATACGAATAAAAGCTAAGAAAATGCGAATAGGTACTTGCATTTTCTGCAAAAGAGGTGTATTATCCCTCTATCGACGTCATACGCCGACAATAAACGAGAGAGGGATTGGAACATGATGTCTTTTAAGAAAATCGCTGCAGCGGTCATGGCGGCTGCCATGACGCTGGCCGTAGTGCCTTCGGCTTTTGCCTGCACGGCGCTCTACGTCGGCAGCGACCTCACGGAGGACGGCACGACGATGTTCGGCCGCATCGAGGATCTGGGAACCAACGACTACAACAAGCTGTTCTATGTCAGCGCAGCCGGGAATCACAAGGCAGGCGAGGTCTACGATGGCTGCTACGGCTTCACCTACACCTTCACCCACGACAGCTACAGCTACACCGCGCGCCGTGACGACAATACCTCGGGCGTCTGCCCGGACTGCGACGGCACCCACGACCACACGCCGTATGAGGAGGCTGGCAGCAACGAGAAGGGCGTCATGGTCTCTGCCACCGAGTCGCTGTACGGCAAGGACGCTGCCCTTGCGGTTGACCCCTATGTGGACGACGGCATCGAGGAGGCCGAGATCACCACGGTCCTACTCAGCGAGGCAGGCACGGCCCGCGAAGGCGTCGCCCTGCTGACATCCATCTATGAAAACGCCGGTGCAGCCGGTGGTGCCGGCGTATTCATCGGCGACCAGAATGAGACGTGGTTCGTCGAGAACCTGACGGGCCACACCTACGTCGCCCTCAAGCTTCCGGACAGCGTCGTGTTTATGCAGCCGAACGTCTCGGCCATCGGCAAGATCGACCTCGACGACACTGATAACGTCATCGCATCGGCAGATGCCATCTCCGTCGCACAGGAGGCCGGGACTTTCGTGGGCGATGCAGCGGCGAACGTCATCGACTGGAACGCTTCCTATAATAATGAGGACAACGCCCGGACGCCGGCCGGTCTGAACTATCTGAACGGCGTCGATACCTACACCGAGGACAACTACACCGAAGCAGACTACGCGATGAGCAACATCGGCGGGGACGGTAGCATCGTCCCGCTCTACTCCAACATCAAGCTGACCAAGAAGTTCGGTGTCGAAGACGCACTCAACTTCTTTAAGGTCGAACCCATCGGCAAGACCAACAACGTCGAGACCCACCTGTTTCAGGTCAGCTCCACCGGCGAGCTGGACACGGCCATCGTCGAGTGGACGGCCTTTGACGACGACGTGTACAACGCCTTCGTCCCGTACTATCCGCTGCTGACCACCGACACGGCAGATGTCTACAAGTACTCTCCCGCGAAGGTCGTCCGCTCGGACGAGCAGCCCACCGAGGGCGTCTGGTACAAGGACCAGAAGGGCAGATACTACACCTACCCGGAGGACTGGACCAAGTCCTTCTACGGCGCACGGGATGCCCTGTCGAACCTGCTGACCTACGGCGATGTCTCCGAAAAGGACAAGGCTGCGGCCAAGGCAGACTATGCCGCCCTCCAGAAGGACATCATGGAGGAGTTTGCAGAGATGAAGGCTGCTGTCGCTGCTGCCGATACGAAGGAAGCAAAGCAGGCTGCCGCCACCACTGCAAGCAACAAGATGAGCGAGAAGGTCTACGAAAAGACCGTCAAAATGTACAATAAGCTTCAGAAGAAGCAGGAGGCCCGTGCATGGTTCGGGTCTCTGCTGAATAAAAACTCTTAAACTGAATCAGAATCGACTCCCCGGGAAGCGGAACAGCTCCCCCGGGGAGTCCTTTTTGTACAAAGAAATACCCCGGCTACCCTGCATCTGCGCAGAAAGCCGGGGCAAGGAGAAAAGGGAGAATGAAAAATGAAAAAGGTAACTTAGAATAGCGTTTTCGTGTTCTGATAAACAGCCTTATACTTCTGATAGGCCTTATCATAGACCGATGCCGCCGCAGAATCGGGGTAGAGGACTTCGCTCTCAGCGGCTAGCTTCTTACCGAAGTCGCGGGTGACGTCGGTAAGGCCGACGCTCTCGGCGGCGATGATAAAATCGCCCAGAGTTTCCGTCTCACCGCTCTTGAGGCGGACGATGGGACGGTTTAGCACGTCGGCGAAAATTTGACACCAGACGCGGCTGTTGGCTGCGCCGCCGCCCAGAGGAATGGGGGAAATAGACTTCTTGGCAGCAGGCATAATTTCCATGCAGTCCCGCATAGAGAGTGCGACGCCCTCCATGATGGCGCGGACGAAAGCACCGTAATCGGTGGAAAGGCTCATGCCGAAGAAGACGCCCCGGGCGTCGGAGTCCCAGATGGGGGACTTTTCACCGGCCAGATAGGGAAGATAGACCAGACCGTTGCAGCCTGCGGGAACCTTCTCAGCCAGCGTGTTCATGTAATCGTAGACGGACAGGCCCGCAGCCTCGGCCTTCTGCTGGACGGCGTCGCCGAAGACATCACGGAACCAGCGCAGGGAGATGCCGGCGTTGTCGGTGGTCTGCAAAATGGTGTACAGGCCCTGATAGGGGCTGCGGCAGTTCAGCAGACGCTTATCGTAGATGGGCTCGCTGCCGATGTAGCAAATGCGGCCGCTGCTGCCGATGGTGAGGGCGACATCGCCCTCCTGCACAGCGCCTGCGCCCAATGCGGCCACTACGCTGTCCAGACAACCGGCAGACACCGGTGTACCGGCTTTTAATCCGGTGATGTGGGCAGCCTCCTCGGTGACGCCGCCCACGATGTCGCAGGGGTCGTAGGGGGTAGGCAGCAGCGAGAAGGGAATCTCCGCCTTTTTGGCGATCTCGCGGCTCCACTCGCCGGTGCGGATGTCGGACAGCGAGGTGAGGCTCATCCGGGGGCGGTTCATGGAGAACTTTCCGGTGAGCTTCTGGATGATGTAGCCGCTGGGCATCAGCATTTTATACGCCCGAGCCACCAGCTCGGGGCGGTTGTCGATGAGCCAGCGCAGGGAGGGTAGACAGAACGAGCCCTTGTCCAGTTTGTTCGCCGTAACGCGGAGAAGGAGATCCTCACCGACACGCTCACGCAGCCACGCTACCTGCGGGTCGGCGCGCTTGTCATGGTGGCCGATGGCGTTGTACACCGGCTCGCCTGCCTCGTCCACCAGCGTCATGGCGTTGGTGCAGCTCAGGCCGATGGAGGCGATGCGGCTGCTGTCGATGCCCTGCTGCTCAAAGCAGTTGTGCAGATTCGTCTGGACGGCGTTCCACCAGCGATGGGGGTCCTGCTCGGCCCAGGACGGCTGCGGGTGTATCATGGAGTACTCCTGATAGGCGTGGGCAACAAGCTCACCCTTCAGGTCATAGATCGCACATTTCGTGCCGGTAGTGCCGATGTCGATGCCCAGCAGCAATGTTTCGTTTTGAGTCATATCTGAGGCTTTCCTCCTTTACCAATCAAAAGCGCAGTCCGTGGGAGGGCAGAGCGTTCTGCTGTGCTTTCGTCATAGCGGTGCCACGGTCACCCAGAAGCAGGAAAAGCTTCGCCTCGTCCTCGATCTCCTCGATGATGTTCAGCGCCTCCTCCATGCTGCGGCCCACGGCCAAAGGACCGTGATTTGCCAGAAGCACCGAGTTGCGCTCTGCGATGAGAGGGAAGACGTGGTCGCACAGCTCTGCCGAACCGGGCGTCATATAAGGAAGGAGGGGCAGCTCGCCCACGCGCATGCTGTAGCCGGGGGTATACACCGGGATAGCGCAGGAGGAGTCTGCATCCTTCATACAGGAAACGGCCACAGCATTGCTACTGTGGACATGGACGAGGGCCGAGACGTCCGGGCGGGCGTGGTAGCAGGCCAGATGCATCCGCCACTCTTTCGACGGGATGCCGCCGTTAGGGCAGGCGTAGCTTCCGTCCATCTGCAGCAGGACGAGGTCTTCTTCCTTTAAGGATTCCAAGCTCCGGCCGGAGGGGGTGATGAGTATGCCGTCGTCGCAGCGCAGGCTGATGTTGCCGCCGGAGCCGCTGACTAGCCCCTTGGCGTGGATGAGGTGGCAGGTATCGAGAAAAAGCTGTATAGAGCCGGTATGGTTCATAAAAGTAGCCTCTTTCTTTTTCGGTGCCCTTCTATACTATACCATAAAAGATGTGCCGCGCGCGAGTACAGGACAGAAAAGGCACAGGATAGGGCCGGACGGGAGGCCCGGCAATGAAATGTGAAATGGAAGCAAAAATTTTTAGGTAAATCATGAATTGATTGTAGCAAGTTGCAGGACAAAACGCAAGCGGCAAAACGCTCAAAATGGTGGCTTTTCTCGAAGCGATTTGCACAAAACGACGCGAAGGAGGCCGTCGGATTGGCAATATCCACAAGAAATTTTTGATTTTCTTGTGAAAAAGACATCTTGTGCCACTGCGCGAAGGTGTGATATGATAAGGCCAGCAAAATCTTTAGGTAAATTTGGGGAAGTTTCATGAACACAGTACAGAACATCGAGTGCGTTACGGATCTCAGCCTGCTGGTCAATACCTCTTTAGTAGATGTGGTGGCAGACAAGATCCGGCAGAATATTTATACCGGCAAGTATGAGGCCGGCAAGAAGCTTATCGTCCGGGAACTGTCCGAGGAATTTGGTGTGAGCCATACGCCGGTGAAGGATGCATTGAACCGTCTCATCTCCGAGGGCTATGTGGAGGCGCTGCCCCGCCGTAGCATGGTGGTGCGTACCTACACGAACGTCGAACTGCTGGATGCGCTGGAAGCTCGCATGATGTGCGAGGTTTTTTACGCAGATGCGATTATTGAGATGTCAAAAGGACACCCTGAGCTGGTGAGGGAGCTGAAGGAAGTGATGGCAACGACCCGCCGTTTGGTGGCGGAGCGCGGCGAACACTTCAACGCCGATTGGGTCGCAAATGAGGTGCGGTTTCATCGCTGCTATATGCTTTACTGCGGCAACGCCCGTGTGGTCAAAATGCACCAAGACCTTGGGACCAACCGCATCACATTTCTGGCCTATCTCGGTGTCAACCATACTCCGCTCAAGCTGAGTACACTGGAGTGCAACCTCATGGAGCATCAGGCCATCGTGGATGCTATCGCAGCTGCAGACTCTGCCCGCTTCATCAATGCAGTCACCCGCCACATCGCCCGCGCCACCGACGACTACGCCACCGATGACGAATGCCGTGCCAAGGCTGCCCGTATCAAGGCGCTGAAAGCAAAATACGAAGTTTGATACAGATTGATTTTTATTTTTGGATCAAATGCAGGAGACCTGAATAAAAAAGGGTCTTTTCGCTCTAATATTTACCTAAAAATTTTAGAGCGAGATATAGCCTGCGCGCAGCAAATACACTGAACCCGACCTGTTGAGAAAGACTCCGCAGGTTCAAAAAGGAATAAGAAAATTTAGGAGGACATCGATTATGAAAATCTCTCGCAGAAATTTCCTGAAGGTTCTTGGCTCTGCAACAATGGCAGGCGCTCTGGCAGCCTGCGGCGGTTCTTCTTCCACCAGCGCTGCTGTCTCCGGCGCAGCATCGACTGCCGCAGCGGCAGCTCCCGGCACTACTTATACGATGAATATCGGCTCGGTCATGAGTGCATCTCACCCCTCCATCGTCGCGCTGCAGAGCTTTGAAAAGGCTGTTGAGGAGCGCACTAACGGCGGCATTCAGGTCGAGATCTACACTGATAGCGCGTTGGGCGGTGAGAGCGACCTGATTGAGCAGGTGCGTGGCGGTTCCACAGAGGCCTGCATGCAGATGGGTGCTGCAAACTTCGAGGGCATCAACGCAGAGGTCAACGTGGCCCTGTTGCCCTTTCTGTTTACCAGTCTGGACAATGCTCGTAATGCATGGGGCGGCGACTTTGGCGCTCAGTTCGCCGAGAAGCTCATCGAGCCCATGGGATTCAAGGTCCTGTCCATCTGGGAGAGCGGCTACCGTCACATGACCAACAACACCCGCCCGCTGGAAAAGCCCGAGGATCTGAAGGGAATCAAGTTCCGCACCAACGAGAACAGCATGAAGGTCGCCATGTACGACGCACTGGACGCTTCCATCGTCATCATGGCCTTCTCTGATGTTTACACCGGCCTGCAGAACGGCACCATCGATGGTCAGGAGAACCCGCTGTCCAACATCTACTCTTCTTCTCTTCAGGACGTGCAGAAATACCTGTCCCTCACCGGCCACATGTATGACGCCGCTCCTTTCGTCTGCAATATGGACTGGTTCAACAGCCTGCCCACCGAGTATCAGGAAATCTTGATGGAAGAGGCCAAGAACGCCCGTGAGGTCGATCTGGAAGAGAACGATGAAAACAAGTACCTCGACCTGCTGAAGGAAGCAGGCATGGAGGTCAACGAGGTCGATAAGACCGCCTTCCAGGCCAAGATGGACGGCGTGTGGGCCGATTACGCCTCTCAGTACGCCGACGGCCAGAGCTGGATCGACTTGGCCACCTCTTTTAATAAGTAAAGATAAGAGCCTGTCGGCCTCCGAGAGAAAGGAAGGAATAGACTTTGGCAAAGAAGCTTCTCGATACCATCAAATTCCTGCTGCGACTCATCAGCTGCGTCTCCATCTGCCTGCTAGTGGTCATCGTGTTCATGCAGGTCATCAACCGCAACTTCTTTGACCACTCATTTACTTGGGTGGAGGAAGTGGCCAGCATGGCGATGGTTTTCATCACCTATCTGGGCGCGGCAATGGCTACCATCAACAACGGCAATACCCGCATCGATTTCTTTATCCGCAAGCTCCCGACCCCGGTGTATAACGCTTTCGAACTGCTCGACGACGTCATCTGCATCGTGTTCCTTGTCATTGTGTCCACCATTGCCTATAAGCAGATGCTGACCAGCTGGTCCATGCAGACCCCTGCCCTCCGTCTGCCTCAGGGTATCAATTATCTGGCCATCCTGCTGGGCTGCGTGCTGATGATTGTCTTCTATGTGGTTTGGGCCATCCTGCACCTGATGAAGCTGATGGGCAGGGATACCTCTAAGGAAGAGGAGGGATTGAATCGATGAATACTGGATTGATCCTGATGTTTGTTGCGCTGGCGGTCTGCCTCCTCATCGGCGTGCCAGTCGCATTCTCCATCGGCATCAGCTGCATGACTCTGCTCTACGTCAACGGCGGCCCCTCGATGGACATTCTGCTGCAGCGCATGGTCAGCGGCGCAAAGAGCTTTAACATGCTGGCGATGCCCATGTTCATCTTTGCCGGTGCCTTGATGGTCTACGGCAGTACACCGCGATTGATAAAGCTGGCGAATATGCTGCTTCGTAAATTCCCCGGTGGTCTGGGTGCAACGGCTATGGCAGCCTGCGGCTTCTTCGGTGCCGTTTCCGGTTCCGGTGTCGCCTCTGCTGCCGCCATCGGCAAGATCATCGGCCCATCCATGCTGGAGGAAGGGTATCCCAAGGGCCTGACGGCCGGCCTTATCGCAGCCGGCGGCACGATGGCCTGCATCATCCCGCCCAGCATCGTCATGGTGGTCTACGCCCAGTCGGCCAGCGTCTCCGTGGGCGATATGTTCCTCGGCGGCGTGGTCCCCGGCCTGTTGACCATCATCGCCCTCATCGCCCTGAATAGCTTCTTCGCTGTCCGTCGGCAGAAGAAGGAGAACAAGGACCCCCACGAGTACACCGTCAATGAGCGCATGAAGATCATTCTGGATGCTCTGCTGCCCCTGCTGATGCCCGTGGCCATTCTGGGCGGCGTCTTTTCCGGTCTGTGCACCGCTACCGAGGCCGCTGTCGTGGCTGTGGTCTACGCGCTGTTCCTCGCCGTGTTCGTCTACCGCGAGCTGACCCTGAAGGACTTCTTCAAGGTGTCTGCTGATGCTGTCGTTTCCACCGGCGTCATCATGCTCATCATCTCCGTCGCTTCTCCCTTCGGCTGGCTCATGTCCACTCAGAAGGTGCCCCAGATGTTTGCAAGCTGGCTGATGAGCATCACTGACTCCAAGTTCCTTATCCTCGCCTTCATCTTCCTGCTGCTGATGATCCTTGGTATGTTCATGGAGACGGTCTGCATCATCATCCTGACCACCCCCATCCTGTTGCCCATCGCGGTATCGGTCGGCCTGACTCCGCTCCACTTCGGCATCGCCCTGCTGATGACCCTGATGGTCGGCAGCCTGACCCCGCCGCTGTCGGTCAACCTGTTTACCTCCTGCCGTGTGCTGGGCATGAAGGTGGACGAGGCCTTTCCCGATACGCTGTACGTCATCGGCACGGTGGCACTCATGGCGATTCTGACCTTCACTATCCCCGGATTGGCGGAATTCCTGCCCGCTGTTCTGGGCGGCTAATAAAAACGCAGCTGCGCTACCATTGCATGACAAGCCCCCGGTCTCTGTTTTCAGAAGCCGGGGGCTTTTTGCGTCTTCTCCGTTGCATTTCGCCCGAAAGTATATTCCAATAAAAAGTAGTGAATAGTAGTTTGCGTTTTGAATGCACAAGCAACATCCGCAAACTGCATATCGCAAATATGCCGTTTTGATAGGCACTATTTTTGAAAATTGCGATAAAAATGAGTCAGAACGGGGAAAAGGAGGCTGCGGGATGCTGAAGATCGCGGTTGTCGAAGACCAGCAGGAGGTGCGGGACGAGCTGTGCCGGTTCATCCGGAAGTACGCCGCCGAAAACAGCCTGCAGGTGGAGGCCGTGCCCATCGAGGACGGGGCGGTCATCGCGGCCCATTACGAGCCGGGCTGGGACATCATCTTTATGGACGTGGAGATGCCGGGGCTGGACGGCTTCGGCGCGGCGGAAAAGATACGGGCCGTGGACGGGGACGCCGTGCTGGTGTTCGTGACCAACATGGCGCAGTACGCCATCAAGGGCTATGAGGTGGATGCACTGGACTATGTGCTCAAGCCGGTGAACTACTACCAGTTCTGCACCAAGCTCTCCCGAGCTGTTCAGCGGGTGCAGCGCCGCCGGGGCGGACAGGTCGTTTTACAGCTGGCCGGAGGCGGGATGCAGGTGCTCTCTACCAGTGACATCTACTATCTCGAGACCCATGACCGGCTGCTCTGGTATCACACCACCAAGGGTGAGTTTTCCGTCCGTGCCAGCCTTGCCAGCGCCGAAAAGCAGCTGGCGCAGTACCATTTCTCCCGCTGCAACCAGTGCTATCTGGTCAACCTGCAATACGTCAAGGCCGTGGAGAACGACTTCGTCCACATCAACACCGACCGCTTGGAAATCAGCCGCCGCCAGCGTGCGGCCTTCCTCACGGCGGTGGCCTTCTGTCTGCCGCTCAAACACCGGCCCGGCTTCCGCCTCCGTACACTGGGGATGCTGCTGCCGCTGATAGGCCTGACCTATGTGCTCGACCCCGCGGCCCAGAGCACCAGCCTCCACGAGCTTCAATTCTCGCTGCTGGCGCTCTATGTGTCCTTCTTCGTCCTGCTGGGCATGATGATCTACGCCTGCGTCGAGATCGACCGGAAGGGGGCACTCTACTGCGCGATGTGGAGCCTGCTTACCTCCCAGACGGCCTATGAGGGCTGGTGGCTGGCGGAGGTGCTCTTTGAGCGCCGCGGCACCCCCCTCGACATCGATGGGCTTCCGGTCCGGCTGGCCCAGCTCACCATAGGTACGGTCTTTTATTTTGTCATCTGTAACGCCCTCTCCCGGAAGATGTCTTATAAAGGAGAGTACCACATCGGCCCGCGCCAGCTGACCAGCGCCTTTTTCGTCGGAATCCTCTTCATGTTTCAAGCTGCGCTGCTGAGCAGCAGAGAGATGTTCGAGATGCCCGCCAGCATTGCGGGCACGGTGCTCATCGGACAGTTCTACTTCCTGACCCTGCTCTACTTCCAGACCGAGGTGTTCAAGAAGTCGGCCTACAGAAAATAGTCGCAGAGTTGTATCGTCTTGGACGATTGGATGCGGGAGGTCATGTTTCGTGGGACGCTTCCAAGGTGAGCAGAGTTCTACATAATGCAACCTATAAAGGGTGCATCTGTTACAATAAATCCCACAGCGACGGATATTTGACTCAGAAACGTGTTAAAAATCTGGACGAGAGCAGCTACATCTATGTGAAAGGTGACTTTGAGCCTTTAGTATCAGAAGAAATGTGGGATAGATGCCAGCAAATTTTGGCATCGAAATCAGCACGGGTAATAGATGAAAATGGAAAAAAGCACAAGGACATGAGAAATACGCTAAAGTCAGTCTGGACAGCAAAACTGCGGTGCAGCTGTGGCGCAGGATTTATCCAGTTCAAGTGGCGTGTAAATCGGGATGGTGCAGTGGTTCATGGATTTCAGTGTTACCGCCGTACCCGTAGGCCAAGCATCAGCTATTTGCAGGAGCATGGCTTGGATTTGGAAATTAGTTGCCAAATCAAGGCAATTTGTAAGTGGAAGCTGGACTTGATGGCAGCAAAGGTGTTTGAACATCTTACCTTTGACAAGGGCAAAACAGTCAAAGAGGTCTATAAAATTTTGAACTGCTGCATGGCAGAGGAAAAGACTGTCCGCATTTCCAGAAAGGCGATGCTGGAAAGCAGCATCGCCAGACAGAGGGAGCGTCTGGATAAGTACATAGACCTGTGTGCAGACGGAATCATCACAAAACAGGAATTGGCAGAACGGCGAAAGGGATTGGATGCGCAGATTGCAGAATTGCAATCTCAATATGAGAATGTGGAACAGGAGAATGAGTGCAGTGGAACCCTTGATATGAATTTAATTGCGCAGAAGTTGGATGAGTGGCAGAAGGCATCTAGAAATGATGTTAACCGGGAGCTTATCAATAGCTGTGTGGCGCAGATCACGCCGCTGACGAATGAGGACTACCGCTGGGTACTTGATTTCCAACTGACAGAAGTGCAGAGTGGAAATAGTGCCACTTGTACGTTGGATGGCTTTATGGAGATGGCTCGTTTTACGATTTCATTTGAAGAAGCAAAGGCTTTTAAGGCTTCCCGAAATCAGGGGATCCGCAAAAATGAATGGCAGGATCTCACGGTGGTTGTGGGAATCTGGTCGAAAACGCAGAAGTAGGAGGCTGTGTCAGCTGTGCCGGTTGTGTCAGAGATTTTCAAAACAAGTTTTTTATATCCTTATATCTCCACCCATAAAACACCTGAAAGACACGAAAACATAAGACTGATTCGCAAAAACACGGACACAGCGGACACACTTGGTACAAGTTAGGCGTATCTGAAGCAGATATAATGATATATTATACCCTTGGATAGAAAGACCAGTAAGCAACCACATCAGCTTACTGGTCTTTGATTTTTACAGAAAAACGGAGGAAAAATCAATGGCAGAAATCTTTGAAAAAGTATTGGTGGAGGTGATGAAAGCAGTCGGAAAAGGTGCTGCGAAAATCATTGTCTGGACGGCTCATCAAATCGAAAAGAAATAAGACAATCAAAAATTTTGGAGGTAAAGATTATGTCCGCAAATGTTGAAACCATGTTCTCTGTCCGTGAGACCCCTTGGCATGGCCTTGGCCGTATCGTGATTGATGCCCATGCAAGCCGTGAAGCCTTGGAGCTGGCTGGTCTGGATTGGCAGGTAGAGAGCCGTAATATCTATTCTGGTACGGGTGCTATGATCCCCGGCTATCGTGCCAATGTCCGCAGCACCGATGAAGCCGTACTCGGTGTCGTGTCTGACCGCTACCGCATTGTGCAGAACGAAGAAGCATTCCGGTTCACCGATGACCTGTTGGGTGAGGGCGTTACTTATGAAACTGCCGGTTCTTTGCAGGGAGGCAAGAAAGTATGGATGCTGGCGAAGCTGCCGGAGAAGTACATTATCGCAGGTGATGAAGTGACCCCATATCTTGTGTTCTTCAACAGCCACGATGGCAGCTCTGGTGTCAAAGTCGCTATGACCCCGGTTCGTGTGGTCTGCCAGAATACCCTGAATCTGGCTCTGGGTACTGCAAAGCGCATCTGGACTGCCCGCCATACCGAAAATGTTCTGCTCCGGGTGCAGGACGCTCGTGAAACCTTACAACTTGCCAACAGCTACATGGGGGAGCTGGGCAAGGGCATCCATGAGCTGACCACCATCAAGCTGTCTGACCGTAAGGTGCAGGAGTTCATCAACGAATTTTTCCCTGTCACTGAAGATCTGACCGATGGCCAGCGGAAGAACAACCTGCGCTTGCAGGAAGATTTGAAGGCTCGCTATTATAATGCGCCCGATCTGGAGTGGGTCGGAAAGAACGGTTGGCGGTTCGTGAACGCTGTTTCCGACTTTGCTACCCATGCAGATCCCATCCGTAAAACTCGCAACTACAACGAAAATCTGTTTCTGCGCACCGCAGAGGGCAATCCTATGATCGACAAAGCCTACAAGATGGTGCTGGCAGCAGCATAAAGGAGAATGTATGAACGATGTGAGCAACCGGGCTGTGCGGGAATTTTCTGAGTTCCTGAACAGCATCGAAGCCGATTTTCCAAAGCCTACTTGCACCACGGCATACGAGATTACGGTGAAAAGCACCATTGTCAGTGCCTTGATTACGCTAGACACCGAAAAGCAGATGGACGAGCGTTTCTGGAACCATCTCCGGGTGCAGCGGAATATTCTGGATTTCCTGTATGCCCTCTGGCTGGATGATGACCGTACCTTGGTAGACGAGTTTTCCACCATTATCAAAGACTTGGTGGAATATGATTTCTCCATTGTAGAAGAACAGATGAAAGAGAGGTTGAACATTGCATGAAAAGGCTTGTATCTACATTGAATTTACCCAAAGAAGATTGGCTCCGTTACCGCAAATGCGGCATTACCGGCACGGATGCCGGAGCTATCCTTGGCCTGAATCCCTACCGTTCGGCATTTCAGGTTTACCACGATAAAATCAGCGATACCATTGAAAATATCGACAACGAAGCCATGCGGCAGGGTCGTGATTTGGAGGATTATGTGGCGCAGCGGTTCTCCGAAGAAACGGGCTTTAAGGTGCGCCGTGCAAACGCTATCTACCAGAGCGAGGAACATCCGCTGCTTCTGGCAGACTTTGACCGCCTGATCGTTGGGCAGAAGGCAGGGCTGGAATGCAAGACAGTCTCGCCCTTCTCCGCAGATAAGTGGGCAGACGGCAAAATCCCGGCTCACTATCTGGCGCAGGTTGATCATTACTTAGCCGTCAGCGGTTTCGACTGCTGGTATGTGGCGGCTCTGATTTTCGGCAGAGAGCTGGTGATCCACAAAATCGTGACGGATAAGCAAGTGCTTTCTGATCTCATTGATGAGGAAGAACGTTTCTGGACGAACCATGTTGTGCCCCAGATTCCCCCTGCACCTAACGGTTGCGAGTGTGACACCCAGCAGATCAACCAGATGTATGAGGTGGATAACCGGGATAAGACCACTGACCTGAGTGCTCTGCATGGACTTCTGGATAAGCGGCAGGAGCTTTCCGACCAGATCGAGCAGATGGAACAGGAGAAAACAGCTATCGAGCAGCAGGTCAAGCTGCAAATGCAGGATGCCGCCTATGGCCACAGAAAATCCATTCGTAAAATTATTCGCTATCGACTTCAAAGATCATCTGGAAGTCAAGAAGTCCGGCAACACGGAACTGAAATATGTAAGCTGGGCGTATGCCTGGGCAGAGGTGAAGAAGCTGTATCCTGCTGCCAGCTACGAAGTCAAGAAATTCAACGGCCTGCCCTATGTTTATGACCCCATAACCGGCTTCATGGTGTACACCTCGGTCACGATTGAGGGCGTTTCGCACGAAATGTGGCTGCCTGTACTGGATGGCGCAAACAAAGCCATGAAAGCTATGTCTTACACCTACACCACCCCGAAATGGGACTACAATCCGCAGACCCGCCGCCTGTACCCTGCATCTGCGTTCGCTGCAACCAGCCTATCAAGAGGGTCAAGCTGAAGGATGGCTCCATTATGCAGGCGGCAGAGTTTGCCGCCACCCATGAGGGAATGTGCGCTGACTGCTATAAAGCCACCGGATTGAACGTAGCATTGTAAATTTCACATCTGTATGCTACTATAATAACAAGAGAAAAGAAGGTGATGGGATGGCGCAAAAGGATACATCTGAAAAAATTCTGGAATCCTAGTTCACAAGATCTGACCCATGTGCAGGAAACGCTTCAACTGCTGAGCATTATGACGAGTGATAGTCGGTTTGAGGAAGCGTACAATACAAATACCGATGGCCAGAAAGGAGGCCCACGCAATATGTGTGATGTGCTTGATAAAGTGGAAAATCGTGGAAAGGCTGAAGGCGCAAATAGTGTAGCGCTGCTCATGAAGAAGCTCTTCGATCAAAACCGCATTGAGGATGCAAAACGGGCTTCTGAAGATAAGGAGTACCGCACTCGGCTGATGAAAGAGTTGGGCATCAGCTAAAAAATTCATATGTACAACTGGGGGAGCGTCTTCGGATGCTCCCCTTTATTTTTGCAGGACAGTTCATTTTGGATTGTCCTGCTTCTTTATATCTGATGGCGTTGGCAAAGGAGCAGATCAAGCTGGCCTTTGAGCAGTCCGAAAAAGAAGTTGCAGATCTGCACCAGCGCACCCGTGAGGGCCTTTTGACCGCCCGACTGAACGGCAAGCAGGTTGGCCGCAAAAAGGGTGTTGGCTTTGAAACGAAGAAAGCCAGAGAAGCCAAACAGATCATCCGCACCTATTGCAAGACCTTTGGCGGCACACTTGACGATGCCGAGTGCATGAAACTCACAGGTCTTGCCCGGAATACCTATTAAAAGTATAAGAGGCAGATTCGGGAGGATGCTGAAATGAAGGATTGACTTCTATGTAGAAGAAGTGCTGCAAAAGCGGACAGAAGGAACACGGTACATTCAAAATAAGAATGCCGTGTTCCTTTTTTGTTGCTTGTGGAGGCTGGACAACCATACTGTCCAGCCAAATCTGTATAATGGGGGCAGAAAAGTGATGGAATCATAAGAAAGAAGGAGAAGAGCGAATGAAAAAATTTTTGATGGTACTGTTGAGCATTGCATTTGTGTTGAATCTTGCGATTGTGATTGGGTTGATGGGTGGATATGGTTCGCCACGCCGGGCGCTTTACACCATCACAGATGAACTGATGAACAGTGCCTATCGCTTCAAAAGAGGTTGGCAATTTAAGAATAGTCTACCTTGACTTTTTAGGAGATGGACAGGCAGGCTGTCCATCTTTTTTGTATACTGGGGTTGTGCAAAAGAGACAAAATTTTTTTGTAATTCTGTAAAACGACAAAAGTTCACACAAAGAATTGCAGGGATAGTTGTGTTGTGTTACAATGAGCAGAGAAGGAGAATAAACTGTGCGTAATAGTAGATTGGACCGAATACTCTATATTCAGCAGGTGCTGGTACAGGGCGGTGTGCTGAACAAACAGCAGACGGCTGACCGCTTCGGTGTCAGTGAGAAAACCATCCAACGCGACCTTGACACCCTGCGCAATCATTTTGCAGACAGCGAGCCGCGCCGGGAGATCTTATACAACTCCGCAAAGGGCGGCTATCTGCTGGATGACACGCTTTCCCGCTTCCTCACCAGCAGCGAGATTCTGGCGGTATGCAAGATTTTGCTGGAAAGCCGTTCCATGGTCAAGGAGGAAATGTTCCCCATTCTGGACAAGCTGGTGCAGGTGTGCACCCCGCTGGACCGGTTGAATCAGGTGAAAGACCTCATCAGCAATGAGCGTTTCCATTACGTTGAGCCGCAGCACGGCCGGAAGTTCGTTGAGAGCCTGTGGGACATCGGCACGGCAGTAGAAAATCACAATGTTATGGAAATTACCTACTGCCGCACCCACGATGGCGAGACCCGTGTGCGTACCATCGAGCCGGTGGGCATCCTGTTCAGTGAGTATTATTTCTATCTGGCGGCGTTCATTGAGGGCATCGACAAGGATAAGCACTTCAAAAATCCACAGGATAATTCTCCGACCATTTATCGCATTGACCGTATCCAGAACTGTAGGACACTCGACAGGCATTTTGCTCAAAGATACACGAATCGTTTTCAGGAGGGCGAGATGCGCAAGCGCATCCAGTTTATGTACGGCGGCGAGTTGCAGACCATCCGGTTCGAGTATACCGGGCCAAGTCTGGAATCGGTGCTTGACCGACTGCCCACTGCAAAGGTCTTGCAGGTGACGGAAAAGGGCTGGATCGTGGAAGCTGAGGTGTTCGGGACGGGCATCCAGATGTGGATACGGAGTCAGGGAGATTACATTAAAGATTATAAAACCATAAGGAGCGATAGAATATGAGCGAAATTCAGGTGGAAGTGTGTTTTACGGACAAGCTGGAGTCTGTCCGCGTGGGCGGAAAGCCGATGGAAATCCCGAAAGCCGTGAAGGCAAAGCCCGTCGAGGAGTGGTTTGAACCGGCTGCGGGCCGCGTGAAGTGGGGCGGTTTGGGCGCTGAGATAAAGGAAATGGATTTCGGCGGAGAGAAGGATGCCGCGTACAGTTTCCTGTTCAACGGCCCGGAGGACAAAAAGCAGGAGTTTATGGAGTGCGTGGAGCGCTTCTGCCTGGGCGAGGAAGCACAGCAGGAAACAAAAAAGAAGACTGTGCAGGACTACCTGCAGGAGGCCAAGAGGAATCAGCAGGCCGGCAACGCCGAAATGGCGTTCCAGCAGTACATGGTCGCGGCCAGAGATTACGGATACCCCGAGGCACAGTTTGAGGTGGCACGGTGCTATCAGAACGGCATGGGTGTGGAAAAAAACGAAGAAAATGCGGTCGTGTGGTACAAAAAGGCCGCAGAGCAGTGCGATGCCGAGGCACAGTGCGCACTGGGCGAGTGCTATTATCAGGCTCGGGGCGTTGAAAAGGACGACAAAGAGGCCCGCAGATGGTACGAAGCGGCGGCAACTCAGGGAAATGTAACAGCCCAGTATATGACCGGGCGGCTGTATGCGGAACTCTCGTACAATGAGGCGGCTGTAAAGTGGTACACCAAAGCGGCAGAGCAGGAATGCCCGGAAGCACAGTATGAGCTGGGTGTGTGCTATGAGGCCGGCGACGGCGTCGGCAAGGACGAGGCAAAGGCCGCAGAACTGTACCGCAAGGCGGCAGTGCAGGGCTATGCGGAAGCGCAGAACAAACTCGGCGAGTGCTACAACTATGGAAGTGGCGTGGCAGTTGATGAAAATGAAGCTGAGAAGTGGTATCAGAAAGCCGCAGAAAATGGAAATGAAACGGCAATGCTGAACTTGGCGGACAAATTGTTCGTTGATGGTAGTCTGGATGATACCGATGAGAAAATGCAGAAAGCTGCAATGTGGTATCGGAGAGCTGCGGAACAGGGAAACATGAAAGGACAGTACGAATGGGGAGATTGCTACTATAACGGCTGGGGTGTGGATAAAAATGAGGAAGAAGCCGTAAGGTGGTATCGCAAAGCGGCGGAGCAGGGCAATGCGGGAGCACAATATAAATTAGGCAAGTGTTATTATTATGGAAAAGGCACAGAAATGAATAATAATGAAGCCGTAAAGTGGCTTCGGAGAGCATCAGAGCAAGGTGCTGCAGATGCACAGGATCTGCTTGGTGATTGCTATTATTATGGCTATGGCGTAGAAATGAATCATTGGGAAGCTGTGAAATGGTATGAGAAAGCAGCAAAGAAAGGCAATGCGGATGCGCAGAATATGTTTGGCTACTGCTATGATCATGGAGAGGGTGTGACAAATGACCTTTCCAAAGCAGCGGAGTGGTACCGGAAAGCCGCAGAGCAAGGCTATGATATAGCGCAGTACAATCTGGGTCTTTGCTACGCTAACGGTAGGGGCGTGACAAAAGACTATGCCAAGGCAGCGGAGTGGTATCGAGAAGCTGCAGAACAGGGATACGCAAGAGCTCAATATAATCTTGCGGTGTTATATTACAATGGAAATGGCGTGACACAAAACAAAGAAGAGGCAGTAAAATGGTATCGGAAAGCGGCAGAGCAGGGTGATGCAGATGCACAGTGCAGTCTTGGAGTTCGCTATGAGTATGGAGAAGGTGTAACAAAAGACCTGACCAAGGCAGCAGAATGGTATCGCAAATCCGCAGAACAGGGAGATTCTACGGCACAGTGCAATCTGGGCTTTTGCTACGAAAGGGGCATAGGTGTAACAAAAGATCTCGCTAAGGCAGTTGAGTGGTACCGAAAATCTGCGGAGCAGGGCTATGCGCGGGCGCAATGTAACCTCGGCGTTTGCTATGAATATGGCTGGAGTGTGACGAAAGACCCTGCCAAGGCGGCCGAGTGGTACCAGAAAGCAGCAGAGCAGGGATATGCACAGGCACAGAATAGGCTAGGTGAATGTTACTTCTATGGTCAGGGTAAGCCAGAAAACAAGTTTGCAGCGGTGAAATGGTATGAGAAAGCGGCAGAACAGGGAATTGCAAATGCGCAGTACAGCCTTGGCTACTGTTATGAAAAAGGGTACGGCGTGACAAAAGACAAAGAACAGGCTATGCAATGGTATAAGAAAGCGGCCGATCAGGGCCATGAAAGCGCAAAGGAAGCCATTGACGGGATGGAGAGCGGCGGCCTTGGCTCTGCCGTCGCAGCCGGTGCGGCACTGGGCGGAGCTGCCCTGATCTGGAAGTTTTTGAACAGTTGACAGCAGAAAGGAAAATAAATCATGGCAGACGAGCTTGAGGTGCTTGAAAAACAGCAGCTTTCCGCGCAGCGGTCGCTGAAGGACCTGACGGACCAGCTGACCCTTGCAGACCATCTGGTGTATAAAAAATATCTGACGGAACTGCAGAACTATGGCATGGTGGAGCTTTCCCAGCAGATGCTGGACGTGCAAGACCCTGCCCAGTGCATCCAGCTGTTCCAGCTGCAGAAATTGACCCTGAAAAAGGGCGAGGATATGTTCCAGAAGCTTTCCACGGTGTACTATTCCAGCATGGCGCAGGGCTGCAGTCTGGCGGTGATGATCGATGTGCCGGAGGAGAATGTCGGCGCGAATATCTATCTGGGTGTCCGGGAGGACCCCTTGAAAAAGAACATGAAGAGCCGCGATCTGGATACTTCCAGCAAGGCGCTGCAAAAGGTGCTGAGCTCCAACTTCCCCGGCTCTGAGACAAGAGGCATTCCGCGGCAGGAGGAAAAAGAGCTGCTGGACGGAGCCTTTGGCGATACGCAGGAAGCTGTGGCCTCGGTGTCCTGCGTGGCGGCACTGCGGGATAAATCCAAGACGGAAGACAAAGCTTTTGTGCAGGGCATTGAGCGCTTTATGGACGCCATGGACGGCGAGGTGTACACGGCGCTGTTTCTGGCAGAGCCTGTCTCGGCAGAAACGCAGGCGGAGATACGCAGCGGGTACGAAAACCTCTACAGCAGTCTTTCGCCCTTCCGCAAGAGCACATGGTCCTATAGCGAGAATCAGAGCACGGCTGTGATGGAGAGCCTGTGCAGCGGGACTTCCCACACCATCAGCGATACCGTCAGCACAACCACAACGGACGGCACGAGCCAGTCCTCCTCGGTGACGGATGGCACCCAGAAAACGAAAGGGGTCAGCGGCGGCATCAACGGCGGTGTCGGCAGCAGCTCCGGCACCTCGGTCACAAAGGTCTCGCCGGTGGCTGGCGGCATTGCAGGCATTCTGGGCCTGGGCGGCGCAGTAGCCTCGGTTGCGATTCCGGTGGCAGGTGCTGTTATTGGACCGCTGCTGGGCACGGCTGGCAGGGCCATAGGAGGCATGGCACCATCCAGAACGGCTTTCAACAGCATTGCCCGGAACATCGGCGGCTCCATGGGCGTAAACACCTCGTGGGGTACCAGCCACTCTGCCACCGAGCAGACCGGCACTTCGCACAGCACCTCCGATGGGATGTCGCATGGAACATCGGACACCATCAGCCAGCAGGAGAGCCACGGCACAACAGACACCCGCGGCATGGGCCGTACCCAGCAGGTCGAGCTGTGCAACAAATCGGTGGAAGAATTGCTGGAACGCATTGAAAACCAGCTCAAGCGCGCCAAGGAAAGCGAGGATTACGGCTGTTATAAATGTGCGGCTTATTTCCTTTCGTCTACCCCGTCCACGGCGATACTGGCGGCCAATACTTACCGTGCATTGATGGTAGGTGAGGGCTCCTCGGTGGAAAGTGGTGCTGTGAATGTCTGGCAGAACGATGAGGCACAGGTGGCCCAGCTGCGGGAGTACCTCAAGCGATTCATGCACCCGGTCTTTGCCCGTCCGCTGTGGGCGGGTGCGCCGGACAGCCTGCTTTACACGCCAGCAACACTGGTCAGCGGTCGGGAACTTCCGATGCACCTTGGCTTGCCCACCCGCTCAGTGCACGGCTTGCCAATCATCGAGCACGCGGAGTTCGGCCGCAATGTGCCAGACGAAACGGTGCCGGATGCGGACAAGATGGAGCTGGGCAAAATCTACCATATGGGCAGGGAGGAAAAAGCGGACCTTATCCTGAACCGGCAGGCAATGGCCTCCCATACCTTTGTCACAGGCTCTACGGGTACGGGCAAGTCCAACGCAGTCTACCATCTTCTGGACGAGATAACAAAGGATGGACGGACGTCGTTTCTTGTGGTGGAACCGGCCAAGGGCGAGTACAAGAATGTGTTCGGCAGCCGCGCGGATGTAAAGGTGTTCGGCACCAACCCCAGAGAAACTCCGCTGCTGCGCATCAATCCCTTTGCGTTCCCGCAGGACATCCACATTCTGGAACATATCGACCGTCTGGTGGAAATCTTCAATGCCTGCTGGCCCATGTATGCAGCCATGCCAGCGGTGCTGAAGGATGCTATTGAGCGCAGCTATCAGAAAGTAGGCTGGGATCTGCGCAATTCGGAAAGTGAAAAGGGGGTTTTCCCGACCTTCTTCGACCTGCTGGATATTCTGCCGGGCGTCATTGAGGAATCGCACTACTCCAAGGACACCCAGAGCGATTATGTGGGCGCTTTGTGTACCCGTGTGAAGTCGCTGACCAACGGCATTTACGGCAGTGTGTTCTGCGCAGAGGACGCGCTGAGCGACGCAGAGCTGTTTGACTGCAATGTGGTCGTGGACCTGAGCCGGGTGGGGTCGATGGAGACAAAATCGCTGCTGATGGGCATCTTGGTGATGAAGTTACAGGAATACCGGATGTGCAGTAGCGAGATGAACAGCAGACTGCGCCATGTTACCGTGCTGGAAGAGGCGCACAATCTGCTGCGCAAGACGTCGGCGGAACAGTCGCAGGAAGGGGCAAATCTGCAGGGCAAGTCGGTGGAGATGCTGGCCAACGCCATTGCGGAGATGCGTACTTACGGCGAGGGTTTTATCATTGCGGATCAGGCTCCCGGCCTTCTGGATATGTCGGTCATCCGCAACACCAACACGAAAATCATCCTGCGCCTGCCGGACGAAGAGGATCGCAAGCTGGTAGGCAAGTCTGCCGCCCTGAAGGAGGCACAGATCGATGAATTGTCCAAGCTGCCGCTTGGTGTGGCTGCCGTTTACCAGAACGAGTGGCCGGAGGCGGTGCTCTGCAAGATTGAGGCGTATCCCATGCCGGAAAATGCTGTTTACCACAAGCCTTCAAAAATGCCGCATGAAATCAACGCAGAGTTTGTATTCGGACAACTGGCAGTGGGCAAAGAGCTGGAACCGCTGAGCAGTTCGGAGATGGAGCAGCTGAAGCTCTGGCTGAAACGCCATGAGACTGTGCTGAAGCCGGAGGACAGCCGCTACCTGGAACGGGTCTTTGCAGGCGGCGAACTGGATGTGGCTAAGACTCGGAAAGCTGTGTTCGATTTCTTTGGTGGGATCGGTACAGTCGTTGATTACTGTGCCGCAGCTAAAAAATCGCTCACACCCCGTAAAGAATTTCTGGAACAGCTGCAGGGACAGTACGGCCTGAAAGCTGCTGCTGCAGACTGGGTGCTAAATAGCGTGATAAGCATGGGCATGAGCCTGAACCCGGATGCAAAGGCTGTAGATAATCTAAGGACGAATTTTGAACAGCAGGGAGGTCGTGTGCTGTGAGGCGAGAAATCTCAGAAGCGAAACCGATGGAAGCAAAAATGCACATTGGGTTGGATGATGTCGTCAAACGGTCATTTGAGCGTCTACAGAAAGGCGTGATAGAAAAGGCAGAAGAAAAACTGGATGCTGCTACGGAAAAGTCATTTGCAGAGCTAGAAAAAGAGCTGGAATACAAAAATAACGATGATGGAATGCCGTACCGTATGGAGCAGGATCTTTTGACGGATGCAGAGTATAAAAGAAACGGATATGAGTACACTACCGATCACCTTGGAAGGCTGTTTACAGCCGAGGGAGACCTGCATCTGAAAGAGCATGATGGTCGTCTGCAAATTAAAGACAGCATCCATGACATTGGAAAAGGATATGAAAAAAGTACCGATGATCGAGGTCATGCAATTGCAGATCGCTTTGATGGGGCAAACGATTTGGAAAATCTCATTCCGCAGGATTCTGGACTAAATCGGAACGAATTCAAAAATTTTGAGAATAAACTGGCACAGGAAGTGGAAGCTGGGAAAAAAGTCAATCTGAAATTGGAAATGCATTATCCGGGAGACTCCTTCCGCCCGGATGCCATTACTGCTGTGACAACGATTGACGGAAAGCAGGAAGTTAAAGTATTTCTGAACGATTAGTATTTATAAGTCCACTGCACTTTCGGGTTATTACAATCCCGGTCGATTGCACATACAATACAAGTATCACTTCACAAAACGGAGGGTACTTGTACTATGGTGGACTACGCCGACATCGGAAAACGCATCCGTGCCTGCCGCCTTGCAAAGGGCATGACGCAGGAACAGCTGGCCAATGAGGTCGGCGTTGTGGTCACGCACATCAGCCATATCGAAACAGGCAACTCCGTGCCCAGTCTGAAAACGCTGATCGACATCATTAACGCACTGGACTGCTCCGCAGACGAGTTGCTGTGCATCGAGATCAAAAAAGCAAAGCCGGTGTTCGACAGCTGGATGACCGAACAGCTTGCAGATTGCTCTGCCGATGAGGCAAAGATCATCAAAGAAACGGTGGTCAGCCTGAAAAAATCGCTCCGGAAGGTGTATGGAAAGTCCTCTAAATACAGATATGACTAAAACTTCAAAAACTGAATGCCAGTTGGTAGGCATTGAGTGTTTGAAAAAGCACCCATAAAGTAAACGAACCGCCCCGGTTTCCATAGCAGGAAGCCGGGGCGGTTTTTCTATGCAAAGCTATTGCCAGCAGCAATGCGCTTGACGAATTGGAAAATGCTTTGGATGATGCGTTTGCAGATTCATCTTCCAACGTCAGCGTGGCAGAACCTGAGAGCAAAACCTACACAGAGGACACGGATTCCGACAATTCTGCCCAGACGGCTACCAGATCAGACCGTAAAGTTGTTAGCACAAATGGAATGGATACCTATTCGGAACTTTCTGGCGAGATCTCTGTGGACGTGAGCCACTATGAAATCGGAGAAATGCCAGAAAACGTAAAAGAATACTATCTCAGCTATGGGAGTGATTTTGATACCGCATGGCTGAACGCATTGTATACGGACGTATATGAGTACAGCGGAAAGTACAGCAATCAGGTTGCGTGGGAGCGTTTTACGGAGTATATGGTATTTTATGACGAGGTGGTGGATTATAACAATGAGCTGGCTCTGGCACCGGCGCTCTATGACGCATATTACGCATACGACCCCGCTACAGAGGAAGAAGCAGCCCTGTGCGTGGATGATGTGATCCAAATTGCGGAAGAAAGCGGTGCTGAAATACAGATTTGGTAAAAGTACAAGAGTGTAAAATCCTTCTGGAAATTTGTCGGACGAACGCATTAAAAATCAATAAGATTAAATTCCGCTGGATTCCTGCTGCGGAGTCCAACGGGATTCTTTTTGCCCCAAACGAAGGATACGGCTCACTGACATTGGCTCATATACTGGATCAGGTCTTGTTTGTAAACCTTCCAGAGCTTTCCCATCTTGAAGGCGAGAATTTCGCCACTGTTCAGAAGACGCAGCACCGACCACCGATCAATGACCTGCATCTGCTGGGGTGTAAGTACTACCGGGGCAGACTCACTTCCCTCTGCTTTTGCAAAAAACTCGGAAAGCGTGATCTGAAAAGCATCTCAGATTTTCACAAGCGAAGGAATGGACGGAATCGCAAAGGTCTGAAGTCCCCAAGCGTCCAACTTACAACAAAAATGAGACAGGCGACCCACCTTTCGGGAAGCCTGTCTCATTTTTCTGTTGGGGGCTATCTGCATTGCTGAGCAACAGCCCGGTTTGGAAACTCAGTGACTGAAGGAGAACGGGGGATTACTTAAAGGCTGATATCCTTTCCGCCATTGAGCTTGCTGAAGGCCAGCAGGGAAATGACGGTCAGGATGGTCATGATGGTGGACAATGCGGCTGCAGTGCCGTAGTTGCCGCGGATGACCTCGGTATAGATTGCTACTGTCAGGGTCTTGGTCTTGCCGGTATACAGGATGATTGCGGTAGACAGTTCACTGATCATGGTGACCCAGCTCAGGATAGCACCAGAGATGATGCCGGAAGCCATCATGGGAACCGTGATGCGGAAGAATGCCTTCATCTTGGAAGCGCCCAGCGAGATAGCAGCTTCCTCAATGCTCATGGGGATCTGCTGCAGGATAGCCACCGACGAGCGGATGGTATAGGGCAGACGCCGGATGATGAGTGCCACCACCATGATGAGCATGGTGCCGCTGATGAGGAGCGGGGGCTTATTGAAGCCGATGAGCAGTGCGATGCCAAGAACCGTGCCGGGCACGATGTAGGGGATCATCGAGAGGACGTCCACCACGTTGGTCAGGGCATTGCGGCGGCGCACCACCAGATAAGCGATGAGAACCGCCAGCAGCACGATGACGACCAGTGCCAACAGGGGGATGATGATGGTATTCTGAATGCTGCGACCCAGCTTGCCGATGGCGGTCTGGTAGCTCTGCAGCGAGTAGCCGTCCACAAAGATCTTACCCTGCGTGTTCTTGAACGAGGTGTAGATGACGTAGGCCTGCGGCAGGATGGCGATGCCCACTACAAGGTAGACGACCAGATGTACCAGAGCGTTGATGCCCTTGCGAGCCTCCCGCTCCTCCACGGGGTGCATACTGTTCAGAGCGAAGGCGTTCTTGTTGGAAACGTACTTCTGGACGAGGAACACCAGCGTGGTGACGACGATAGCGATGACGGCGATAGCGGCTGCAAAGCCGTCGCTGCCGCCCACCTCGTTGATGAACTCAGTGTAAAGGACAACAGGGAAGGTACGGTAGCCCTCACCGATCAGCATCGGGGTGCCGAAGTCTGCAAAGGATCGCATGAACACCAGCAGAGCTGCAGCCAGCAGGGTGGGCATGATCAGGGGCACGACCACTTTGAAGAAGCAGGCAATGCCCGAGCTGCCGAGGTTCTCAGCTGCCTCGATGAGGGAATTGTCGATGTTCTTCAGCGCGCCCTTGGCGTAGAGGAACACCAGCGGGAACAGCTGGAGCGTCATGACCAGCACGATGCCGCCGAAGCCGTAGATGTCCGGGATGGCGATGCCGAGGTTTTTGAAGAAGGTGGTAATGACACCGCTGCGGCCTAGCAGCAGGATCCACGAGTAGGCCCCGATGAAGGGAGCCGACATAGATGCCACCACAATGAGGATATTCAGCACCGACTTGCCTTTGATCTTAAAGATCGTGAACAGGTATGCCAGTGGGGTGCCAATGGCGATGGAGAGCACCGTCGCTGTGATGGACACCTTGAAGCTGTTGATCAGGGTCTCGAAATAGTAACTCTTGGAAAAGAACTTCGTGAAATAAGCCAGCGTGAAGCTGCCGGTGTCGGGGTCCAGCACAGACTGGCGGATCAGGTATGCCATCGGGTAAAGCAGGAACAGTGCATAGAGTGCGATGGTCCCCAGCGTAATGGCTCCCCAGACATCAAGACGGAACTTATTATTGTTTTTCATAAGCGTCGCTCCTGATGAGATTGGTATCGCCGTCCTTGGTAAAGACGTTGATCTTCTCTTTCTTGACCTTCAGCAGCACCTTCTCGCCCTTCTTGAGGCCCTCGCCGATGGAGGACTCCTCTACGATCTCCACCGAGTCACCCTGATCGGTGTCGATGGTGTAGTGGGTGTTGAGGCCGAGGTAGGTGCACTCCTGCACGGTGCCGTGGATGCCCTCGGTGCCATCCTTGCAGATGATAAACTCCTCCGGGCGGATGGAGCAGCGCACCTCCTGCTCTGCGGCCTTGTCCAGAGCGTCGATGTGCTCATGGTAGCCGTCGGCAAAGGTGATGACGCCGCCCTTGACGTGGGCGTTCACGATGTTGGTGCGTCCGATGAAGGTGGCCACGAAGACATTCTTCGGGCGCTGGTAGATGTCGCGGGGGGTGCCGACGTGCTGGATGACGCCATCCTTCATGACAGCGATGCGGTCACTGATGGCCATTGCCTCTTCCTGATCGTGGGTGACATACACGGTGGTGATGCCAACGCTCTTCTGGGTGTGGCGGATGACGCTGCGCATCTCGACACGGAGCTTTGCGTCCAGATTGGAAAGCGGCTCGTCCATCAGCAGCACATCCGGCGAGATAACCAGTGCGCGAGCCAGTGCGATACGCTGCTGCTGACCGCCGGAAAGCTGGTTGGGCATCCGGTCGGCATACTGCATGATCTGCATCAGGTTCAGAAACTCATCTGTCCGCTTCTTGATCTCGGCCTTGTCCACCTTGCGGTTCTTCAGGCCGAAGGCCACATTGTCCCGGACAGAGAGGTTCGGGAAGATGGCGTAGTTCTGGAACACCATGCCGATGTTGCGCTTGCTGGGGTCCATATCGTTGATGCGCTTCTCGTTGAAGAAGATGTCGCCGCCCTCAATGGAGTTGAAGCCTGCGATCATACGGAGAAGGGTGGTCTTGCCGCAGCCGGAGGGACCCAGAAGGGTGAACAGCTCACCATCTCCGATCTCCAGATTCAGGTCCGGGATGACCGTATTATTCCCGTAGCGCTTTACTGCGTCTTTGACTGATATTCTGCTCATACTAGCCTCCTGCTGCCCTTTGAATTACTTGCTCTGCAGATCGGTGAAGATCTCAGTGTACTTGTCCACCAGCTCCGACTTGTGGGCGCTGACGTAGGGGATGTCCTCCTCGATGACATTGATGTCTGCCATCGGGGTCATGGCGTCGTTGGTGGCAGCGTCCTTCATAACAGGACGGTTGGTCAGGGTGCTGCCCCAGATGTTCTGGACTTCCTCGCTCAGGATGAAGTCAATGAACAGCTTGGCATTGTCCATGTTCTTTGCGCCCTTGATGATGGTGGCAGAAGCAGGAAGGAAGACAGTACCTTCCTTCATGTAAACGATCTTGACAGGTGCGCCGTCCAGAACCAGCTGAGCACAGGGATCCTCATAGGACAGACCCACCACATACTCGCCATCGGCAACTCCCTTGTAAACGGCGCTGGAGCTTTCGCAGATCTTGCCGTCCACATTCTCAAACAGGTCGTGGACGTACTGCCATGCCTTATCGTCCTCGTAGCCGCCCATTGCAAGCAGCATATTGGTCAGGTGTGCGAAAGCGGAAGAGGAGTTGGCGGGGTCGGCAGTGGCGATCTTGCCCTTCAGGGCCGGGTTCAGCAGATCTTCGTAGCCCTCGATCTTGATGTCGCCGATGAGGTCGGTGTTGACGATGAGGACGCTGCCGTCCAGCACGTTGCCGGTGATGAAGCCGCACTTGTTCTTGTAGGCGTCGATGACGTTTGCATCGTTGGCGGAAACATACGGCTCCCACAGGTCCTCGTTGGTGTACATCAGCGACCAGGAGCCGCCGAACAGGACATCTGCATAGGGATCGTTCTTCTCGGACTGGATACGCTTGACCAGTTCGCCGGTGCCGGCCTGGATCAGCTCGACATTGACGCCGTATTTCTCCTCAAACAGAGGAATGGTGGCGTTCAGCAGGCCCTCAGAGTTGGGCGAGTAGATCACGAGGTCGCCGCCGCCCTGTGCAGCAGAACCGGAAGCGGCAATGGAAGCGGCGGTAGAACCGGCAGAAGAGGTGCTGGCGGAGGAGCCGCCGCAAGCGCTCAGAGCAGCAGAAGCTGCGATAACACCGGTAGCCATCAGGAACGAACGACGAGAAATCTTTTTCATAGTAAAAACCTCCATTTTTTACCTGAAACCTTTCGATAGTCCCATTTTAATGCTTCTAGCACAAAAATAATACTCAAATTGCAGAACAAATGGAAAAAATACCGAACAGCGGCTGTTCGGTATTTTTTCATAGACACTTATTTCAAGGTGTTCTGGTACTCCCGCACCGAGCAGCCTATGTATTTTTTGAAAACGTGGTTAAAATATTTGTACTCACCAATGCCGCACTCCCAGCCGATTTGGGAGATGGGCAGTTTTCCTTTCCGGATGAGTTCCAGAGCATTCTGAATACGGCAGCGGTTGAGGTAGTCAATGACCGTTGTGCCAAGCTCTTTCTGAAACTTCTGGTTGATGTACCGTTCCGAGTAGTGGAACTGTTCCTGAAGGTCAGCAAGTGTTATCTTGCTCCGGTAATTCTCTTTCAGATAGGCTACGATGCGTAACACCAGCGGGTCAGTGACCTTATCTTCGCTTAATGGCGGCAGAGCTGTCCGGCTGCGGACGGCCTCTGCCTTGTCCTCCCGCTGTTGGAGGTACTGGTTATCCCCCGCAAGGCGGACAGCCTTCTCCAGCGCAGTACGCATCTCGTCCATGTCGAGAGGCTTGAGCAGATAATCCGATACGCCGTTCCGGATAGCCTGCTGGGCGTACTCGAACTCCGAGTAGCCTGTCAGGATGATGGCGATATAGTTGAATTTCTCCCGGGTATCGGCGATCATCTCAAGACCGTTTTTTACCGGCATGGTAATGTCGGTAATGACGATGTCGGGCTGCAGTTCAGCGATCTTTTCTTCACCTACTGCCCCATTCTCTGCCTCGCCCACCACCGAGCAGCCGCACTCCTCCCACGGTACCGAGTAGCGAATGCCCTTGCGGATGATCTCTTCATCTTCTACAAGCAGAACGCGATACATGGTTTACATTCCTCCCAGCCGGAGCTTGAGTTTCACCGTGAAGCCTTCGCCCTCGGTGCTGTCGATGGTCAGTCCGCTGTCACCGCCGTAGCCCAGCCAGATGCGACGGTTGATGTTCTGCAGACCATTGTGCTCGATGTTCACTTCATCCGAGCGCAGGATGTCTCGCAGCTGTTCCAGCATTGTCTCGTCCACGCCTCCGCCGTTGTCCTCTACCGTGAAATAGAGCGCATCCTCCCCCAGCCAGCCCCGTACTCTTATATGGATGCATGGCTTCTTCTGGAAGCCATATTTGATGCTGTTTTCCAGCAAGGGCTGTAAAAGCAGCTTCGGGATGATGAACTCCATGCAGGCGTCGTCGATGTCGATCTCGTAGGAGAAATTCGCACCGAAGCGGGTGGACTGGATCACAAGGTAATCCTGCAGATATTTCAGATCATCTTTAACAGGGACATTGTGCTTTGTATTGTTGATGCTGTAGCGCAGGATGCCGATAAACCGCCCGATCAGCTGCTGGGCTCGCTGGGGGTCTGTCGGGATAAGATAGCGGATATTGTCCAGCGTATTATAAATAAAGTGGGGATTGATCTGCGCCTGAAGATTCTGCATCTCCATCCGGTTGTTCACTTCGGCAAGAGCGATGTTGCGCTGGCTCAGCTCCTGAATGCTGCGAACCATCTTGTTGACCTGACGGGCGATCTCCTCGATCTCATCGCCGGTGTCGATCTCGATGATGTGATCAGGGTCCTCCTTGCGGATGATGCGGATCTCCCGCACGAGAGTGTCCACCGACTTTACCATCTGCTCAGTCATAGCGTGCATGATACGGACGAACATTGCTGCCCAACTCAGTCCCAGCAGTACGATCAGGAGCAGACCCACGAAAAGATAACTGTAATTCGTGGGCGAGTAGATGAAGGAGTAAGCCAACACCGTGCCGTTTTCCAGCGAGCGGCTGCTGCGCAGATAGCGGTTCCCGTTCACTCGCACATACTGCGCCGCATCGGCGGGCAGATACTTGTTAGCGTTCTTCTGGGAGAGGAAGGAGGAGTTTGAACAGGTAATGACATCACCGTTGGATTTGGTGAGGATCGCATCGTACTGGTACTGGCTGAACAGTTTTGTCCAGTCGTTCTCATTCAGATAAACTGCCGCAGCACCCTGATATTCGCCATCCCGGTAGAGCGGATGGATCATAACGTATTCTGAGCTGTTGGCTCGGAAGTGGTAGACCGTGGTGTAGACGGTCCGCATAAGATGGCAGGCGTTGTCCACGGCGATGCCGTTGAATTCCTGCCGGTGGAGATTCATCTCTCCCTCCGAAAAGGTCGTGAACCGAACATTTCCCCTGGAGTCGGTAAGGATGAGCTGTATCTCCACAAGAGCCGAGACGTTGTAATGGCTGATAAGATAACGCAGGTTGTCCTGATCATTCCGCAGCTCGGAGAGGAACAGCTCGGTGTGTCCAGCGTCCAGCAGAAAGGCTGACGTGTTATTGTACACCTCATGGAAGGTGGAGGCGACACTCTCCAGATGGTCTTCCCGCCGGGCGTTCTGGTTGAGAGCATTTACAGCAGCGATTGCAATGCAGAACAAAAGACATCCCAGCAGCAGGCTTGAGATCAGCCTACGGGAGACGCTCTGCTCCAGCTCCTGCTGAAAGCGGCTCTTTTTGTAGGTGCGATCGCGGTGACTATGCTCCATACTTTTTTCGCTCCTGCTCTTCGACAAACTTTGCCATACTTCGATTTTAATGCCTTGAATCAGATGAGTCAACGGGCGTGTTGCTGTCATTTTTATTGCATAACACAAAAAAACTGCCCGGAACGACCTTCTCCTATCGTTCCGGGCAATTTTAGCAGTACATGGAAAAGAACTTTTTACAGCATTTTCACGGTCAGAGCCTCGCTGGTGAGGTCCTGCGCGGTGTTGCTATGGGCAGGATCATCCAGCATATACCGCAGCACCAGAACTTCGCCTACATAGAGGAATGCTGCCTTGATGGGGATGCTGCCGGAGTCCAGCGGGCTTTCCTGTGCGCCGCAGAGAAGGACGACATCTGCGAGCAATGCGCCGGGGGAGTCCTCGTAATGGGTAAGGAGGATGATTTTTGCCCCGGCGGCCTTGGCGGTGCGCAGTGTCTCCATCATGTCGCGGGTCGCACCGGAGTAGGAGACGAAGAGCACAACGTCGGCCTCGTTCATCAGACTGGCAGTCAGCAGCTGTAAATGGCTGTCGCCTGCGGTGCGGAACTTGGTGGAAAGGCTGGCGAAGCGGGCGCAGATGTCGTTTGCCAGGAGCATACTGCCGCCCTGTCCGAGGCAGAACACCTGCCTGGCCTCCTGCATCAGGTGTACGGCCTCGTCCACAGCCTCGGTAGAGAGGGCGTTCTGGGTGCCGTTGATGGCGGTGAGAAAGCGGGCGTATGCGTGCTCGCAAAGTTCTGCGGTGGTGGCACCGGGCTGCAGCTCCCTCTGGCTGGAGGGTGTGCCGGTGGCGTTGGCCTGCGCCAGCGCAATGCGCATCTCATGGTAGCCGTCGAACCCCAAAGCCCGGCAGAACCGGAACACTGTCGCCTCGGCGACGTTGCACTCCCGGGCCAGCGAGGAAATGGAGAGATACTGTGCTTCGTCCGCATGCTGCAGCAGGTAGTCGGCGACCGCATGGCCGGATCTGGTCAGTTGGTCCTGTCGTTGATGCAGCAATTCCCAAAAATTTGTACCCATGGTCAAGCTCCTTCGAGCGGGCCGTAATGCCCGCACTATTCCTTATACCTTCTTTTACCCCTTCCGCTGCACAGGGAAGAGGACATCTTTATAAAAAGTATAAAAGAAGTTTGGCCGCTTGACAAGTGTGCCTTTCACCATAATTCGGAAGAAAAAGCTGTGCAGAGCATCTAAAAATCGAGGAAAAGTAGGACTTATTACTGAAAATAAATTTCAAAACTGCGGCAAGAAGAACGAAAATGATTTTCAAACCGAAAATGACAAACTACGCAGAAATGATTACAAAACGGCTACAACTGGCGGTAAAACTAGTGAAAGCGGCCAAAATCTGGCTGGTATCCCAGATATTTGTGCGGAATGGACAAGAAAACTTTCTGAAAATTGTGTATGCAACCGATGGACAAAATGAAAGAAGTTTTCTATAATAAGGCCAGCAAGAGCGGTCAGGGATGAAGGACCGCCGATATGATGATAGGTAAGGAGAACTTATTATGAAGAATGCCATTTCTCGCCGCTCCTTCTTGAAGGCCGTTGGTATTATGAGCGCAGCGGGTGCGCTGGCTGCCTGCGGCGGCAAGTCCGCTTCTACCAGCACGGCAGCTTCTACTGCTGCTTCCACTGCCGCTTCCGGCTCTGCATCCGGCGCAAGCATCAAGCTGTGGACATACCCCATCGGCGGCTGGGGCAAGGACGAGACCGTGCAGGAGCTCATCGCCAGCTTCAACGCAAAGTATCCTGACATTAAAGTGGCCGTTGAGTATCTGGACTACACCAACGGCGATGACCAGGTGAACACCGCCATCGAGGGCGGCAGCGCACCCGACCTCATCATGGAAGGCCCCGAGCGTCTGGTGGCCAACTGGGGCGCAAAGGGTGTCATGGCTCCGCTGAACGATTTGTGGACCGACGACGCCAAGAAGGACATTTACGAGTCCGTCAACTCCGCCTGCCACAACGACAAGGGCGACTACTACGAGTATCCCCTGTGCATGACCGCACACTGCATGGCCGTCAACA
>ERZ1673743.647-NODE-647-length-49252-cov-6.724922_pt1 | contig 49252 bp, 45 predicted proteins | sample MGYA00580197_ERZ1673743 | MGnify/ENA primary metagenome ERZ1673743 (study PRJEB41218, sample SAMN15661795) | gut metagenome | host: Homo sapiens | place: Canada: London | collected 2015-08-20/2019-03-30 | study: EMG produced TPA metagenomics assembly of...
CAAACAGAAAAGTACGTATTTGGGTATCGTCTTTTTGACAAAGTCCAATTTAACGAGCAGGACTGCTTCATTTGGGGAAGAAGAACTACCGGAATCTTTACCATTAAAACGATAAACAGGAAGATGATAAAGGACGGTATCTCTTTCAAAAAATTAAAACTCGTAGAAAAATCTACAAGTTATTTAATTGCTTAATTTTAATACACGAAAGGAGGAAACGGCAATTCCTCACCGCCCAATGCTTCACATTGGACGGTGTATCCTTGCCGTAACAATGGATCTCACAGAGCGCAAGATCACGAAAATCGCACGGGAGGCCGGCAAGCTGGCCGTCCGGACGCTGAAGGAGGACGGTATCGGCACAGCGGAATACGATTTCATCCATCTGGTGCGCCACCATCCCGGCATCACGCAGGCGGAGGTCCGGGAGCAGCTCCGGGTGGACAAGGGAGCCGCCGCCCGGCGGGCGGCCAGTCTGGAGGCCAAGGGCTACCTGATCCGGCAGGCCAACCCCAAGGATGGCCGCAGCCAGCTGCTTTTCGCCACGGAAAAGGCGGAGGGCCTGCGGAACTCCAAGGCGCAGGTGGAGACCACCTTTTATGAATGGCTGCTGGCGGAGCTGCCGGAGGCGGAGAAGGCCGCCTTCTGCAAAACACTGGACACCATCTATCGCCGTTCCAAGCAGGAGAGCCGGGCGGGGTTCCCCCACATCACGGCCCTGACGGAGCAGGGGGAGGGGGAGCGCCATGAGTAGGCGGCAGCTTCCGCCGGACCGGGTCAGCTCCTATTTCCGGGCGGAATCCGGGGTGCTGGCGGTCATCACCGTGACGGGTCTCCTCTATAATATAGGTCTGGTGGCAGGCCCGTGGTTCGAGGGACAGATGACGGAAGCGCTGGCCCGGATTCTCTTGGGAGAGGACAGCTTTTCCGCCATGGTCTCTCTGGCGGCGGGGTACATCGCCGTTGTCGCCGTGGTACAGGGACTTCGGTTTTTGAAGCGGTTCTATGTCCGGCGCTTTGCCAACAAGGTGAACCGCCGCATGAAGCGGGTCCTGTACGGCGCGCTGGTCCGGTCGGATCGGGGGGACTTGGAGCGTGAGGGCACGGGAACGGTGCTGACCAAGGCCATTTCCGACGTGGACGACTGCGCCGAGGGGATGCGGAAATTTACCACGGAGGTATTCGACACCGGCGTGGCCTTGGCGGCCTATGCCGGGATGTTGCTGTGGTATGACTGGCGGCTGGCGCTGCTGTCCATGGCCTTTCTGCCGGGGAGCTACGCGCTGGCGGAGCGGATGAAGCGGCCCGTTCAGCGCACCGGCGCGGCCTTCAAGGAGCAGGCCGGGGTCTTGAACGCCGCCACCATGGATCGGGCGGTCAACGCCCTGACCTACCGGGTCTTTGGCCGGGAGGAGGAACGCCGGGCGGCCTATGAGGAGCACCTCACCGCTTACGAACACGCCGCTGTAAAGGCAAACCTGTGGACAGCGTCTCTGCCGCCGCTGTACCGGGTGCTCTCCATGATCGGGGCGGCGCTGATCCTGTATTTCGGCGGGAAAAACGTGCTGGGCACCGGCTGGACGGTCTGGTCAATCGCGGAATTCACCACGTTTCTGGCCTGCTTTACCAAGCTGGCCACCAAATCCTCCAAGGCGGCAAAGCTGTTCAACGCAGTCCACAAGGCGCAGGTGTCCTGGAAGCGCATCCAGCCCCTGATGCGGGAGATCCCCGCCGTGCCCGCCGTTTCCACGGGGAGGGTGGAACGTCTGGAGGTCCGGGACCTCACCTGCGGCTATCCCGGTGACGCGCCGCTGTTCTCCGGCTTGGATCTGACCGCCTGCCGGGGGCAGATCATCGGCGTCACCGGGCCGGTGGCCTGCGGCAAATCCACGCTGGGCAAGGCGTTCCTCTGCGAGCAGCCCTACGGCGGCAGCATCCGGCTGGATGGCCGGGAGCTGGCGGAGCTGTCCCCCTGGGAGCGGACGGGCCTCGTGGGGTATCTGGGCCATGACCCGGAGCTGTTCAGCGATACGATCCGGGAAAATGTGCTGCTGGGAGACGCGGGCGATCCCATGGACTACCTCCGGGCTGTGTGTCTGGACGGCGAAGTGGCGGCCATGACGGAGGGGCTGGAGACCCGGGTGGGCACCGGCGGCGTCCGGCTTTCCGGCGGTCAGGCCCAGCGGCTGGCGCTGGCCCGGACGCTGGCCCATCAAAGGCCCCTGCTGATTCTGGACGATCCCTTTTCGGCGCTGGACCGGGCCACGGAGACGGAGATCTTCGCTCATCTGCGGCGTTTGGCGGCGGACAGTGTGGTGATTCTGATCTCTCACCGGCTGTACCTGTTCCCGGAGCTGGATCAGGTGATCTGGCTGGAAAACGGGGCGGCCAAGGTGGGGTCGCATGAGGAATTGGTGGGGAATACCCCGGATTACACGGCGCAGTTTGACGCGCAGAGAGGAGAACAGCCATGAATGACCGCAAAAAAGCAGTCCATGTGGGGACTGTGGTGCTGGAAACGGTGAAAGACCACCTCTGGCTGTCCCTTACCATTCTGGCGGTGGTGGCAGGGGCCGTAGGCGCGGCGCTGGTGCCGCCGCTGGTGCTGGGCCGCATCGTGGACGGCCTCACCGCCGGGGAGGGGCTGACCCTCCGCCTGCCCCTGTGGTATCTGGCCTTCACCGCCTTGGCGGGAGGGCTGGAATCCGCCCGGGAGAGCGCGTTGACGGTATTCGGCCAGAAAACCACTCACGCCCTGCGGAGCCGTCTGATGGAAAAGGAGGGCCGCCTGCCCGCCGACGAACTGAACCGTCAGGAGCCGGGGGCGCTGGTGTCCCGCTTTGTGGGGGACGTGGACACGGTGGAGACCCTGTTCACCGCCGGGATCATCAGCATGGCGGCGGACGCCTGCCGGATCCTCAGCATTCTGGTGGTGGTGTGGCAGTGCAGCCGGGGACTTGCCTATCTGCTGCTGGCGCTGCTGCCGGTGCTGTTCCTCTTTACCCGGTTCGTCCAGAAGCGGATGCTGCACAATCAGCTGAAAAACCGGAAGGCGGTGAGCCGGGCCTCCGGATATGTGCCGGAGACGGTGCGAAACCTCCGCACCATCCGCACGCTGGGCAAGGAGACCTACATGGAGACCCGGTATGACGGTGCGCTGGGGGAGAGCTACCAGGCCATTGAGGGCACCAACTTCTATGACGCCCTGTATTCCCCCGTGATCCTCACGGTGAACGCCGCTGTGGTGGGCGTGGTCATGCTGCTGTCCGCCTCCGGAGACCCGGCGGTGCTGACGCTGTTCGGCATGACCGCCGGTACCGCCGTGACGGTGATGAACTACATCAGCCAGATCTTCTCTCCTCTGGAAAGCCTGGGCATGGAGATCCAGACCATCCAGTCCGCCGTGGCGGGCGTTCGCCGGATCAATGACTTTCTGGCCCAGCCGGAGCAGGAGCCGGTGGCCCCGGAAACGGAAAATCCCGCCGCTCCCATGGTGGAGCTGCGGGATGTGGACTTCGGCTATGAGGCAGGGCAGAACGTTCTGCACCACTTAAATATGGAGATCCGGGAGGGAGAGCTGGCTACCCTGTCCGGCCGGACCGGCGCAGGAAAGAGCACCGTGTTCAAGCTGGTGCTGGGGCTGTATGCCCCCCGGCGGGGCACCATCCGAATTCAGGGCGTGGATCCCCGGTCCCTCACCGGCCCGCAGCGGCGGGCACTGTACGGCTATGTGGAGCAGCGGTTCCATCCGGTCCCCGGCACCGTCCGGGATCAGATCACCCTGTATGATGACACCATCACAGAGGGGCAGGTCCGCCGGGCCGCGGAGCTGGCGGGACTGGCGGAGGCCATCGGCGCCCTGCCGCAGGGCTATGACACCCCCTGCACCCCGGACATTTTCTCTCAGGGACAGTGGCAGCTGTTGTCCATCGCCCGGGCGGTGGCGGCGGACCCCAAGCTGCTTTTGCTGGACGAGATCACAGCCAATCTGGACGCGGAGACGGAGCGGGCGGTGCTGCGGGCCTTGAAGAGGGCTACGGCGGACCGGACGGTGCTCTCCATTTCTCACCGGGTCGGGGCGGACACGGGACGGCTCATTCCCATTGGGGAGGAGTCATAGCCAGAAACCGAGCCAGCGCAGGGTTGGGGTTGGTGGTCTGCCACGCGGCGATGATCTCCTCCACCTCTCCCTCGCCGATGAGGGGGACAAACACCAGATTGTCGGCGTTGTAGAGCTTTTCCACGCAGTAGGCGGGGAGGATGGAAATGCCTTCCTCGGCGGAGACCATCATGAGGATGCTCTCCGTGTCGGCGGAGCGGAAGAGGATGTTGGGCTTGTAGCCCGCCTCGTTGTAAAGCTGCATGAAAAAGGCGTCGCCGTAGGAATCGTCGGCGGCGTCAGGGGACATATAGAGGATGGTCTCTCCCCGCAGCTCCTGCCGCCGGAGCTGCTGCCGCTGGGCCAGCGGGTGTCCGGCGTACAGCGCCACCACCAGCCGGGCCTTTTCCACGGTGCGGCAGGCCACGCCCTCCTGGGTTTTCAGGTTGGTACTGTCCCAGGTGAAAATGATGTCGTATTCATGGTGCAGCAGCCCCGCCGCCAGCGCGTCGGTGGAGCAGCGGTAAAAGGTGATGAGCACGTTGCCGTTCTGCTGGTGAAATTGGCGGATATGGGCGGACAGGTCGCTGCGCTCGTACCCCCGGACGTAGCCCACCCGCAGTGTGCCGGAGAGTCCGGTGGAGGCGTCATGGACCCGCTCCTGCGCCCGGCTCATCCGCTCCAAGATCCCCTTGGCCTCCCGGAGGAAGATGGTCCCCGCGGGGGTCAGGCTCACGGGCCGGGTGCTCCGGTCAAAGAGGGGACAGCCCAGCGCCTCCTCCAGCAGACGGATCTGCTGGGTGATGGCGGTCTGGGAAATGTAGAACTGCTCGGCGGCTTTCGTGAAGCTGCGGCTCTCCGCCGCGGCCACGAAATACTTCAGCTGATTTCGATTCATAACGCCCTCCCACGACACAAAATAAGTTTTTCTTATTTTATCATGAAGAAATCCCCCTTGTAAAGGGGGATTTTTTTCGCTAAGATAAGTACATATTTGTTGTGTGTAAGCGAGGTACTTAGAAATGCAAAGAGAATCCTTCGGCTCCCGGCTGGGTTTCCTGCTGGTGAGCGCGGGCTGCGCCATCGGCATCGGCAACGTGTGGCGCTTCCCCTATATTACCGGCAAGAACGGCGGCGGCTACTTCGTCCTGTTCTATCTGGTGTGCCTGCTGCTGCTGGGCGTCCCCGTGATGACCATGGAGCTGGCGGTTGGTCGCGGCGGTCGCAAGAGCGCTGTGCTGGCCTACAAGAATCTGGAAAAGCCCGGCTCCAAGTGGCACATCCACGGCTGGTTCTGTCTGGCGGGCTGCTATCTGCTGATGATGTATTACACCACCGTCACCGGCTGGATGGTGAACTACTTCGGCAAATTCCTCACCGGCGGCTTCCACGCCGGTATGACCGGCGATGAGATCTCCGGGATGTTCGGCACCATGCTGGGCAGCCCCGGCTCCATGGTCATCTTCACGGAGCTTGTGGTGGTCACCGGCCTGATCGTGTGCAGCTTCGGCCTTCAGAAGGGCCTGGAGCGGGTGACCAAGGTCATGATGATCTGCCTGCTGGCACTGATCGTGGTGCTGGCGGCCCACAGCCTGACCCTCTCCGGCGCGGCGGAGGGCATGAAGTTCTACCTGCTGCCATCCGTGGACACCATCCGGGAGCACGGTCTCGGCAGCCTCATCACCGACGCTATGAATCAGGCGTTCTTCACCCTGTCTCTGGGCATCGGCGCCATGGAGATCTTCGGCAGTTACATGAGCGATGAGCAGACCCTCCCCGGCGAGGCCGTGCGGATCTGCATTCTGGATACCTTCGTGGCCCTCATGGCGGGCGCCATCATTTTCCCTGCTTGCTTCACCTTCGGCGTTGCGCCTGGTGAAGGCCCCGCGCTGATCTTTCAGACCCTGCCGCCTCTGTTCGTGAACATGTCCGGCGGCCGCTTCTGGGGCACGCTGTTCTTCCTGTTCATGGTGTTCGCCAGCTTCTCCACGGTGCTGGCGGTGTTTGAGAACATTCTGGCCGTCTGCATGGACACCTTCGGCATCAGCCGCAAGAAGGCTGTGCTCATCAACGGCGTGCTGCTGGCCCTCCTGAGCCTGCCCTGCGTGTTTGGCTACAATATCTGGAGCGATTTCCATCCCATTCTGGGCAAGGACGTGCTGGACAGCGAGGACTTCCTCGTGAGCAACCTGCTGCTGCCCATCGGCTCTCTGGTGTATCTGCTGTTCTGCGTCAGCAAGTGGGGCTGGGGCTTCGACAAGTATGTGGCGGAGGCCAACAAGGGCAAGGGCCTGAAATTCGCCAAGTGGCTGAAGCCCTATTTCCAGTTCATTCTGCCGGCGCTGATCGTTGTGATCTTCCTACAGGGCCTGCTGTAAAGCGGAACAACGTTACAGCAATAGAGGGGGGAAAATTTCCCCTGTGCGGGACATTTTCCCATCAGCCTGCACGGTGAAATGACCGGAAATGCAAGAAATATAAGAACATAGGAGGCGTGTCAACAGACACGCCTCCTATGACTTTTATCGGGGGAATTTACAGAGACCGACTCATGCGGCAAATGCTATCAGAGAACAAAGGAATCTGCCATGGGCGTGGCGTGGGGGGACGCATAGACCCAAACGCTGACGCACTCCTCGTCACCCAATTTGTGATAGCTGTGATCCGTGTTGGCATCAATGTAAATACAGTCTCCCGCATTTAAAACATACTCGTCGCCATTGAAGCTCCTTACTGGCTGACAAAACAGCCCCCGCTCTCTTCTGCCATAGAACAGAAGAGAGCGGGGGCCTCGAACACGCATACCTTTTCGATTTTATAAAAATCGCATCGGAGCGATTACTTCATCATGAGCTGAGGAACAAACATGGACAGAGGCTGCCAGAATGTAACCAGCATCAGCACCAGAATCATCATAGCATAGAACGGCAGGCAAGCCTTTGTGGCATCTTCAATTTTGATGCGGCCGATGGAGCAGCCGGCAAATAGAGCGGCGCCCACGGGAGGCGTGCAGAGACCGATGGCCAGATTCAAAATCAGCATTGCGCCAAACTGAATCGGCGCCATGCCCAGCTGCGTAGCCACGGGCAGCAGGATCGGCGTCAGGATCAGGATCAGGGGACCCATATCCATGATGCAGCCCAGAATCAGGCACATGACGTTGATGAGCAACAGAATGACCACTTTGTTGTCGGAAACACCTAAAAGCAGATTTGTGACCATGGTGGGCACCTTCAGATAGGCCAGCAGCCAGCCGAACATAGAGGCTGTGGAGATCAGAGCCATGACCATGGCGATGGTCCGCAGGGACTTTCGCAGGATGTCACCAAACTGCCGCAGCGGGATTTCACGATAGACAAAGAACGTGACAATGAATGCATACACCACGGCCACAGCAGCGGATTCCGTGGCAGTAAACCAACCGAGGATCACGCCGCCCACGATGATGATGCAGGTCATCAGGCCCAGCAGAGCATCTTTGGTGGCCTTCCAGATCTCCTTCAGAGACATGACCCGGCCTTTGGGATAGTTGCGCTTCCGTGCGATAATGGCGGTTATGATCATCAGAGCCACGCCCAACAGGATGCCGGGTATCAGGCCACCCATGAACAGCTGGCCGATGGATACGCCGCCGCCTGCCGCCATAGCAAACAGGATCATGTTATGGGAAGGCGGGATCATAACACCCTGGCAGGAAGAGGTGACCGTGACCGCCACAGAGAAGTCCTTATCATAGCCGGAATCCGTCATCATGGGGATGAGAATGGAGCCGATGGAGGACGTATCCGCCACGGCGGAACCGGAAATACCGCCAAAAAACATGGAGGCCAGGATATTCACCTGAGCCAAACCGCCTCGCATCCATCCGACGCATGCGTTTGCCAGAGTAATGAGCCGACGAGAAATGCCGCCTTGTCCCATGATCTCACCGGCCAGAATAAAGAAGGGGATCGCCAGCAGGGAGAAGGACTGAACACCACTGACCATTCGCTGAAACAGTGTAGCTAGAGGGATGTTCAGATACAGCGCCGTCAGAACAGAGGAGATGCCCAGCGTGAAAGAAATGGGCATCCGCGCCATCAGCAACAGGACGAAGGATCCCAGCATGATGGCAATGGCAATGGTTGTATCAGGCATGGTCATCCTCCTTTGCGGTTTCGCTATTTTTCTCAAAAATCTTCTTATCCTGGCCCGCCGCAACCAAAATAGCATTCAGTAGCACCAGAAGACCGGACAGGGGCAGAATCACATAAAGTACGGAGCTGGGCATTTTCGTAGCCGGCAGGGTGGACATTTTGGTCATGTTCATAATGAGCAGACCATAGTACACCATAGCCCCGCCGAATACAGCAATCAGAATATGGTCAATGCTTTCCAGCACCCGAATGACCTTCGCGGGCAGTTTAGACGTAAACATTTCAATGCTGATGTGGATTCTTTCCAGAACACCGATGGCCATGCCGATCAGGCTGAACCATACCAGCATCAGCGTGGCAACCTCCTGAGTCCAAGGAAAGCCCTGCTTGAAGATATAACGCAGGATCACATCCGTGAAAACGATGACGGTCAGGACCACCATGCAAATAATGGCGAACCATTCCAGTGCCTTGAACAGAAAACGGCTGGCTTTCTGCAGAATACGCATAGTGCAGACTCCTTTCTAATAATTCGCAAATTGAAAGGACGGCCCGAATGGGCCGCCCTTTACCAGCATAGATCAGCCCAGAGCCTGAACGCGCTCCACAATGGCCTTCTGATCAGCATTCAGGAAGGTATCATACATAGGTGCAACAGCATCCTGGAACAGCTTGACCTCTTCATCGGTCAGAGTGGTGAGGGTGCAGCCCTTCTCTTCAGCGATCTTGGCGTTCTTGGCTTCGGACTCCTCCCAAGCCTCACGATGCCAGACCTCGGCTTCCTTGGCACAGTCGAAGATGATTTGCTGATCCTCAGCAGACAGCTTATCCATGGTCTGCTTGGAAGCCAGGATCATGTCAGGCATGTAGGAATGGCCGTCATAGGTCCAGTAGGGAGCAACCTCCCAGAAAGACATCTCGATGTAAGAAGTCATGTTGTTCTCAGCGCCATCCACAACGTTGGTCTGAATGGAAGAGTAAGTGTCGTTAAAGGGCAGACCCACGCCGGCAGCACCCAGGCAGTCCATCAGGGTCAGCATCAGGTCGGACTCGGACACACGGATCTTCATGCCGGCCAGATCGGCGGGGGTGTGGATCTCCTTCTTGGAGTTGAAGAAGTTTCTGGAACCGGGATGCAGATAGGTGATACCCACCAGGTTGTTGTCCTTGAAGGTCTCAAAGACTTCCTGACCGATCTCGCCGTCCAGAACCTCAAAGAGGTGATCCACGCTGGTGTACTCATAGGGCATCTGCAGAGCGTTCATCAGAGGAGCGAACTCAGCAGAGGCACCGGAAGAAACACGGGTGAAGTCCAGACCGCCGAACTGGCACTGCTCGATGGTGGAGCGCTCGTCGCCCAGTTCACCGGCAAAGTGGCACTCGATGGTGATGCGGCCATCAGTCTTTTCGTTTACCAGATCAGCGAACATCTGGCAGGCCTGGCTGGTGATGTGCTCAGCGTTGTGGCTGTTGGCCAGACGCAGAACCACAGTCTCAGCGGAAGGGGTACCTGCAGAAGCAGTGTCGCCAGTGGAAGAGCTGTCCTTCTGCCCACCGCAGCCGGTGCACAGGCTCAGCAGCATGACCATCGCCAGAAGGGAGTAACAAACTTTTTCATCTTCTTTTCTCCTATCAAACTTTTTATGATCCTAATCAGGATCACTTCTATAATTTGATTGTATCTGAGAACAAAATATTAAGAAATCGTAAACTCTTGCGGTTTAGCCGTTATTTTTTTGCCAACATCCAAAGAATATTTGTTAAAATTGTGCAAAATTAACAACAGCAGGCAAGCCGCCTGCTGTTGTGTCTTTATTCCGTGGATGATACAACCGTGTTTCGATAAGCCGTCGGTGTACATCCTACCACTTTTTTAAATGCCTTTGTGAAATAATTGGAATCGGCATATCCAACGGAATGTCCTACGTCGCTGACGGAGAGGTCTGTAGAAGTCAAGCGCTTCTTGGCCTTTTCGATGCGGTAAGACGTCAGATAATCCAAAAAGGTCTTTCCGGTAACCGCCTTTACTTGCCTCGAAAAATAAAACGGACTCATTCCCATGCTTGCGGCTGCGTCTTCCAGTGCCATATCCTCTGCATAATGGCGCTGCACCCATACAGCCAGCTCCGACTCAAAGGGAGAGGTCTTCGGCACAACGCAGGTCTGTAGGTCAAAAAACTTTTGGAGACTTTCCCGCAGTTCCACCTCGCCAACCGGTTTTAGAATATAGTCCTCGCCACCGGAACGGATCGCCCCCACTGCATAATCAAATCGATCATAGGCGGTAAGGAAAATGATGTGGACCGTCTGGATTTGCTTTTTAATGACCGCTGCGGCTTCCAACCCATTTTTTCCGGGCATTTCAATGTCCATAAATATTACGTCCGGCTGTACGCGAAGAGCCTTGTCCACTGCGTCATTTCCATCCGATGCCGCCTCAATCAGTGCGGCATCACCTAAGATCCCCCTGAGCCGGGAGATCAGCGCCCCCCGACTTTTGGGTTCATCCTCAGCCACCAGCACCTTGAACATGCAATTCCTCCCCTACAATCAATCTTACACAGGTCCCCAGACCGGGACGGCTGAATACATTCATTTTGCCGCCGCTGAGTTCCATCCGTTCCCGAATATTATCCAGTCCTACAGAGTGATGCGCGGTGGTTCCGCCGCTCTGCTGCGGACAGAAACCGCAGCCGTTGTCAGTGACCATAATCGTAATTCCCCGACGCCCCCGGAACGTGCGGACACGCACCAATCCACCGCATTCCTTCAGCCCGTGAATGATTGCGTTTTCCACCAACGGCTGGAGGATAAATTTCGGAACGGGAACATCAGAAAGCACAGGATCAGCATGGACTTCCATAGTAATGCGGTCGCCGTATCGTGTCTCCTGCAGTTCCATATAATCCCGCAGAAGCCCGATTTCCCGCCCCAATGCAACGATCTTCTCATCGCTTTCCAGCGAATACCGGAAAAAATTAGACAGACGCAGAATCAGATCCTCTGACAGTGGTGCCTGTTCTTCGTGCGCCAGCGCGGCAATAGTGCTGAGGATGTTGAACAGGAAGTGAGGATTGATCTGGCTTTGAAGCTGGGCAAAGCGGCCCTCCTGCAGTTTTTTCTGCATCTGCGCTGCCTCCACTTCTTTTTCCAACAGATGCTTTTCCATCTCCGACTGCTTTTCAAGAGCCCATATCGTGTGTCGGATCTCCGCTTGCATCAGATTGAAGGACTTTGCGGTTCGCCCCAGTTCGTCATCACCGCGGACAACTACGGGCGGAGCTTCGTACTGACCAGCGCTAATGGTATCCGCTGCCTGTCCCAGTGCGGCCAAGGGGGCCAGAATGCTTCGTTTAAACACGACCAGCGTCAACCCCATCAGAACTGTAGCGACGATCAAAAACGCCACAAACTGCTTGCTGCTGCGGGCGTTTATCAGATCAGCTTCCTGCCACTGCATGCCGCCTTGTACCATTTGGCTGTGGAGCAGGTCCCTGGTGTAACCATCTATATAAAAAGACTGCGTTTTCAAGAGAAGATAATGCTCAATCATCTCTGACGGCTTTTCGGCATCCAGCAAAATACGTTGAGATTCCCGGTAGTAGGTCATTGCGTTGCGGATGGCCCGCTTGAGTGCGTATTCTTCCCGCCGGTCTGCTTGCAAGTCGGGGCACAGTTCCTCCAGACAGCGGTTCGTCATCTGGATTGCCGCCAGATAGTCCTCCTTTGCGTCTATGGGTTGTATGGGCCTCATATACGCTTCCAAAGACGCATTTTCAGCAGAAAACGCGTCCATGAAGCCAGTAATATCCATATATTCATCCATAATAACGGAAGATCTTTCGCTGAACGTATGAAGTTGAATCATTACCAACGCCACCAAAACCCAAGTGACCGCAAGCATCATGCCCATCAGCAATATACTTTTTGTACGAATCGATACATCGTACCATTTTTGCTGCAGCCATTTCATCCAATCACCTCACTCTGGGCAACATACTCCTCATTATGGGTTAAGCGGCAGATGCCAAATGGACACGCTCTCAACACCAAAATGGGCGCAAACATGAGAAAGCTGTACTCCCATACATTTAAAATGAGTTGTGAATATTATAGCAATTTTTTTGGGTGTTTTTCAATATTCTTTATCCCATCTGAAAATAAATATTATCGCACGTGGCATAATATCTTGCCTTTAGGCTTAGGGATATAAGCCGCACCTTGTTCCCCCGTAAAAAGGCTTCCGGGGATTGCATTAGATATCGTTGAGCGAACCGACGCTCCCCACGGCTTTAGCCGAGGGGAGCGTCAACCTTAGCAAGGAGTGTTACAGCACCAGTGCCTCCTTCAATACCCGGAGGGAGGTCAGGTGGCCCTCCAGCATGGGCATGGTCAGGTCCTCCATTTCCAGAGACACGTCGCCGTCATAGCCCGCCATCCGCACGGTGGAGAAAAACTCCTTCCACCACTGGGCGCCGTGGCCGCAGCCCACAGCCACGTAATTCCACGAACGTACGCGGAACTGGTCGATGGGCTTCGTGTCCAAAAGGCCGTTTGGCCCGGCCATCCGCCGCTCCGGGCGGGAGTCTTTGCCGTGGACGTGGTAGAGGGCGTTCTGCTCCCCCAGCACCCGGGCGGCCTCGATGGGGTCGCCGCCCATCCAGAACAGGTGGGAGGGGTCCAGATTCATGCCCACCATGGGGCCAACGGCTTCCCGCAGGCGGAACAGGGTCTCCGGGTTGTATACCAGCTGCATCCCGTGGTTTTCCAGCGCGATCTGACGGATGCCGCAGTCCTCCGCCATACGGACCAGCTCCTTCCACTTGGGGATGGCCACCTCGTTCCACTGGTAGTCCAGAATATCCTGGGTCTCCGGCGGCCAACTGGTGGTGATCCAAACGGGGGTCTTGTCGCCGGGACAGCCGGCGGGCAGGCCGCTCATCATCACGATCTTCTCCACGCCCAGCAGCTTCGCCAGACGGAAAGTTTTCTCCGTCACCTCCCAGTCCTTCTGGAAGGCAAGGGGGTTGCCGGAGCAGTTCAGGGCGCACAGGGCGATATCCCGGCGGCGAAGCTGGTCCATCCAGCGCTGCCGGGCCGTTTCGGAGCCAAGCAGTTCGTTCAAGTCGATGTGGGGCGCGCCGGACCAGTTGCCGGTGCCGATCTCCACCGCCTGAACGCCCTGCGCCACGCAGAAATCCAGCATGGCCGCAAAGGGCATACCCAGTGTGCAGGTTTTGATAGAAAGCCGCATAGGGGACCTCCTTGGTCATTGATCTTTTTGGGGGGCCGCCGCAGGGCGGCGCATGAAGATCGTCTTTTTTCGCGGGGAGTTGAGGGGCGCTATTCCTTGGTGAACCACAGATCCAGATCCACAGGACCCTCGATGCCGTCCACAGCGCCGCTCTCGCTGTACTGCCAGAGGGTCACGCCCCGGTCCAGCGCCGGGACCGGGCCGTAGCTGGCCAGCCAGACCGGCAGGTGCGCCAGCGCCTCCATGCCGTACATACTTCCGGCCCAGTGGAGGTTCATGTAGACCACCGGCTCATAGCCCGCCTGACGGATCACGTCGCAGAAGGCGAGGGCGTTCTGGGTGGCCTGTTCGCCGGTGAGATCGTCGGTTCGGGCCTCGTCCGCTGTGTAAAATTCCAGATCGTAGGCGATGGGGCCGCTGACGTTCGTCCCCCGAAGCCGCTCCACCACGAACCGGGCTTCTTCGGCGGCTTCCTCCTCCGTGACGGCCTGAGAGTAGAAGTAAACGCCCACCGTCAGCCCCGCTTTGGCGGCGTCGGCGGCGTTCTGGGCGAAGGCGTTGTCCTCCACCAAAGCCCCGGTGCCGTAGCCCCGGAAGCCAACCCGCAGCATGGCGAAGTCCGCTCCGGCGGCCTTCACGGCGGGCCAGTCCACGTTCCCCTGATAGCTGGAAACGTCCACCCCGGCATAGCGGTAACGCCGGGGGCGTCATATTTGTAAAACGGCTCCCTGCGGGTCAGGGCTTCCTCGCTGACGGTGATGCCCGGCCCCGGCGCGGTATGGACTCGCCATTCCAGAATACCCCAGATCCCAAGGCCCGCCAATACCAGCACCGCCAGCAGCCAGCCACGGCGGTTGGGCGCGGCCCGCTTGCCGCCTTTCTTTTTCTCTTCCATATGTGTGTTCTCCCTCTTTTCTGCTCATAGACTACCACCGGCAGCGCTGCCTTTGGTGAACAAAGTCTGAATTTGCCGCAAAAAGGGGAGGGGACGGCTCAGGTTTCCTGCGCCAGCATCTGCAGGGCGAACAGGGTGTGGAGCGCCGCGCCGGTGGGGAGAACGTCCTCGTTGAACACCACCGCCTCGTTGTGCATGGGCTTGCCGTAGCGGGGATCCTCCTGCGGCGTTCCGGCCCCCAGCAGCAGGTAGGCGCAGGGCAGCTCATAGGTGAAGGAGGCGAAGTCCTCGGAGCCCATGCCGCCCTGATCCAAACGGTACACCCGCTCCTTGCCAGCCAGCTCCTCCGCCCAGCCCGCGACCCGGTCCATCAGGGCGGGATCGTTTACCAGCGGCGGCGCGGAGGCAATCTCCTCCAGATGGGCGCTGCCCCGGAAGGCCGCCGCCGTGTTCTCTGCGATGACCCGGATGCGCTCCATGATCCGGGCGCTGAGCTCCCGGTCAAAGGTGCGGATGGTGCCCTCCAGCACGGCCTCCTCCGGGATGATATTGGGGGCCTGTCCCCCCTGGAACCGGCCCACCGTCACCACGGCAGGCTCCTTGGCGGAGATCTCCCGTGCGGTCAGCTCCTGCAGGGAGAGGTAGATGTGGGCGGCGATGTTGATGGGGTCCACGCCGGTCTCCGGCATGGCCCCGTGGCAGCCGGTGCCCCGGACGGAGACCCGGAACAGGGTGCAGCCCGCCATGAATGTCCCCCGGCCGCAGAGCACCATGCCAGAGGGGGTGCCGGAGTTGACATGAAGGGCCAGCGCCGCTTTGGGCGTCGGCGCGTCCTTCAGGACACCAGCCGCCAGCATGGATTTGGCCCCGGTGAAGCCCTCCTCATCCGGCTGGAACACCAGCCGTACCGTGCCCTTCAGGTCCGATTGATGCCGTTTGAGCAAAGCGGCGGCGCCCAACAGCATGGCGGCGTGCATATCGTGGCCGCAGGCGTGCATGGCGCCATTTTCCGACTGAAAATCCAGTCCCGTGGCCTCCCGGACCCGGAGAGCGTCCATATCCGCCCGGAGCAGCACGCACCGGCCGGTGTCCTCACCAGTGATGTCCGCCACCACGCCCCCGGCCAGCGGGCGGGGCGTATACCCCAGCGCCGTCAGCCGTTCCGTCACATAGGCGGCGGTGCGGGGCAGGGAGGGGCCCACCTCCGGGTCCCTGTGCAGGGTCCGGCGATCCGTCAGAAGCTGGGGCTTCAGGGCTTCCGCCTCTGCCAGCAGAGCTTTGGTATCCATGGTCATAGCACGTCATCCTTCCTTTGAACTGCGCCGTTTCCGGCAAGCTTACAATACGGTTATTATACCGCAGGGCGGTGCATTGTCAAACACCGCCGGAGAAAAAACGGAGCTGCGCCAAGCATCTTTCTCATTTTTCTGATAGGACTTCGGCGAGAAAAGTGAGTACGAACTGTCTTGACAGCTGCTGGCGGCGCTGGACTGAGCGGCAGAGGCACTTGCCGCAAAGGGCAGAGCTTGGGCGTGCAGATCAGCCAGTTCTGGTGATACAGGCCAGCCAAGCTGTGAAGTAAGCGGGACAAAGTGTTTAAATTTTTGCCGGGCAGAAATTGAGACTTGAAAAAAATGATAAACTTGATGAAATTGATAAGGCTTTGATTGACTTCAAAAGAAATCGGCAGTATTATGCGACCAACAAAAACGGTATGTTAAAGGAAAGGAGCGGCAGCTATGTTTAATCTGAGTTCTCGAATGCTGATCTGCATGTACATGGACATGGCTATGCCGATGCCCATGTATTTGTGCGCTCATTTGCTGCCTTTCCGGAACATCCGGGGTCGAATGTGTCTCTGTGGATCATAATATGCAGAGTTATCTGGCCTTCGGCGATGACGAGGAGACCTTGAACCTGGGGGCCAAGGCCATCTCCGACCACCTCAAGGCCCAGAGCGTGACTTTAGAATTTGCTCTGGACGAGGGCGGCGGCAAGATCGAGTCCGGCGCGGCCTTCGGTGCTCCGGATATTTCCATCGCCCATGTGGACCTGATGGAGAAGGGCTATGCGGACCTGGAACTGTCTGTCCGCTCCATCGGCGGCCATTCCAGCCGCCCCTACGGCGGCACGTCTCTGGAGCACCTGGCCTGTGCCATTGCGGATATCACCCACAGACCCTTTCCGGTGCGGCTCAGTCCGGTGATGATGGGGGCCTTTGAAACGCTGGCTCCCTACATCACCGCGGAGCCGCTGAAAACCCTGGTGCAGGATGTGGAGGCCAACGCGGACGCCATCGCCGCTTACTGTCTCCGGGACCGGACGCTGTTCCCCTTTGTCACCACCACGATAGCCCCTACCATCATCCGGGGCAGCAGCAAGGCCTGCAACGTGATGCCCCAGGATATGCAGGCGGTCATCAACTTCCGTCTGGCGGATGGCGACACGGCGGAGAGCGTCATGGCGCATTGTAGGGAGGCGGTTCAGGACCCCACTGTTGAAATACGCTATTTGCAGGCAAATGATCCTTCCGCCACCGCCCGGTGTGACGTTCCTGCCGTCCATGACCGTGGGGGCCACGGACGCCCACCACTATGAGCAGATCTGTGACACCTGCCTGCGGTGCAGCCCCTTCATGGCGGAGCCGCAGGAAGCGGCCATCGGCGTCCACGGGACCAACGAGCGCATCCCGGTGCGGGCCTATTTGCAGGGCATTCGGGTCCTCATCGACCTGATGGAGCACGTGAACCTATCCTGCTAATGTGCTAAGGCACGTATGCGCATCCGAGACCGCACTTCAGAAATTGAACGAGTGAAAAAGCTGCCGGGGAGTTGATCTCCCCGGCGGCTTTTTTGCGGTCAGCAGAAGGTTGGATTCCCGCAGAAAAATGCCCGAAGGAGATGTTCCTTCGGGCATTGCGTGTATTCGGCAGAAATCAGCTGCTTTTTCCCAGATACGCTTCCTTCACCCGGCTGTCCGCCAGCAGCTCCGCGCCGGTGCCGGACATGGTGATGGTGCCGGTCTCCAGCACATAGGCGAGGTCCGCGATCTTCAGGGCCATGTTGGCGTTCTGTTCCACCAGCAGCACCGTGACCCCCTGCCGATTGATCTCCCGGATGATGGAGAAGATGTCCTGCACCACCAGCGGGGCCAGGCCCAGAGACGGTTCATCCAGCATCATCAGCTTGGGGCGGGACATGAGGGCACGGCCCACGGCCAGCATCTGCTGCTCGCCGCCGGAGAGGGTGCCCGCCAGCTGCCAGCTCCGCTCCTCCAGACGGGGAAACAGGCTGTACACCCACTGGATGTCTTTTTCAATCTCTGCCTTGTCCCGGCGCAGATAGGCCCCGATCTTCAGATTTTCCAGCACCGTCATATCCGGGAAGACCCGGCGGCCCTCCGGACTCATGGCGATGCCGGTGGAGATGATCTTGTCGATGGACTTGCCCAGTAGCTCCTGCCCGTCCCACTGGACGGAGCCGCCGGAGGCCTTTACCAGTCCGGTGATGGTCCGCAGGGTGGTAGATTTGCCTGCGCCGTTGGCGCCGATCAGCGTCACGATCTTGCCGTCCGGTACTTCCAGAGAAATGCCCCGGAGGGCCTGAATGCCGCCGTAGTGGACCTGGAGGTTTTCAATTTTAAGCATCGTCCGCCACCCCCAGATACGCGTCGATGACGCGCTGATTTTTTTGGATCTCCGCCGGTGTGCCGTGGGCGATCAGCTTGCCGAAATCCAGCACATAGATGCGGTCGGAAATGCCCATGACCAGATTCATGTGGTGCTCGATGAGGAGAATCGTGATCTTGAATTTTTCCCGGATCTCCCCGATAAAGGCTGTCAGCTCCTCCGTTTCCTGAGGGTTCATGCCGGCGGCCGGCTCATCCAGAAGCAGCAGCTTCGGCTCCGCCGCCAGTGCCCGGGCGATTTCCAGCCGCCGCTGCTTGCCGTAGGGCAGGCTGGTGGCCAACTCGTTTTTCACGTCGGACAACCCTACGATCTCCAGCAGCTCCTCCACCTGTGCCCGCTGGGCCGCTTCCTCCTTCCGGTTCAGCCGGAACGCGGCGGAAAACACGCTGCTGTTGGAGCGGCAATGCTTGGCGATGAGCACATTGTCGAACACCGTCTGGGTCTTCCACAGGCGGATGTTCTGGAAGGTCCGGGCCATGCCCGCCCGGGTGATCTTGTCCGGGGTAGGGGAGAGGGTCTCCGTGAAAAGTCCATCACACTGGCCCTTGTATTGCTTTTTCATTTTGCTCTGAGGGTGGTTCTCGATGATCTTTGCCCCGTCGAACCACACCGCGCCATTGGTGGGCTGGTATACGCCGGTGATGACATTGAAGGCGGTGGTTTTTCCCGCGCCGTTTGGTCCGATGAGGGCCACGATCTCCCCCTCGTTGACCTCCAGCTCCAGATCGTCCACAGCCACAACGCCGCCGAACTGCATGGTGATGTGATCCAGTCTCAAAAGCTGCTCACTCATGGCTGTATCGCCTCCTTCTTCGCTTTTTTCTGTCGCTTTTTCAGGAGATCCGGCAGCTCTTTATCTCCCATGATGCCCTTTCGGAAGAACAGCACCACCACCATGATGATGACGGAGAACACCACCATCCGGAAGCCGGTGCGCAGGAAGGGGACCTTGAAGCTGCCGATGTAGGTCTCGGCGTCCAGAAACCGCAGCCACCATTCGCTGGCCGCCACATACAGGAATGCCGCGATGCAGCTGCCGGAGATGGAACCGATACCGCCGATGACCACGATCAGCAAGATCTCGTAGGTCATGGCCGTGGTGAACACCTTGGCCTGCGCCTGATTGGCGAACATGGCGAACAGGCCGCCGCCCACTCCGGCGAAAAACGAGCTGATGCAGAAGGCCAGCCGCTTGTGGCGGGCCAGATTGATGCCCATGGCCTCTGCCGCCACCTCATCGTCCCGGATGGCCTTGAAGGCCCGGCCGTAGGTGGAGTTGATCAGCAGCACGATCACCGCCACGCACACCCCCGCCAGCAGAAACGGTACGAAGGTGGATAGCCGCAGAATCACCTTGCCGTCGGCATTCTGGATATTGAAGCTGGAGAAGGTGGGGAAGTTCTTCAAGGCGTTGGCACCGTTGGTCACAGGGCCGAGGGGGTCCCACTGGAAAATGGCCCGGATGATCTCCGCGAAGCCCAAAGTGGCAATGGCCAGATAGTCGGATTTCAGACGCAGCACCGGCAGGCCGATGAGCCACGCCACCGCTGCCGCCACGCAGCCGCCCAGAAACAGGGCCAGCAGAACGCCCAGCACCAGCCCCACAGCCCCGCCGCCGAACAGCTCCGGCAGGGAGAAATTCACGGCGGAGCCGTTATAGAGATAGTACACCGCTTCCCGGTCCGCCGTAGGAATGGTGAGAATGGCGTAGGTGTAGGCGCCCAGCAGCATGAAGCCCGCCTGTCCCAGAGAAAACAGGCCGGTGAAGCCGTTGAGCAGGTTCATGGACACCGCCACCAGCGCGTATACCGCGCCCTTTTTCAGAACGGTGAACAGCATCCCCGTGGGCTTCATGGTGTTTTCCAGCAGAACGACCAGCGCCAACAGCGCCAGCGCGCAGAGCAGGGCGATCACCGTGCCCCGTTTGCTTTTCTTTTCGTTCAGCACAGTCGATCCCCCCTTACACTTTGTCCGTGACCTTTTCGCCGAACAGACCCGTGGGCTTCACGCAAAGCACCACGATCAGGATGGCGAAGGTAAAGGCATCGGAAAAGACGCTCCAATCAGAGCCTTTGATGACGCTCTCGCAGATACCGATGAGAAACGCCCCCACCACGGCGCCGGGAATGGAGCCGATACCGCCGAATACCGCCGCTACGAAGGCCCGCAGTCCCGGCAGGGAGCCGGACAGGGGGACGATGGACTGGTAGTTGGTGAAGTACAACAGGGAGCCGATGGCCGCCAGCAGAGAGCCGATGATGAAGGTCACGGAGATCACGCTGTTGATCCGGATGCCCATGAGCTGCGCGGTTTCAAAATCCCGGGACACGGCCCGCATGGCCATGCCGATCCGGGTGTGGTTGATGAGCTGGGTCAGGGCCGCCACCAGAAGCACCACCAGCACCGGCGTGACCACCGTCACATACTTGGTGGATACCCCCGCGATGGTCAGCTGGTTGGATAGACCGGGCAGAGCGGGGTACATCTGGGGCAGGCCGCCGGTGACGTAGGTCGCCAGATTTTGCAGCAGATAGCTGACGCCGATGGCGGAGATCATTACCGACATCCGGGGGGCTGTCCGCAGAGGCTTGTAGGCCGCCCGCTCGATGATGAAGCCCAGCAGCACCGTCAGAATGATCATCAGGGGAATGGCCGCGGCCAGCGGCAGGCTGGCGCTGAGGTAGACCATCATCAGACCGGCTACCATGAATACATCGCCGTGAGCGAAGTTGATCAGCCGCAGGATGCCGTAGACCATGGTGTAGCCGATGGCGATGAGGGCGTACTGCCCGCCCAGCGATATGCCGGAGAGCAGAATGGAGATGCCGTATTGCACGGGGAACCCTCCCTTTTCTTTCAAGTTTTACGCGGAAGGCACGCGGCGGAGCCGTCTTGAAAAAAGCCGCAGAGCGGCTGCTTTCGGGGCGGCCCCGGCCTTGGGGTGCTTTCACGCGAACCGTCTGTAAACGGTAAGACCGCCTGGCGGGGGAGTCCCCGCCAGGCAGGTCGGCAGGATCGGATCAACCGGCTTTCTGCATCGTTTCCAGAGCCCAGGCGTTGTTGGCGGTGTCAGCCACCTTGATGTAGGCAGTGTCGCGGATAGCGTCGCCGATGTCGTCAAAGGCGATGTCGCCGGTGACGCCGGTGTAGGTCACACCGGGCAGCGCGGCCTTGACGGCGGCGGGATCGGTGGAGCCGGCGGCCTTCAGAGCCTCCAGCGCCACATAGTAGGCGTCATAGCCCATGGCGGTGACGGCCGCGATGGTGTCATTGCCGCCGTTGTTGGTCATGGCGGTGGCGTCCTCGTTTAGCCAGGCCTTGATGCCCTCGTCGAATTCGGGAGAGCCGCCCTCCTGATAGAAGGTGGAGACATACAGCTTTACGTCAGAGCCAGAAGCGGCTTCCAGAACCATGTTGCTGTCCAGCGTATCGGAGCCCAGAATGGGGATCTCCAGACCCATGGAAGCGGCCAACTTCACGATCTGAGTGGAGTAGGAGATGGACACGGGGCAGAAGATGACTTCCGCGCCGGAGGAGACGGCCTTCGACAGGTAGGTGCTGAAGTCGGAGGTGTTGGTGGGGAAGGAGTCGGTGATGACCTCGCCGTCAAAGGCGTCGGTGAAGTACTTGATCAGGCCCTGATCGTACTCGTTGCCCAGCTCGCCCAGGCAATAGGCCTTCTTGGCGGAGAACTTCTCCTGCGCGAAGTTGGCCAGAACGGTGCCCTGGAAGGGGTCTAGGAAGCAGATGCGGAAATAGTAGTCATTGCCTGCGGTGACGCCGGGGTTGGTGCAGGTCACACCGATGGCGGCCAGACCCGCTTCACCGAAGATGGGGCCGCCGGCCATGGCGCAGCTGGAGCCGTAAGTACCCAGCACCAGAGAAACGTCCTTGCTCACCAGCTCGGAAGCGGCGGTAGGGGCCTTGGCGGAATCGGAGCCGTTATCGGCATAGACCAGCTCCACCTTGTAGGTCTCGCCGCCGATGTCCACGGTGGGGGTCATATGGTTGGCGTACTGCATACCCAGCATCTCCTGCTTGCCGCCGGCGCCGGAGTCACCGGTAGCAGGCTCAAATACGCCGATCTTTACGACTTTTTCACCGGAAGCGGCGTCAGAACTGCTCTGGCTGTCGCTGCTGGCATCGCTGGAGCTGTCAGCGCCGCAGGCCGCCAGACTCATGGACATAGCCAGCGCCAGCATGATGGAAACAAACTTCTTCATTCAATTCATCCTCCTTGCGAGATCCGGACTGCTCAAAGCGTCCGCACTCTGTAGATGGATGTATTTTATGCAGATACAATACCGCCCGCAAGAGAAAATCCGCACAAAATTTTTCCTGCGGTTTTCACAGGCTTTTCACCAAATGACCATGCAGCATAATCAAATGTGTTCGATGCACGGACAAATTGGCTGATTTCAGAAAATACAGCTTTTTTCGCTGTCCGTCAGAAACGGACATTGCCTCTGGTAATTTTGACTAAGAAATTTAAGTTTCTTGGACGAAACGTAAAAGCAAAGGGCGGCCAGCAGTGTTTCTGGCCATGAAAAAGGGGCGGCAGATGCCGCCCCTTGCGTTTGAGCTCTTTTGCATGTCTGAAACCCCGCGATATGGAAAGGTTAAGTGCCCTCGCATCTGCCGTCTGCGAAGCAGAGCCCTTAATCACGGCTGCGGCTGATGGATGATGCCCACGAACAGGGGCAGGCCGTCAGTCCCGGTGATGGCAAACACGAAGGGACGGTTCAGAACGAAGTCCACTTCCTCCTCCGGCGGGGCGGCTGTGCCGCACATCATCATGACGGTATAGGCCGCGGCGGTGACGCCTTCCTCGTCAACGGCCACCCGGGCGGCGTGTTTGGCCTGGGAGAGATAGGCCGCCGTATCGTCGGTCATGGGGGAAAAGTCCGAGACCGCCGGATCAAAGACATCTGTGATGCCCAGAGATTTCAGGCTGTCGGCCAGATCCAGATCCGACGCGATATCGAACTTCGGCAGAGCGAGGTTGACGATGAGGTATTTGCTCTCCACGCTCTCACCGCCGCTGAGAAGGAAGTCCATAACCGTTTCATCAGCCAGCAGCTCCTCCGGCGCAACGCCCTCGTCCGGCAGCAGGAACCACATGGCGCCGCTGCTCTCCAGCGGCTTGGAAACCGCGGAGAAGCGGTCGCTCCAGTAATAGGTGTTCGTCCCGCGCTGACGCATGAAGTCACAGGTTGTATCGCCGCTGTCGGCGTGGAAGGTATCCGGCACGGTGTTGGCTTCGGAGAACTCGCCATTCCACTTGGCCCGGAAATAGATGGTGGACGCAAGGGCGAGGATCGTTTCCTTGTCCATTGTCAGGCCGGAGGCTTGCTCCTTCAAAAGCCCGCCGGTCTGCTGGTCGATCCAGTCCTGAAGCGCCTTGTCAAAAGCGGCGGAGCCCATTTCACCCCGGAAGGACGAGGCGTAATAATATCTTGCCAGCGCGTCCATGGCTTCCTGCTTGAAGCTGATTTTGTCGCTGAGCCACAGGGAGTTGGCCAGAATACTGGTCACCGCGCCGTCGTCACAGTAGTTGGCGTTCCAGACAGCGGCGGCCTCGGCCCGGAGGGCGTCTACATCGCCGCTGCCCAGCAGGGCGAGGATCTGCTCCCGGCTCTCGCTGTCTGTCACCTCTGCCAGCATAGCGAGGGCCATGTAGATGTTGATGGGGGAGCAGACCTTGTTCTCTCCGCTGCCGCCGGTGAGCAGCTGGGGGATGACGGCGCGGAGGTAGCTGTCCAGCGCGTCCGTATAGCCCTCCGGCTGATCCGTCTGCTTTCTGCGGTCTGCCTGCCATGCGTCATAAACCTGATTGAAACCGTCGCTGTCAAAGTCTCCGTTGGGTTTGCTGAACTTGGTCTCGTCCGGGTACGGCGCCATCTGGGGATACTGCGGGGCGGCCAGCTGGTATTTGCTGACGGTTTTGGTCTCGGGCTGCGCGCAGGCGGTCAGGGAAATCAGACTGACTGCGGCAAGGAGAAGAGCGAAGATCCGTTTCATGAGAAGTACCTCCATCTGAAAAAGTGAAAACGACCGTCTATATTGATATAGACGGTCGTTTTTCAAAAAAGTTTCACAGAATATCAATTTTCGTACCGGGTCCAGTCGGGGTTCTTCATCAGCTTCGTCCAGGTCTCGTAGTTGCCGGCCTTGTGCTCAAAGTCGTGAGAATTGGTAGCCTCCTGAACCGCCAGATAGAACCAGTCACCGGGGTTGCAGTCCGGCCAGACGTTCATGCCGGGCAGCAGGTCGCTTTCATCCTCAGGAATGCGGTTCAGTACCCGGTTGATCATGGTCATGGCCTGTGCGCGGGTAATGTAGGTATCAGGACGGAAGGTGCCGTCCTCAAAGCCCTTGATCCAGCCCAGCTCCGCGGCCCGCTCAATATACTTCTCCGCCCAGTGGCCCTTGATGTCGGAGAAGGTCTGCTCACCGCTGCTCTTGCCGGTGTCGAACCGGGCGCAGATGGCGGCGAACTGGGCGCGGGTGATGGGCGCCTTGGGGTCGAAGGTCGTGGTGCTGCGGCCCTGCACGATGCCCAGACCGGTCATGGTGGAGATGGCAGTGTTGGCCCAGTAATCGTCCGCCACGTCGGTGTAGGTGTTGCTGGTCAGCAGATTGCCGTCACGGACGGAATCCTTCAGCAGACGGAAGAAAATGGTGGTGGTCTCCGCACGGGAGATCAGACCGTAGGGCCGGACGTTGCCGTCCATGTAGCCGATGACATAGGCGAAGTGATCGCTGTCATTCAGCAGATCAGGCGTGGTGCCGCGGTAGTTCCGCACGGTGTCCGCGTATTTGACGGCGGTGCTGAGGCTGTCGAAGAAGTCCGTGGCCTTGATCTTATGCTCCGTGTTGTCCAGAACGTAGCCCTCGGGGGCGGAGACCTCCGCATAGTACCAGATGCCGTCATAGGAGTTCTTGTTGTCCACGCCGAACAGGGCGATGCCGTTTTTGCTGCTCTGCTGTCTGGTCTCGACCACTCTGCGGTTTTTGATCCGGTCATTCTTGTCCAGCTGATACAGCTCGAACTTCGCGCCGTTCAGGGCGTGGCCGTCCTGTGCGTCCACCTTCTGAATGGCGAAGAAGTACTTGTCGTCGTCATCGTCGCGGCTGCTGTTTTGGCTCCAAGTGGCCGTGTAAGTGGCATCGTTGGTCACAGTCGCTTTAACGGTAGGCTTCCAGCCGTTGAAGGTATAGCCGTCGCGTTCGGGCGTGCCGCCAAAGGCAGGCGTCGCAACACCGCTCTTAAGGCCAGAATACACCTGGTCTTTAAATGCGCTGCCGTTCGCACCGTCAGTATAGGTCACGGTGTAGGTGGGCACGGCAAGCTTCAGCTTGGCGGTATTTTCGGCAGGCTCGTCCTTGCTCTTGCCTTCAAGCTTGAGCGTGTACGAAGCAATAAAAGCAGAGATCTTGATCGTACCGTCGATATAGCCCTCGGAAATGACCTCCAGATCCTTGCCGCTGCTCAGTTCGCCCTGCGCGGCATCAGTCAGGTGCAGGGTGATCCCGGAGAGGGTGATGATGGGGCTGTTATTAGTCCCCTTTACATCTTTAATCACGCAGGGGATCGTCCAGTAGCCATTGCTATCTTTTGTCAGGCCGTTCTGGTAACCATCGGCGAGACGGAACCAGTCACTCGCAAGCTCAATACTGTCAAAGCTACCCTTAGTCACATTCAGCTTTTCGTCGAACTTGACGTGCAGGTTCACCTCGCTGCCGGCGAACATAGCGATCTCTGCGCTCTGCATATATTCCCAGATAGAACGTCCCTGACCCATCGCCTTGATCGTGTCGACAGCTGTCCTGTTCTGCGGGTTTGACCCGAAGTCCAGATAGCTCATATCCAGAACAGCCTTATAGGAGATCTTGGCGTCGGCTGCCTTGGGGACCGGATGGGCGTTGGTGTTGGTGTCGGTATAGTTGTATGTCATATTGGCGCCGATATCCTCGCCGTGCCAGTCGGCCTCGCTATTGACTTGGTGATAAATCGTGATGGCATTGTCGATCAGATCCGCGGTGATGGGCGTATAGCTGTTTTTGACGTATACCGTCACGGTAGCGTTAGAGGTCACAGACACGGTGATCGGAGTAGCCTGCCATTCGGCCTTGTCCTTGTCGGTGCTGTACTGCGTCGTGCAGCGGTAGCCGTCCACAGCAGCTGTGCTGGAAACTTCTGTGACGGTGTAGCTGCCGACGGGCAGATCAGAGATCGTCTTACTGCTTTCACCCGTGATTTCCACCGTTTTATTGCCCGGCGTCACGGTGAAACTGAAAATACTCCCAGCCGCAGGAGATTTCTCATCAAGGATCTTTTCAATCTTCAGCGCACCGGGTTTCCACTTGGCGGTGAAGGTTACGTCCTGATCAGGCATGATGAACTTATTGTCCTCTACGGTCACATCATTTGTGACCCAGCCATCAAACACTTTGCCGGGGACAACCGGCTCTTCGTCGGTCAGAGCAACGTCGTCTGTTCCTTCAAGGTAGTATTTGGGATCTGTATTAGGAGCAAAGCCTTTCAGCTCGGTTCCGTCGCTGTCGCAGTAAATAGCCCGATAGGCCGTAACCTTGCCGTCCAGGTGTCAGGCCTCCGTGCCAGGAGACACATAGTCTTGCGCACCATTGTGTGTGGAAACCTTCTCCCAGGTAATCAGATCCAATGGGAAACTATTATTAGCAGTGTTGTAGTATTCAAAGCCGGTCTGCGCAACAACCTCGTTGCCCAAAGCCTCATAAACGTTATCCGTCACAGAAGTTTTCGTTTCGAGCTTGCCCAGAGTTGCCCAATGGCGGGGAGGATCCGTGTCATCGTTGTTGTACGTAACCCCTTCAACGTTATCGATGTCGATATCTGCGCTGTCTACCGTGCGGAAATAGACATACACAGATGTCGTAGGGTCGAACGTCCAGGTACCGGTAACCGTCACATTCTCGTCCGGCATAATGAATTTCTTGCCCGACTGAGAGATCTGCGTGTTGGTTTGATCACCCTTTACCGTCCAGCCGTTGAACGTCCAAAGGCCTTCCTGTCCATTCCGTGTGCCGGTCACACTGGTCTTATCAGGGTCAAGCAGTGTGACGGGGGATGTCTCCGTATACGTTGCGGGATCCTTCGGAACAGGAACATTTTCCGGGGCTGGGCCAGAGAATTTATACGTTACAGTATGGTGCTCCCGCTTAGTGATGTCGATGCGGAGATAATCGTAGCTGTCCACAGAAGTCAAGCCCTTGTGATGCCCCTGAGAGACTTCGACCTTATAGGTCGTATCCCCCTCAATGGGGATGGAAATCTTATCACTGGGCTTACCAATTTTATTTTTTGCAAGGACAACGCTATCTATATCCTTTGCCTTAATACCTCTTGCATTGGTGGTAAACCAATACTCAGTAAAAATCCGCCAGCAAGCCCGCATTCCCTTGTCATCTCCATCTTTGGCAAGGTACTTCTCGCTCATGATACGGATATGGTCTCCACCTAATTTGTTATAATCCTCTTCAGTATCACTATCCAAATAGACGCGAATCGTTCCGTATTCTTTGGACCACACATCGTTCTCTTCTGCCGCAAGCGCCGTCGTTGGAAGCAAGGATATGATCATAACCAAAGACAGGATCGCTGCGGATAGCCGTTTGCATTTCATAAATCTATACCTACTTTCCACGCGATTTCTTTTGAGTCCCGCCCGGGACCCGGGTTCAGGGGGATGCGATGGGGTTCAGGGACGTTTGCTGATTTACTTGATAGGCGTTCACCGCTTTCCACCGGATATGGATCATATTTACAACTGCGGTAAAACCCCGCAGAAGCTACGGGGAAATTATAGCATAAAGCCGGTTTGCCTGCAAGGGTTAGCTTAGTCAAAACGACGATTTTTTCGCGATTGCAACAGGTCTGAAACGGGCGGCGCCGTCATGGTCAGGTCGCTCATGACATAGATCGTTGAGCCGTCCTCTGCCTCTGTGACCGCCTTGGCCAGCGTGGCGTAGGGCTTGTCCGCCGAGCCGTCACCGGTCCCATCATTGCCGCTGCTGCTGACATAGACCGCCGTGCCCCGTCGGCATAGGCCGCTGCCGGAAGGAGTGTGAGACACAGCACAAGTGCCATCAGGGTTGACGAAATCCTTCGTTTCATAAGTTTCTCTCATCCCTTAAATGTAGGAATATAGAAGAAGTTCAGCCATGGGTTTGTCCCGGCTGAATTTATACCGCGGCGGTGCTGCCGCCCTTGAAGCGGAAGTGAATTGTTTGGCAGTGATGGCCAAAATCCGTCAAAATGCAAAATAAATGCGGGGGGGACTGGCTATTTGTGTATTTTACCATGCGCGAACATGAAAAACAAGGCGTTTGCAGAGTTGACAGACAGAGTTTGCGCTAAGTGAGCGTTAAGAAATTGATGATCCGCTGCGGAACCGGGGGGGTGCCTCCTTACCTATATAGGATACGGGCTGAAAGAGGAAAAAAACAAGCGAACGCGCTCGAATGACCATGCCAGATTTTCAGCACAAACCGTGCCAAAATTGTTGGCTCGTGCGGATAGCTGTCATATAATGGAGAAAAAAGCGGAGAGATCACCATGTTTGCCGAACGATTTGACGCACTGATGAATATTGCGGAACTTTCCAACAGCCAGCTGGGACGGGAGATCAGCATGGATCCCTCCCGCATCGGACGGCTGCGCTCCGGTGCACGGCCTCTGCCGAAGCACCACGAGTTTCTGCCCGGGATGTGCGCTTATTTGGCAGCGCACCTACCTTGCGGGAATGATCCGGGGAAAAACCGCACAGCGGGGCAGAACTGCCCGATTCCGTAATAGATAAAACCCCCGGATACCTTGCTCCCCTGACAGGGAGAATAAGGTATCCGGGGGTTTTTATTCCTGAGTTTGCAGGCTTTCCGTATGGCGGTCAACTCTCTTTTCTGCCTGCGGATGTCCTTGCGAAAGAGGGCGTCTGCCATACCAGACCTGCGCCGGTAGGCAGATAGGCGGGCACTGTTTGGGCAAAGACTTCCAGACCCATGGGGCCGGTGCAGTGACAGACACCGGCACAGGTGATGGAGCTGTGCCGAAAATAGTCTGCCGTCCGGGCAATGCGTTCCGGGTCCGGGGGTACCAGGTGGGTACCGCCGAAAACGGCCTGGATGGGCCGCTCCGGGAAGCGCCGTTTTACCGTGGAGAGAATGCTGCAGATGCCGTTGTGGGCGCATCCGGTGAGTACCACCAGTCCTGCTGGGGTATCCACCACACAGACCTGCTCCTCCGGGAAGGTATCCAGGACAAGGCGGCCATCCGGCCCCTCCATCACGGAGGAGGGATGGACCGCCTCTTCCGGTCCGGGGGCCGGAAAGTTTCCCAGAAGATACACATGCGGAGCGATCTGTATGCAGTCATCTGCCAGACAGCGGAAGCCGGTCAGCCCCTGCTGGAAGAACCAGGATGCCTCCATGGGCGGGCCTACCAACTCCAGCGTCTGGGAATAGGTTTCCTGCTGAGGCGGGTCGCACCGGTGATCCCACCACTTCCGGATGAAAAAGCCGCTATGGGCATAAATGGGTACGTCCGGCGGAAGGAGCTCCGCCAGGCGCAGAAAACCACCGCAGTGATCCCGGTGGTTGTGGCTGAACGCCACGGCAGTGACCCGCCGGAGGTCGATACCCAGCTTCTCCGCGTTCCGCAGGCAGGCGTCCCGTTCCCCGGTGTCGAACAGCAGGCGGGTGTCCCCCTCCTCCAGGTAGACGGACAGGCCGAATTCCCCCTCAAGGCCGGGGTACAGAACGGCGTTTTCTGATAAGACAGTCAGCTTCATGGCAGGCTTTTCTCCTTGTCAGTTGTTTAAAAAACGGAGGAAACGCCGGGGCGTCTCCTCCGTTTTTGTATGGTCGGGGAAATTACTGAACGGCAACAGTGCGCTGGAAGGTATCGATCCAGGCTTCCTTGTTGGCGGTGATGTAGGCCTCGTCAAATTCCTTCAAGGCGTTCATGGATTCGTCGCCGAAGGCCAGATAGGTCTTCAGGGAATCGTCCATGGTGGCGTTCTTGTTCACGGGGGCCTCGTTCATGACCTCAGCGATCTTGTCCTGAGTGTCCTTGCTGATGAGGTATTCCACAAACAGCTGGGCCAGCTCAGGGTTCTTGCAGTTCTTCACCACGTTGGCGGTGGCGGGAGCGGAGAAGGAGCCCTCGGCGGCGTCCACCCAGACCATGTTCAGGCCGCTGTCGGTCAGGCTGGGCATATTGATGTCCATGAACACGGCGATGTTGGCCTCACCGGTGGTGAAGGCGTTGACAACGTCGGAAGAGGTGGAATACCACAGATCGATGTTGTCCTTCTTCTCCTGCATCAGCTCCATGGCGGGGGTCACATCCTCCTGGCTGCCGCCCATGGCCTCGGCCATAGCCACCAGCATGTAGGGGCCGGCAGTGGAGGTCATGTCGGGCAGAGCCACCATGTGCGCATACTGGTCATCAAACAGGCCCTCGTAGGAGGTGGGGGCGGGCAGACCGGCCTGCTCCAGGGCGTCGGCATTGTACATGATGCCGTAGCGGCACAGGGAGTAGCAGGGACCATAGCCGTCGGCGTTGACAGCGATGTCATACAGATCGCCGATGCTGGTGACGATGTTGGTGTCGATCTTCTCAAACAGGCCCGCCTCATTGCCGGTCTGGGCAAAGCTCTTGGTCAGCAGGGCCACATCGGCGGTGGGATCGTTCTGCTCAGCCATCAGCTTGTTGAGCCGGTCGCCGTTGCCGCTGGTGGGGTCCACCACGATGGTGCAGTTGTACTGGGACTCAAAGTCGGCGGCCAGGGTCTTGAGACCGGCCTCGGCCCAGCCCCAGGTAGCAACGACCAGCTCAGCGCCGCCGAAATCCTGAGTATCGCCAGCTGCTTCGCCGTTTCCGGCGTTATCGGCAGGAGCCTCCTCCTGCTTGCTGCCGCCGCAGGCAGCCAGGCTCAGGGTCATGACCAGAGCCAGCATCAGTGTAAAAATGCGCTTGCTTTTCATTTTGTTTACATCCTCCAGATTTTATTTGATGTCTTTATATACACAGAAATGCTGGGCGGGGAAGTGAAGCAGAACTTCACTGCCCTCCTGCACGTCCGCATATTCGTGAATAGCGGGATACACCATTTCCTCAAAGCAGCCGGAGACCTCCAGCCGGGTGGTATGGCCCTTGTAGGTGGCACTTTTGACGGTGCCCCGGACGGTATTGACACCTTCCTGCTCTGCAGTCCGGATGTTTTCGGAGCGGATGGCCAGAATGCATGCGTCACCCTCAGTCAGCTCCTGGGCGGCTTCTGCCGGGACCTGGAGCGTGTGAGCACCGCAGCGGATCAGGCGCATATCCCCTTCCGTTCCGGCGGCCGTGCCGTGGAGAAAGGTGGAAAAGCCCATAAAGTCCGCGATAAAGGGAGAGGCGGGCCTGTCAAAGACCTCCTGGGGCTTGCCGATCTGCAAAATGTGGCCGGCATTCATGACGATGACCCGGTCCGCCAGGGAGACGGCCTCCTCGTGGTCGTGGGTCACGATGATGGTGGTGATGCCCAGCTCCTTCTGGATGCGCTTGATCTCCACCTGCATCTCCACCCGGAGCTTGGCGTCCAGGTTGGAAAGGGGCTCGTCCAGCAGCAGGATGGAGGGACGGGTCACCAGGGCACGAGCCAGGGCCACACGCTGCTGCTGGCCGCCGGAGAGCTGCCGGGGATAGCGCTTGTCCATACCGGTGAGCTTTACCAGGGAGAGCATGTGCTCCACTCGCTCACGGATCTCGTTTTTGGGCAGCTTCTGGAGCTTCAGGCCGAAGGCCACGTTTTCAAACACCGTCATATGGGGGAACAGCGCGTAATTCTGGAAGAAAATGCCGATATTGCGGCGGTAGGGGGGGATAGTGGAAACGTTTTTGCCGTCCACCAGGATCTGTCCGGCGGTGGGTTCAGTAAAGCCGGCGATCATGCGCAGTGTGGTGGTCTTGCCGCAGCCGCTGCCGCCCAGCAGGGCGATCATCTCGCCTTCGGCAGCCTTCAGGTTCATGGAATCCACCGCAGTGAACTCGCCGAATCGCTTGGTCAGTCCCTGTAATTCCAAAGTAGCCATAGTTTACACCTTTCCGTTCTCACTTAACAAACATGTCCAACCCTACAAACTTCTCCATCAGTACGATCAGAACCAGAGATGCCAGAATCAGCAGTGTGGAGATGGCAGCCAGAGTGGGGTCGAAGGTCAGCTCCATATAGTTCATGATGCGGATGGGCAGGGTGATGAACCTCGGGGTGGAGAGCAGGCTGCTCAGGGCCACCTCGTCAAAGGAATACAAAAAAGCCAGCAGCGCACCGGCCATGATGCCGGGCCGGGCCAAGGGAATGGTGATCTTGAAGAACACCTGAATAGGGGTGGCTCCCATGGAGGTAGCCGCATCCTCCAGCGTCCAGTTGAACACGTGGAGTACAGACACCGTGTTCCGCACGATGTAGGGTAGAATGATAATGAGATGGCCGATGAAAATGCGCAGCATACCGGGTACACCGCCGATCTGGCTGTAGACCTGCAGCAAAACAAAGGCGAAGGCCACACTGGGCACATACATGGGAGAGGTGTAGTAATTCAGCAGGGTATCCTTGCCCTTGAAGCTGTACCGGCAGACGGACAGGGCTGCCGTGACACCCAGCAGGATATCCGCCGCTGTGGCCAGAATACCGATTTTCAGGCTGTTCACCAGGCCCTCCATAAAGTGGGTGGAGGAGCCGAAGATATTGGCGTACCATTTCAGGGAGAAGCCCTGGGGCGGGAAGGTGATGAGGGCTGTGGGCGTGAAAGAGGCGATAACGATCACCACCAAAGGTGCCAGCAGGAACAGCATCACCAGAATGGCAAAGATCCGGCAGGGCAGGTTTACATCTTTCTCGCGCATATCACTTTCCTCCTCCCATACGTTTCATATATCCGGAGGTGCACAGCACCACCGCGATCTGCACCAGCAGGATCACTGCCAGCAGAATATAGCTGATGGCGGAGGCCGCACCCCAGTCGAAATTCACATTGATCTCCTGGACCACCATGGTGGCCATCATCCGGAACTTGGAGCCGCCCAGCAGTTTGGGGGTCACGTAAGAGGTCATGCTCATAGTGAACACCAGAACGCAGCCGGAGATAATGCCCGGCAGGCTCAGAGGGAATACTACCTTGGAAAAGGTCTGCAGAGGAGAGGCGCCCAAGCTGTAGGCCGCGTACTCCACGTTAGGGTCAATGCTCTGGAGCACACCCACCAGAGAGAGGACCATGTAGGGCACCAGCAGGTGGATCATACCGATGATGACCGCCGTCTCCGTGTTCAGGATTTTCAGAGGGGCGGAGATGAGCCCCAAGGACTGGAGCAGCTGGTTCAAAAGGCCGTTGGTTCCCAGAATGACCATCCAGCCGTAGGAGCGCACCACGGCGCTGACCAGGAAGGGAAACAGGATCACGATCATCATCACCTGCTTCATGCGGGACTTGGTCCGGGCCATGTAGAAGGCCGTGGGATAGCCCAGCACCAGGGAGATGGCGGTGGACACCAGGGACACCCGGAGGGTGACCCAGAGGATGTTGCGGTAAAAGGGATCTCCGAAGAAATCCACAAAATCGGAAAAACCGTTTTCATGCAGGGTGTGGACCAGAATATAGACCATCGGTGCCACGAAGAAAAACAGCAGGGTCAATACGGTGGGCAGTGCCAGCAGCAGTGCACGGTGTTTACGTTCCATCCGAACTTATCTCCTTTATCTCGTCAATCAAAGGCAGAAGCCGCTTGTGCAGCGCATCCACCAGACCCCGGTCCGTGCATTTCAGCTCCGGCGAAACCGCCAGCGGCATAAGGGTAAAGAATGTCAGCAAATTTTTGTGGGTGAAGCCCATGCGGCGGCAGTCCGCCAGGAACTGCTCCATCTGCGCCAGCAGCGCTTCCGGAGACTGGTCGCACATCAGTCCCGCCAGCGGCAGGGGGATGAGGGTCAGCACCTTGCCGTTTTCCACGGTGCAGAGCCCACCCTGGGATTCCCGGAGCGTGTTGGCCGCCAGAGCCATATCAGCGTCATTACCGCCATAGACCGTCAGGTTGTGGCAGTCGTGGCCGTAGGTCAGTGCGGCGGCACCGGTGACGCCGTCCATGCCGGTCAGCAGGCCGATGCCGTGCTGGTCCCGGCCGTAGCGGTTGAATACCGCCATTTTTAAACAAGGAGCTGTTTTCAGACAGGCAAAGCCGTCTCTTTCAGCGGACAGGGGCAGGGTCTTCTGGACCCGCTGGGTGCGAATGGAGATGCCATCCTGGCCGATCAGATTCGCTACGGCGGTGCCGCCGGGGAAGCCGGGGCGTACCGGCACCGTGACGGCAAAGTCCTCTTCCGTCACGGGACGAAGATGAACAGAGCTACGCAGGTGGTCCGGGATCTGGTAAGGGGCGGTATGGGGCAGATAGCTGCCATGGTCCCAGACGATTTCTCCGGCCCGGAGCACCAGCTCCGGTCTGGGATGGCGCAGATCCTGCACCAGCTGCATATCAGCCTCCATGCCGGGGGCGATGCCGCCTGTGTGATACAGCCGCAGCCGGACGGCAGGGTTGATGGTGGCATACCGGATGGCCCGGATGGGGTCAAGACCCAGCTCGATGGCCCGTTCCACCACAAAGTTCAAATGCCCCTGACGCATCAGCCGGGGGAGGGGAACATCGTCCGTCACCAGGCAGATGCGGTTCTGCACCGGCGCAGCATTCATGGCCTGGACGATTTCCCGGTTCAGCATGCATTCCTGTACCTGCACCGTGAAGCCCAGAGCCAGCTCCTCCCGGAGCTTTTCAGCAGAGGGAACGGTGTGGTCGCTGTCGATGCCCATGGCCCGGAAAGTCTGCAAGCGGCGGCCGGTGAGGGCGGAGACATGGCCATCCAGAAAAACGCCGTGGTTGGCGGCAGCTTCAATGACGGAGAGCATCCGCTCATCCCCGGCGGCGACGGCGTTGAAATCCATGACCTCGCCCAATCCAGCCACGCCGGGAATATCCAGCAGGGCCTCCATCTCAGCGGGGCCAACATCAAAACCGGAATCCTCCAGACCGGGAGCGGAGGGAATGGTGGAGGGGGCGGTCAGCAGCACCCGCAGGGGCAGGGACCGGCAGGCATCTGCCAGACCCCGGACGCCCTCGATGCCAAGGACATTGGCAATTTCATGGGGGTCGGCGCATACCGTGGTTGTGCCGCAGGATAGGGCCACCTGAGCAAAATGCTCCGGCGTCAGCATGCTGCTCTCCAGATGCATGTGAGAATCCACGAAGCCAGGCAGGGCATAAGCGTTGCCGCCATCAATGCTCCGGCGGCTGTCCAGCGCTTCTTCCGGGCCAAAGACCCCGGCGATATGACCGTTGACAATGCCGATGGAGCCGCTTACAATAGAAGCGCTGAACACGTTGACGATCTGCACATTGCGGATCACCAGGTCAAAGGGGCGGCTGCCCAGCATGGCTTCGGCGATCTCTTTCAGCAAGGCGCATTCCCCTCCATTCGGCAATTTTAAAAATGAGACTACTTTATTCTAACTTTCTGAGGGAAAAAGTCAAGGTCATACCATACCATAATTTCGGACGGGAATCGCCCTTGTTTCATATAAGTTGAACTAATGAAATACCCATTCAAGAACAGGAGTAATGAATATGATTTCAAAAGAGGTCCTGGCGCTGGAGCCTGACGTGATCGCCTGGCGGCGCCATATGCATCAGAACCCGGAGCTTTCCTTTCAGGAGGTCAATACCACGGCTTACCTGACGGAGGAGCTGAGAAAAATTCCGGGCCTGACCCTGGAATTTCCCACCAAGACCGGCGTGGTGGCGGTGCTGAAAGGCGCCCAGCCCGGTCCGGTGCTGGCCCTGCGGGCGGATATCGACGCCCTCCCCATCCAGGAGGAGACGGGCCTGCCCTTTGCCTCCACGGTGCCTGGGGTCATGCACGCCTGCGGCCACGACGGCCACGCGGCCATGCAGCTGGCGGCGGCCAAGCTGCTGGCGGCGGAGCGGACCAGCCTCAGGGGCGAGGTGCGGTTCCTGTTCCAGCATGCGGAGGAGCTGCCTCCCGGCGGCGCGGTGGAAATGCTGAAGGCCGGTGTGATGATGGGGGTAGACGAGCTGTACGGCATGCACCTGAGCTCCAACTTCCCTACGGGCACCTTCGGTGTCCGGCCCGGGGCCCTCACCAGCGCCACGGACCGTTTCGATATCCGGGTCATCGGCAAGGGCGGTCACTCCGCGTTCCCGGAGACCTGCGTGGACCCCATCGTCATCGCCGGTGAGATCGTGGGAGCCTTGCAGACCCTGGTTTCCCGGCGTATCCAGGCGGTGGAGCCTGCCGTGGTGTCCGTGTGCATGATCCATGCCGGAGAGGCGTATAATATCATCCCCGGTGAGGTGGCCATCACCGGTTCCACCCGAACCTTCAGCAAGGAGACCCGGGAGCGGCTCCCCAAGCTGATGGAGGAGCTTGCCCGCGGCATCTGCGCGGCTCACGGTGCGGACTGCGATTTCAAGTTCACCCTGGGCTATGCCTCCGTAATGAATGACAAGGCCCTGACGGCTTCCAGCCGCAAGGTCATTGAGGAGCATTTCGGCGAAAGCGCTGTGCTGGAGATCGATCCCCTGATGCCCGGTGAGGATTTCTCTGCCCTGCAGGAAAACTGCCCTGGCTTTTTTGTGGAGCTGGGAGCCCGCAGTGAGGAAAAGGGTATTACCTTCCCCCATCACAACTGCCGCTACCTGATGGATGAGGATGCGCTGAAATACGGCGTGGAGTATCTCTATCAGTTGGTCCGCAGCCGTTTGTCGATCAGCTGAATCAAAGCGTGAGGCCCTGACAGGCACTGCAAAAAACAGAATATAGACCGCACCAAAAGCGGCGTTCCTAACTTCCGAGTTGGAAGAATAGGAACGCCGTTTTTTGCTATGCCAAATCAGAAATGTGCCATTTTCTCGCCCCTGTGGGGCAACCGGAAATGGTGCACACCAACTTCGTGCACTGACATTTACGCATTTTCGCGGTGCGGTACTCATGCATGAAGCTTGATACCTCAGTATTTACAGGCTGATGGCACCGTCGGCGGTCTGAGCGTCCGCCAGCAGGGGGGCATACTCCGCCAGCAGGCGCTCCACCTGCTCCTTGCAGCGGCCGATGTACAGGGACGGCTCCATCACGGCGTCCAGCTCCGCACGGGTCATGCCAAAGGCCGGGTCGGCGGCCAGACGGTCCAGCAGATCGCAGGATTCGCCCTCCTTCATCCGGGCGGTGGCGGCCATGGAGTGCTGGCGGATCTTCTCATGCAGCTCCTGACGGTTGCCGCCCCGCTTCACCGCCTCCATCATGATGTTCTCCGTGGCCAGAAAGGGCAGATACTCCCGGATGGCCCGGTCCACGATCTTTTCATTGACGTGCAGCCCATTGGTCACGTTCTGGCACAGCCGCAGCACCGCATCGGCGCAGAGAAAGCCCTCCGGCAGGGAAATGCGGCGGTTGGCGGAGTCGTCCAGCGTCCGTTCCAGCCACTGAACGGAGGCGGTCATGGGGGCGTTGGCGGCGTCGGCCATCAGATAGCGGCTGAGGGAGCAGATCCGCTCGGAACGCATGGGGTTCCGCTTGTAGGCCATGGCGCTGGAGCCGATCTGATTCTTCTCGAAAGGCTCCTCCACCTGACGGTCATGCTGCAGGAGCCGGAGGTCATTGGCCATGCGGTAGGCGCTCTGGGCGATGGAGGACAGTACATTCAGAATCCGGCTGTCGGTTTTCCGGGGATAGGTCTGGCCGCAGACGGAGAAGCAGCGCTCAAAGCCGAAGGCGGCGGCGATCCGGCGGTTCATCTCGTCGATTTTCGCCCCGTCGCCCTCAAAGAGATCCATGAAGCTGGCCTCGGTGCCGGTGGTGCCCCGGCAGCCTAAGAAGCGCAGGGTGGCCAGCACGTGATCCAGCTCCTCCAGATCGGAGCGGAAATCCTGCATCCACAATGCCGCCCGCTTGCCCACCGTTACCGGCTGGGCGGGCTGATAGTGGGTGTAGCCCAGAGTGGGCGTGGCAGCGTACTGCCGGGCAAAGGCCGCCAGATTCACCAGAACGGATAAGATCTGCCCCCGCAGATACCGCAGACCGTCCCGGTAGAGGATCAGGTCGGCGTTGTCCGTCACATAGCAGCTGGTAGCGCCCAGATGGATGATCCCCGCCGCGGAGGGGGCCGCCAGACCGTAGGCGTAGACATGGGCCATCACGTCATGGCGGACTTCCTTTTCCCGCTGCTCTGCGGCAGCGTAGTCGATGTCGGTGACGTGGGCTTCCAGCTCCGCCACCTGCTCTGCGGTGATGGGCAGACCCAGCTCGTGCTCCGCCCGGGCCAGCTCCACCCACAGCCGCCGCCAGGTCTGGAACCGCATGTCCGGGGAAAACAGGTGCAGCATGTATTTCGACGCATACCGGGAAGCCAGGGGGGATTCGTAAATGTCCTTGCTCATAAAAGTCCCTCTTTTACATTTGAAGATTCGATTCAATTCATTCTACAGAAAAGCAGCGGAAATGTCCAGGCAAAAGAACTGGAACGGCGGCGCCGTTCCAGTTCTTTTTCATTTTACCGGATGATGAGGCTGTCCCGCTCCGCGCCCACGGACACATAGCCGATGTGACAGCCGATGGCCCGCTCCACATACTCCACGTAGTTCCGGGCGTTTTCCGGCAGCTCGTCCCAGCTGCGGACCTTGGAGATGTCGCACTTCCAGCCGTCCACGTACTCGATGACGGGCTTGGCGTCCTGAAGGCAGACGGGGAAGGGGAATTCGTCGGTCTGCCGACCGTCCAGCTCATAGTGGGCGCAGACGGGAATCTTGTCCATATAGCTGAGAATGTCCAGCTTGGTGAGGGCGATGGTGGTAGCCCCCTGGACCTCCACGCCGTAACGGGTGGCTACCAGGTCGATGGGACCCACCCGGCGGGGCCGTCCGGTCTTGGCGCCGTATTCCGCGCCGGCATCCCGGAGCTTCTGGCCTTCTTCCCCGAACATCTCACACACAAAGGGGCCCTCGCCCACGCAGGAGGAATAGGCCTTCACCACGCCGACTACCTCGTCCAGCTTGGCGGTGGGCAGACCGGAGCCGACCGGCGCATAGGCCGCCACAGAGTTGGAGGAGGTGGTATAGGGATAAATGCCGTAGTCCAGGTCCCGGAGGGCGCCCAGCTGGGCCTCAAAGAGGATGGATTTGCCCGCTTTCTGGGCGTCCCGCAGGAACGCGGTGGTGTTTGTGATGTAAGGCTTAACTGCTTCACAGTACTTGTCCACCCAGGCCAGCAGCTCGTCCAGCGTGTAGCCCTTGGTGCCGTAGACCTTCTGGAGAGTCAGATTCTTCCATTCCAGCAGATCCGCCAGATGCTCCTTCAAATGCTGGGGGTGGAGCAGCTCTCCGGCCATCACCGTCTTTTTCTGGTACTTGTCGGAATAGAAGGGGGCGATGCCCTGCTTGGTGGAGCCGTACTTCTTGTCAGCCAGCCGAGCTTCCTCCAGACCGTCCAGCTCCCGGTGCCAGGGCAGCAGGAGGGAGGCCCGGTCGCTGATCTTCAGATTCTCCGGGGTAATGGACACCCCGGCGGCCCGGAGGGTGTTCATCTCCGCCAGCAGGTTTTCACAGTCCAGCGCCACGCCGTTGCCCAGAATGTTCACCACACCCTCCCGGAAAATGCCGGAGGGCAGCAGGTGGAGGGCGAAGGTGCCTCTGTCATTCACCACCGTATGTCCGGCGTTGCCGCCGCCTTGATACCGCACCACCACGTCAAAGTGGTTGGTGAGATAATCCACCATGCGGCCCTTGCCTTCGTCGCCCCAGTTGATCCCTACGATTGCGCAGTTTGCCATTTGAATTGCCTCCCAAATTACGTGCGGAAGCTCCGCACGGCATACGATTGCTTTTTTTGACCGGGTTATTATAGAATGGTTTTTTTTACAAGAAAAGAATGAAAATCAAATATTTACTATAAGAAGCGCTGATGCACCCGGATAAAAAACAGTTGCGGGGTAGGACGTTTTTCTGTGAAAAACAAACCGGCCCTCCGCGTTTCGGAGAGCCGGAAAAAACCGTCCCGGACCTTTTTAAAAGGTCCGGGATGGCGGGGAAAGATTAAAATTTGTACTCCACGAACAGCTCCCGGACGGCGTTGGGGTCGGCGGGAGGGGCCTTGGGTGCTTCGGCAGGCTGGGCCGGGGCCTCGTGAGGGCCGTCCCGCCAGGCTAAAAACTTGGGGGCCACCTGAGGGAACAGGGCCAGAGACAGCACGTCCTCCTCGGACTTGGCGATGTCCTTGAACTGCTCTTTGTAGGTTTCCAGCTCCGGGGCGATGTTGTCCGCCGGACGGCAGGTGATGACCTCCTCCGGGGCGATGCCTGCCAGCGCTCGGACCTCCGGGTTCACCTCACCGGGCAGCGCGCCGTACTCGCCCCGCAGCAGTCCCTTGGACTCCTTGGGGAAGGTCTTGTACTTGCCCACGATGACGTTCATCACCGCCTGGGTGCCTACGATCTGGCTGGTGGGAGTCACCAGCGGGGGATAGCCGAAATCCTTGCGGACGCGGGGGATCTCCGCCAGCACGTCATAGTACTTGTCCTCCTTCCCAGCCTGTTTGAGCTGGGAGATCAGGTTGGACAGCATGCCGCCGGGGACCTGATAGAGCAGGGTGTTGGTGTCCACCCGCAGCACCTTGGGATCCAGGATCCCCTCGTTTTGCAGACGGGCCGCCACCTTGCGGAAGTGGGCCGCCGCCTCGCTGAGCTTGGACTGATCCAGCCCGGTGTCCCGGATGGTGCCCCGCAGCGTGGCCACCAGAGACTCCGTGGCGGGCTGGGAGGTGCCGTTGGCAAGGGGGGAGAGGGCGGTGTCCACAATGTCCACGCCGGCCATGGCGGCCATGAGGTTCACCATGTCGCCGGTGCCGGTGGTGTTGTGGGTGTGGAGATGGATGGGGATGGAGACCGTCTCTTTCAGCCGCTTGATGAGGGAGTAGGCGTCCATAGGCAGCAGGAGGTTGGCCATGTCCTTGACGCAGATGGCGCTGGCGCCCATGTCCTCCAGCGTCTTGGCCAGCTTCACGAAGTAGTCCTCATTGTGGATGGGGGAGACGGTGTAGCTCATGGTGGCCTCCACCTCGCCGCCGTACTTCCGGGTGGACTTGATGGCCTGTTCCAGATTCCGCACGTCGTTCAGCGCGTCGAAAATGCGGATGATGTCGATGCCGTTTTCAATGGACTTGCGGCAGAAGGCGTCCACCACGTCGTCGGCATAGTGCTTGTAGCCCAGAATGTTCTGGCCACGGAACAGCATTTGCAGCTTCGTGTGCTTCACGTGCTGGCGGATGGTTCGCAGCCGCTCCCACGGATCCTCGTTCAGGAAACGCATACAGGCGTCGAAGGTGGCGCCGCCCCAGCACTCCAGAGAGTAGTAGCCGATGGTGTCCAGCTGCTCCAGTGCGGGCAGCATATCCTCGATGGTCATGCGGGTGGCCGCCTGGGACTGGTGCGCGTCGCGGAGGATGGTATCGGTGATGAGCAGGGGCTTATTAGACAGAAATTCCATAGTTACCTCCTATTAACCGAACAGGGAGATCAGCACGCCCGCGGCGATGGCCGAGCCGATGACGCCGGCCACGTTGGGGCCCATGGCGTGCATCAGCAGGAAGTTGCCGGGGTTTTCCGCCTGGCCGACCTTCTGGCTGACACGGGCGGCCATAGGTACGGCGGACACACCGGCAGAGCCGATGAGGGGATTGATCTTCTCCTTGAGGAACAGGTTCATGAACTTGGCCAGCAGGACGCCGCCGGCGGTGCCGAAGCTGAAGGCCACCACGCCCATGGCCATGATCTTGATGGTCTGGAGGGACAGGAAGGTGGTGCCGGTGGCCGTTGCGCCCACGCTGACGCCAAGGAAGATGGTCACGATGTTGATGAGCTCGTTCTGAACGGTCTTGCTCAGCCGCTCCGTGACGCCGCACTCCTTAAAGAGGTTGCCCAGCATGAGGCAGGCAATGAGGGGGGCGGCAGAGGGAACCAGCAGCGCCACGAAGATGGTCACTACGATGGGGAAGATGATCTTCTCCTTCTTGCTGACTTCCCGGAGGGGCTTCATAACGATCTGGCGCTCTTTTTCCGTGGTCAGCAGCTTCATGATGGGAGGCTGGATCACGGGGACCAGCGCCATATAGGAGTAAGCCGCCACGGCGATGGGGCCTAAGAGGGCCGGTGCCAGCAGAACAGTGACGAAAATGGCCGTGGGGCCGTCTGCGCCGCCGATGATGCCGATGGCGCTGGATTCCGGGCCGGTGAAGCCCATGAAACGGCAGCCCACGAAGGTGATGAAGATGCCCAGCTGTGCGGCCGCGCCCAGCAGCAGGGACTTGGGGTTGGCGATGAGGGGACCGAAGTCCGTCATAGCGCCCACGCCCATGAAGATCAGGCAGGGATAGATACCCAGCTTGACGCCTAAGTAAAGGATGTCCACCAGCCCCGGGGTGATGGTGATGTCAGAGAGGGTCATGCCGTAGTAGGCAGCGGCCTGCTCCGCCTGCACCAGCGCCTAAAGCTGTGCTTCCAGAGCGGTAATGGCGGCTCCGGCCTCCTCCGTGACGGCGGCGATGGCCTGCTCCACCATCTCCGGGGAGAAGGTGGTCTGGGCGGCGGTCATCAACTGCTGGATGTAGGGGGCCAGCACGTTTTCCGCCACGCCCTGACTGTGGAGATCCGCCAGCAGCGACGCCGTGACAGGCTGTCCACCGATGAGGTCCCAGTGGATGTGACCCCCGGCGAAGAAGATCTCGTGGAACATATTCGCGCCGGGGAGGTTGGTGATGAGCATACCGAAGGCGATGGGCACCAGCAGCAGCGGCTCAAACTTCTTTACGATGCCCAGGTACAGCAGCACGCAGGCGATGCCCAGCATGATGAGGCAGCGCCAGTTGCCGTCCTGGGAAAAGAGGTAGAAGCCGGTGTCCTGTAAAAAGCGAATGATCGCGTCCATATCGGCCCTGCCTTACTGGAGGACGCACAGCAGCGTGCCGGACTCCACGGAAGCGCCCTTGGAGGTGTTGACGGAGGCCACTACGCCGTCCCGGGGACACATGATCTCGTTTTCCATCTTCATGGCCTCCAGAACCATCAGCACGTCGCCCTTTTTCACGGCCTGCCCGGCGGTGACGTTGACAGCCAGAATGTTGCCGGGCATGGGGGCGCAGATCTGCTCACCGGCAGCCGGTGCGGCAGACGCGGCAGGTGCGGGGGCAGCGGCGGGAGCCGCCGGGGCGGAAACGGGGGCGGAGCCGGTAAGCTCTTCCAGTTCGACTTCATAAACCGTCCCGTTGACGGTAACTCTGTACTTTTTCATGTGTGTTTCTCCCTCTCCTTACACTTTTTTCATGGAAACGATGCGGATGCCGGTGATGTCGGTGCCCAGCTCCTCCGCCAGCGCGGCGGATACGGCGGCTACCAGCTCCGGTGTTACCTCACCGGCGGTCTGGGGCGCAGCCGGGACCGGTGCCGGGGCGGCCTTTTTCCCGCGGCCCACCACGGCGCTCATGAGATAGGTCAGCGCGATCAGGCAGATCAGCCCGAAGAACACCGTGCCCATGCCCATGAGACAGACAAAAATGCTGCTGTACTCCATACGATACTCCCTTTCGTGATTCCCCCACCGGGAAACAGTGCTCCGCCGCTGGCGGAGCGCAGCCCGGCTTGTGTCGGGGGCAAGGTACTGTGGCTATCATACCATGCCGGCGCGGAAAAGCAAAGAGTCTTGTGAAGAAGGACGCCGATTTTTAGCGGATGTTTTCTGAAAAATCTGTCAGAATCCACACTCAGACAGCAGGGGGAGGGGCTGCTTGCTCTCTTTGCTGAATCGTAAAACAATTACGGAAAATTGAGGCAGAGATCCGCTGCGGACTGCAAGAATGGCGTTGCGGAGAGGGGCTGCTTGTGATACACTTAACAAAAGGTTCATTTAAATGCAAGAGGTAGGGCTTTAGCCTTATGTTACCCCGTATCGAATGCGGTGTTTAGGAATCCAACGAGGTAAACACCCAGCTTTTCAAGGAAAAATGAACCAAAGACAACGGTAAAGAACCTCCGTAGATTTGAAATTCTAAAATCAGAAAGGACTCTTTGACAATGAAACCTAAATTTGACGGCTATGCGGCACAGTATGACGCTTGGTTCATGGAGAATGAAAATCTGTTTCAGAGTGAGCTTCGCCTGTTCCAGAAAGTGCTCGGCGATATTCAGGGCAAACGTGTGCTTTCCGTGGGCTGCGGCAGCGGCCTGTTCGAGAGCATGATCGACTGCAGCGGCATTGAGGGAATCGAGCCCTCCCGCGACATGGGCGCCATCGCAGAGAAGCGCGGTGTGAACGTGGTGGCCTTCGGCGCGATCGAAGACGCGGAGCTGGAGGAAAACGCCTATGATGTGATCTATCTCAACGGCAGCTCCAGCTATATGGAGGACTTGACCCGGGCGTTTGACGTCTGCAAGAAGGCCCTCAAGCCGAACGGCACCTTTATTTCGCTGGACGTTCCCAAGGAGAGCGCCTTTGGGTTCATGTATCTGCTGGCAAAAGAGGTAGGCACCTTTGACCATCCGTTCCTCAACGGCGTTATGCCCAAGCTGCCGTATCCCCACGAGTTGTGCTGCGCAGGCGTGTGGCATTCCACGGAGGAGAAGATCGACGTGCTCAAGGCGTTGGGCTTCCACGATTTTGACTTCTATCAGACCCTGCTGAAGAACCCCATGTACACCAATGAGGACGTGGAGGATGTGGTCCCCGGCTATCAGAGTGGCGGCTATGTGGCGATCATCGCCCATAAATGAAAGAGGAGGACGGCGTGAAGCTCTCACAAACACTCTATGCCCGGGCGGAAAAAATCTGGCCCCGGTATCTTTGCCACCCGTTTGTGACGCAGATGGCAGATGGAACGCTGCCGCCGGAAAAATTCCGGTATTATATGCTTCAGGATTATTTATACCTCAAGGATTATGTGAAGATCTTTGCGGCAATCATCCAGAAGGCTGACGATTTTGAGCAGATCCGCTTTTTGAGCGGAGAGCTGGCGGACACCATCGGAGAGACCTTCCGCACCCACATTCCGTATATGAAGCGCCTTGGCATTACGGAGGAGGAGATCCACAGCGCCCGTCCTCACATGGACAACAACGCTTATACCCATTATATGCTTTGGGAGGCGCAGACCGGGGATGTGCTGACTGGACTGGTGACGCTTCTGAACTGCTCCTGGAGCTATGCGTATGTGGCAGAAAAGATAGTCGAACGCTGCCCGGATGCACTGCGGGACAAGCGTTACGGCTCGTGGTTCGCGGGCTACGTTTCAGAAAGCTACCGGCGAACCAATCAGATGCTCATTGACCGAATCGACGCACTCAGCGGATTCATTGACGAAAAAACAGCAGAGCACCTCTGCGAGATCTTTGAAAAGTGCTGCCTGTTTGATTTGCGCTTTTGGGACATGGTCTACGCTATGGGTGGCAACTGAATCGAGCCCTTTTGATACAGAGGTCTCTACCCGCAAGACCTCTGTATCACAGAGAAAACAGATCATCGCCATCGCCAACAGTCACATCAGCGGCAGAAAGCTCGGTGCGCCTCTGACCAATATGTCCTTGAGTATTCTCCGGGACAAGAGCTACGAGTGTATGGACTAACTGCTTGATTGTAGTTTTCTCTCTATAACCGGTAGGGACGCCGGGGTTAGCTCGTATAACTACAGCGGGGATGGTTGGAAATCATCCCATCAGTCTGGTTACCCGAGAATAAATGATGGCACTATTTTGTTTAGCTGCCTGATGCCTGCGACTTCAGTCGTGGATTGTTCACATTAAAGAGCAAACGTACGAGACTGTGCTGCGAGCATATCTCAACCAGAGAAGAAGGTGAAATCATGAGCGTGACCGTATCCGACCTGCTGAAACTGCCGTCCCTGCAACAGGCACGCGTTATTGGCGGCGCAGGCGGGCTGAAAAAGGTCGTGTCTTCGATCTCCGTATTGGAATCTACCGATCCGGGGGTCCTGATCAACGAGGTGTTTCGCCATAACAAATACCCCGGCAGTGAGATCGTCATTACCGGCTTTCTTAACTGCATCAATGATGTGGAGTGCCAGTGCTCCAATCTGTTGCGGCTCATTGAGGGCGGGGAAGTGGGGATGGTGCTGTATTATGTGGGCGTCTACCTCCCCCGGGTGGACCGGCGATTGATCGAGATCGCTGACGCCAATGATTTCGTCCTGATCTGTATGCCGGAGGGCCAGCGGCATCTCCGTTACAGCGACCTGATCACCGACGTGACAGAGTGCATCTACAAGGACCGCCTGGTCCCGGGCTCCCTTGTGTCGGATATTCTTGCGCGGATCTCCTCAGCGCCGCACCACCAGCAGACGGTGGGGACCGCGCTGCAAATGCTGTGCGCGGAGCTGGGGTGCTCCGCCGTTCTGACTACCCATGAAGGCAATATCCTGAATCTTGCGACCTGGCCCAGCGGCATGGAGGATACGGTCCGGGAGGGGATAGAACACTGTCTGCCGCTTTCGGCTGAGCAGACCTGCGTGCCCTGCCCCTTCCTTGCGGATGCGGGAATGTCCTGTATTTCTATCCGCTCAGATCTGGCGCAGCCGCTCCGTCTGGCGCTGATCAAGGTCGGCGCGCCGCTGGGAGCTTCGCTGGTGGAGCAGGCAGCGGATATCGTGAGAATCTGCATCAATATCTGGGGAAAGCAGCATGGCGCTGTGGCGATCCATGAATTGCTGCGGGCGATCTTGCAGGACGAGCCGTTGAAAATGCGCCGTCTGGCGGAGATCTTTCATGTGGACGTTGCCTCTGTTCATGAGCTGTGGATGCTGTGCGGCGCGGATGCCGGGGAAGTGGAGCAGCGGATCGAGCAGGATCTGGCTCTGGCCAGACAGTGTGCGGATACCGTTGTGGGCGCGATCTATGAAGGACAGCCGGTCATGTGCCTGAGCACGCCGCATTCATTGAGAGAGACCGAGAGCGCAATTCAGGAGATCCTTTCGTGTGCGCTGAAGACCAGCCCGGATGCTGTTGTGGTGCGATGCAGCGGATTGTCCAATACAACAAGCTGCCGGAGAGCGTATTTGTTGACTCTCGACAATTTGGAGGATGCCAAGCGCATTTTCCCTCATAAAAAAATGTTCCTGCAAGGGGAACTGGAGCTGGCAGCTTCCTGCCGCAAGCGCATTGACGAAGGGGAGGCTGCTGCTGTGCGGCGCACCCTGCCGCTGACAGCGTTGCAGGCTGACCGGGAATACCACGATCTGCTTGATACGGCCTGTGTCTTCCTTCTGGACTGCGACGGCAGCGTTACACGGACCGCGGAGATGCTGTTTCTCCACAAGAACACCATCAAGTACCGGCTTCAGAGAATTGCGGACCTGCTGGGCTACCGCCTTGGAAAAATGCCGGAAACCATCGAGCTTTACCGCAGTGCTGCTGTTTACCGGCTTCTTCATGAGATTCGTTGATATTTACAATAAGTGGGACTGTGCCGTTTGTCCTTTTGGACAAGCGGCGCGGTCTTTTTTCGGCCTATTCGACAGTATTCTTCACTGCTTTGAAGTGCTATACTTGCCCCATTCTTTGGTTCGGACTCAGAATATACCCAAGAGAAAGAGGTGTTTTCCCATGCGTGAAAACAACAGCGGCTTCAAAATTGATGAATCACAGCGCCAGAGCTGGCTGTCCATTGCGGCAGTCTGGGCGGGCGGCATGATCTGCGTGCCCTGCCTGATGATCGGCGGCGTGCTGGCGGGCGGCGGACTGAGTCTCGGTCAGATCGTCCTGTCCATCCTGATCGGCTACGGCCTGATCTGCGCCTATATGATCTGCATCGGTATGCAGGCCTGCGATACCGGACTGCCGGTGTCCGTGATGGCCTCCGGTGCGCTGGGCGAAAAGGGCGCACGGTATATCATCAGCACACTTCTTGCGATCGCCTGCGTCGGTTGGTTCGGTATCCAGTCTGCCACCTGCGGCAGCGCCTTTGCCAGCATGGTGGCCAATATGCTGGGCACGGAGGCATCCCCGGTATTTGTTTCCATCAGCTCCATCGTCTGGGGCGTCATCATGCTGCTGACGGCCTGCGTCGGTTTCAAGGGCCTCAAGTGGCTCAACTATATTGCCGTGCCGCTGCTGGTCATCGTCTGCCTGTACGGTCTCATTGCCGGTATTACCACAAATGACAGCGGCAGTGCCATCGCAAACTATGCGCCTGAGAACTCCTCCGGCATGGTGTTCGGCATCTCTATGGTGGTCGCCTCCTTCGCTTTGGGCGGCGTGATCTCCGCCGACTACTGCCGCTTTGCCAAGAGCCGTGCGGATGTGGTGAAATCCTCCCTTGTGGGCGTTATTCCCGCAGGACTCTTTATGCTGCTGACCGGTGCGCTTATGAGCGTCGTGACGGACCAGTATGACATTTCCGCCATCCTCGCCTCTCTGGGCGTACCGTTTGTCGGTCTTGTGGCACTGGTGCTGGCAACCTGGACCACCAACGTTACCAACGCTTATTCCGGCGGTCTGGCCCTCAGCAACCTCCTTGGGTTTGATGAGAGCAAGTTCAAGGTCACCACCGGTGTGGCCGGCGCCATCGGCACGCTGCTGGCAGCCTTCGGCCTGCTGAATGCTTTTCAGAGCTTCCTGTCCCTCATGTCTGCGCTGATCCCGCCGCTGGCCGGCGTGCTGATCGCCTCCTACTGGATCGTGGGCAAGGGCAAGCGGGAGAATTTCTCTCCCCGCCCCGGTTTCTCCGCCGTCGGCGTCATCTCCTTTGCCGTGGGCGCTGTGTTTGCCTGCATCACCGGCGGTACCTTCGCCAGCTTCCCCGGCCTGGTAGAGGCGTTACCGTTTCTGAATTGGCCGTTCTTTGTTGGCCCGGTCAACGGCATTGTGGTTTCTCTGGTCCTCTATGTGGGTCTCGCGAAGCTGACGTCCGCAAAGCCGATGCCCGCAAAGCAGACTGCGTAATATCTGTCGCAGGAGGAGCGGGGATCTGCCCGCTTCTCCTGTGCACTGCAATTATAACGAAAGAAGGAAAAGGTCATGCGAAAAATCGGAATCCCTGAG
>ERZ1673743.650-NODE-650-length-49062-cov-31.389210_pt1 | contig 49062 bp, 46 predicted proteins | sample MGYA00580197_ERZ1673743 | MGnify/ENA primary metagenome ERZ1673743 (study PRJEB41218, sample SAMN15661795) | gut metagenome | host: Homo sapiens | place: Canada: London | collected 2015-08-20/2019-03-30 | study: EMG produced TPA metagenomics assembly of...
CTCCGAAACAGTCCGGTGGACTGTTTCGGAAGAACATTACACATCTAAATTATAGAGTTATATTTCCAGAATCAAATGCTCTTATCTCCGGTTGATTCCCGGGGAATCAGCCTGTGCGGGAGCTTATAAGTCCCGGTGTCCTTATCCTCGGACTTGATATTGTGTATCAGTTTCTCGATAACGGTCTTTCCCTGGAGGTAGCACGGCTGCTCGACCGTTGTCAGGTGAGGTATGAACATATGCGAGTACGCAATGTTGTCGAACCCGAAGAACAGCACGTCCTTGCCGACTGTAATGCCGTTGTTCAGCGCGTATGTCATGGCGCCGATGGAGATGGTATCCGATATCGAGAAGATAGCGTCCGGGCGCCTGGGCTGATTCATCAGCTTCTCACAGCCGCGCGTGCCGCTATCCGCGTCATATCCGCCATAGTATATCAGGTTCTCGTCAAGCGGTATCCCAGCTTCCTGGAGGGCGCGTCTGTAGCCTTTCTCGCGGTCAATGGAGGACTGACTGCGCACCTCGGTGGTCAGCAGACCTATCCTGCGGCGCCCCTTGTCGATGAGGTATTTCGTGGCGTCGTAGCCTGCGCGCTCGTTGTCGATGGTCACGCACAGTATATTGCAGTCCTCGAGGCGCTCAAGGCACATCGCAAGCTGGTACTTCTTCGCAAGCTCCGAGATAGTGCGGCTGTCGAGCTTCGGCGCGAGCAGCACGGCTCCGTCCACCGCCTTTGAAAACAGCATTCCCAGCAGGTGCATTTCGTGTTCGGGGTCGTCGCGGGTGGTGGCTATCAGTACGTCGTAGCCCTGCATGTACGCGGCGTCCTGCATTCCTCGGAGCACCTCCGAGTAGAAACTCTGCTCGGTGGAGGCGATTATCGCGAGTATCCGCTTTGTCTCGCTCTTCCGGAGGTCGCGCCCGAGGAAGTTCGGAGAGTACCCCAGATCCTCGACCGCCTTGTTGACCGCCTGCACTGCTTCGTCGGATACATTGGATTTCTTGTTCAGCACGCGGGAGACCGTTGCAACGGAAACGTTTGCCGCCTTTGCTACATCTTTTATTGTGATATTCAAGCGCGTTTCACCTCTTCTGTCCTGTTGTCTATATTTATATAATACACTATTGATAAAACGTTTTCAATTAGCATTTTGCACAAAATTTGTGTTTTTGGCTTCCTGATAGTAAAATTTTTACTGTTGGCGAACATAAAAGCGAACCAGCGCCGCAGAATGACTGGTATTGTAAAAAAAGCCGAAGATTTTTCAAATCGGTTCTGTAATTTATAAAGAATGGCGAAATTTCTTATGAAGGCGTGATTAAGCCGATTTCTCCTTGCAAAAAAGCGCAAAAGAGTATATAATATATAGTGTATATAAAATTACAAACATCTGATCCTACGACCATCTGTTCGGGTAAAAATATAAATGAAAATTGTTTTAAAATGGCTCGGGAACTACTTTAAGCATATCGACTGGATACTCATGCTGATATGCCTGTGTATCTCGGCTTTCGATATCTACCTGCTGTGCTCTCTAAATGAGATTGGGTTTGTCAAGGACGACTATATCCAGACTCAGCTGGTGGCGTGCGGAATCGGCGTTTGTGCCTGCATTGTGGTCGGAATGATCGACTACAAACGAATGGCAAAATGCTGGTTCATTTACGTGCCGGCCGCGCTGATACTTCAGCTTCTGCTGTGGACCCCTCTCGGAGTCCGGCGTGACGACGACCTCGCCTGGCTGGATCTCGGCGTGACTACGATACAGCCGTCCGAAATACTGAAACTCGCGTTCATACTGTCGCTGGCATGGCATATTTCAAAGATTGGCGACAAGATGAACACACTTCCGCATTTCCTTCTGCTGTGCCTGCATTTCGGCGTTCCGTTCGGGATTATCATGCTTCAGGGCGACGCCGGCTCCGCGCTGGTGTTCCTGTTTATCTTCATCTGCATGATGTTCGCCGGAGGAATGTCCTGGAAGTATATTGCTGCCGGTCTGGTGGCTGTTCCGGTCGTGGCTTACGTCGCGTGGAACTTCGTAATGGGCGAGCACCACCGCAAGCGCTTCAGGCTGCTGTGGGACGAGGAACTCCAGAACGCCGAGCGTATCGGGGACTACATGCAGCAGTACAACGCCAAAGTTGCGATGGGCTCCGGGCAGCTCACCGGGCTTGGAACCCACGCCACGACGTACACCTACGTCCCGGAGGGCTACAACGACTTCATCTTCGCGTACATCGGCATGGTGTTCGGATTCATCGGCTGTATGGCGGTGGTCATCGCGTTGTCCGTAATGTGCATAAAGCTCCTGTCGGACGCCTCCTCGGCGATCGACCCGCTCGGTAAGCTAATCTGCGTGGGCGTGTTCGCAATGTTCACGTTCCACTGCGTCATAAATATCGCGATGGTGCTCTCCGCAGGACCTGTAGTCGGCATTCCATTGCCGTTCGTCAGCACCGGAGGAACCTCCCTTGTGATGAGCTACGCTTCACTCGGACCGGTCATGTCCGTCGTGTCGCACCGGGAGAAAAAGAAGCACATGTTCTACGAAGAAAAGGAATAACGTAACTCGCTGCAAACGCAGTTCTAAAAAATAACCTAATTACGAAAGGTAAAATCAAATGAAACCTGTAATCTCGACCATCAAGGACATTTACCCCAGCTCCCAGGCGGAGGCACAGAAGCAGCGCTACAAGAGTGCAGTGACCGCATTCGCGGAGCATTTCGGCTCCATCGGCGAGCACAGATTCTTTTCCGCGCCGGGAAGAACCGAGATATGCGGAAACCACACCGACCACAACCACGGCAAGGTATTCGCAGCCAGCGTAAACCTTGATGTCATCGCCGTAGTTGAACCTACCAAGGACGACAAGATCGTGATTAAGTCAGAGGGCTTCCCCGAGGACAGCGTGGATCTTTCCCAGCTTGCGGTCGTGCCCGAGGAGAAGAACACCTCCGCTTCGCTGATACGCGGCGTTGCAGCAGGCTTCGAGAAGGAAGGAATGAAGATCGGCGGCTTCCGCGCGTACACCACCTCCGACGTAATGAAGGGCAGCGGACTTTCCTCCTCTGCGGCGTTCGAGGTTCTGGTCGGAACGATCCTTTCCCACCTGTACAACGGCGGTCAGGTAAGCGCAGTGAAGATCGCGCAGATCTCCCAGTTTGCCGAGAACGTTTATTTTGGCAAGCCCTCCGGTCTGATGGATCAGATGGCGTCCTCCGTGGGCGGATTCATCGCCATCGACTTCAAGGACACCTCAAGCCCCATCATCGAGAGCGTTCCCGCTGATTTCGAGAAGTTCGGCCACGCGCTGTGCATAGTCGACGCCAAGGGCGACCACGCAGACCTCACCGCCGAGTACGCAGCTATCCCGCAGGAGATGAAGGCGGTTGCGGGATACTTCACCTGCGATACCCTCCGTCAGCTCTCCAAGGACGACATCATGCTGAATATCCGCGTACTGCGCGAGCAGTTCGGCGACAGGGCGGTGCTCCGTTCGATACACTTCTTCGACGAGAACGAGCGCGTTGACAAGCTGGTACACGCACTCAAGGCGGGCAACTTCGACGACTTCCTCTCCAGCGTGAAGGAATCCGGCGACAGCTCCTACAAGTACCTCCAGAACATCTACGCGGCTTCCGACATAAAGCACCAGTGCCTTTCCATCGCGCTGAACGTTGCGGAGTACTCACTGCACCGCAAGGGCGCATGCAGAGTCCACGGCGGCGGCTTCGCGGGAACGATCCAGGCTTTTGTTCCGCTGGAAATGCTCCAGCAGTTCAAGATGAACATTGAGAGGACATTCGGCGCAGGCTCCTGCCACGTTCTGAGCGTTCGCCCCATCGGCGGAACAGAGGTCAGCATTGAGGAATAATTTCTGACGCTTACATCTAATGAGCGTTTATTAGAAAATTCGGAATCATGGTTGCCGCTTTCGCGGCGGATTTCCGATTGTATCGAATTTAAATCAGTCCCACTAAGTGGGACACCGAAATTCCGAATTCATAATTCCGAATTAAAAAAATGCGGGGCGTGCGCCCCGCAAAGGTTATTCGGTTTCGTACTGCGACATCTGCTTTATCAGCATCTGGTCTACCAGTGCGTCCACAAGTACGCCGGTTTCGGTGTACTCCTCGGTGAACACCTTGCCGTTTTCACGCAGTTTCGCGGTGAATCCCGCCTTGTCGTAGGGAAGCAGCAGCTTCATGCGCTTCGCGGTCTCCGGAAGGTTCGCGGCGACGACCTTCAGCAGCCTGTCGATCCCCTGCGCCTTCTTCGCGCTTATCTTCACCGTGGAATCGTCCTCCGGGATATTCTCGGTCAGCAGGTCGCACTTGTTGAGCACGGTGACTACCGGTATCTCGGCGGCGCCGAGGTCGGCGAGGGTCTTCAGCGTTACGTCCGCTTTCTCGGCGGCTTCCGGGTCGGATACGTCGCAGACGTGGATTATGATGTCCGCGCAGGCGGACTCCTCAAGCGTGGATTTGAACGCCTCCACCAGATGGTGCGGCAGACGGCGGATAAGTCCTACGGTATCGACGAGCAGCAGACTCCTTCCGTCGGGAAGCTCTATAGCCCGGGAGGTCGGATCGAGGGTGGCGAACAGCTTATCCTCCGCGAGGACGTCCGCACCGGTCAGCAGGTTCAGCAGCGTGGATTTCCCCGCGTTGGTGTAGCCTACGATGGCTCCGACCTGCACGCTGTCCTTTTTGCGGCGGTCACGGGCGTAGCCGCGGCGCTCCTCAAGCTCCTTCAGCTCCGCTGACAGCTTGTCGATACGCCTGCGGATATGGCGGCGGTCGGTTTCAAGCTGGGTCTCGCCGGGACCTCGCGTGCCGATTCCTCCGCCGAGCCTCGACAGGGAAGCGCCTATTCCCATGAGCCGCGGCAGGCGGTATTTCAGCTGCGCAAGCTCGACCTGCAGCTTGCCCTCACGGGAGACCGCGCGGCCTGCGAAGATATCCAGTATCAGCATGGTGCGGTCGATGACACGGACGTCGGTTTCGTCTTCAACGTTTCGTATCTGCGACGCGGTAAGCTCGCAGTCGAATATAAGAAGCTCCGCGCCAAGTGAGCCGCAAAGCTCCTTCACCTCGGCGAGTTTTCCCTCGCCTATGACGGTGGCAGGCTCGTAGGCTTCGCGCTTTTGAAGAACTCTTGCAAGCTCCTCCGCTCCGGCGGTCTTTGCAAGCTCTGAGAGCTCGTCCATCGAGCTTTCGGCGTCGTACTCGCCGGTGTCCGCACCGATGAGTATTGCCCTTGTAAGGTGTTTTTCTTCCATAATTACTCCTTCTCATGTTACTCCGGGATTCGGAGTAAGTTTCCCGGTCTGCGCGTGAGTGCGCGGACGTAAGTAATTACACACATATCGGTATTATAACAATATTTTTCCGATATGTCAAGTGCAAAATCAACCGCCCAGTCGCGGTGATATAAACGGGCGAAAGTCCGGAAAAGAAAGGCTGATCGCTTTGAAATTCCAAAGATATGACGTTATCATCGTCGGCACCGGTATCTCCGGTATCTACGCCGCGCTGAACCTCGCACCGGATCTGAAGATCCTCATGCTGAGCAAAAGAGAGCTTACGCTCTGCAATTCCGCGCTTGCCCAGGGAGGCGTTGCGGCTGTTATGGACAAGGAAAATGACAGCTACGAGCTTCATATAAAGGATACCCTCGTCGCAGGGCATTACAAGAACAATCTCGACAACGTAAAGATACTTGTCGAGCAGGGACCCACCGACGTTATGCGCCTGAAGGAGAAGTACGGCGTTGAGTTCGACCTCAAGCAGGACGGCAGCATCGAGCTTACCCGCGAGGGCGGACACTCCCGCCGCCGTATCGCCCACCACAAGGATACAACCGGCTTTGAGATCGAAACCAACCTGATAAAGCAGGTGCAGGAGCTTAAAAACGTGACCGTAGTCAACTGGTCTGTGCTCTGCCGCCTGGAGAAGCAGGACGGAATGTTCTTCGCGGACGTCCTCGCCCACAACGACGAGCCGGGAAAGCAGGAGCACCAGTACTACTGCGCTGACGCGGTTATCCTGGCGACCGGCGGTATCGGCAGAGTCTACGACTACACCACGAACTCCGCGATCGCCACTGGCGATGGAATTCAGCTCGCGTACAACCTCGGTGCTGAGATAAAGAACCTGAGCTACGTGCAGTTCCACCCGACGGCGTTCGCCGACCGCAAGAACCGTGAGTGCTTCCTCGTTTCCGAGGCTGTCCGCGGCGAAGGCGCGTACCTGCTGAACTGCCACAAGGAGCGCTTCATGCAGAAGTACGAGCCGGAGCGCAAGGAGCTTGCTCCCCGCGACGTGGTTTCCGAGTGCATGATGAAGGAGCAGGCGGAGACCGGCTCCGATGAGTTCTGGCTGGATATTTCCTACAAGGATCCCGAGTTCGTCAAGGGACACTTCCCGATGATCTACAGCAAAGTGCTCGAGAAGGGCTACGACATGACCAAGGAGCCGTTCCCGGTTTACCCCTGCCAGCACTATCTGATGGGCGGTATCAACGTCGACGGCAAGGGCGCTACGAATATTCCCGGTCTGTACGCTGCGGGCGAGTGCTCCCACACCGGCGTACACGGAAAGAACCGTCTGGCGAGCAACTCTCTGCTGGAGGCGCTGGTGTTCTCCCGTCTTATCGCCGAGGACATCACGAAGAACCGCCGCGAGGACGACCGCGAGTGCGTTGAGTACCCGATGAGCTCCCCGGAGGGCAAGCCGCTTCCGCACGGTATCCGCACCGAGATACGCCATATCATGCAGAAGGCGTACTTCATCAAGCCGAACTACGAGGAGGCTGAGAAGGGTCTCGCGCGTATCAAGGAGCTGAAGGATCAGGTCTACAACGGCGGCTACGAGATCACGTCCGATTTCGTTGAAACGAAGTCGCTGGTGACTGTTGCGTACATAATTCTCACAGAGGTACTTGAAAGGAAGGATAAGGAATGATACTCTTACCGTTTTACGTTGACGATATAATCAAGACTGCGCTGACCGAGGACATCAACTACATCGACAGCACCGCTGACCTGCTTATCCCGGAGGACAGCATTTCATCGGCGTATTTCATGTCCAAGGCGGACGGCGTTCTGTGCGGACTCGAAGTAGCGCTGCGGGTATTCACGATACTCGACCCGGAAATGAAGATCGAGTGCCGCTTCAAGGACGGCGACAAGGTGAAGTACGGCGATATCATCGCGGAATTCACCGGACACACCCGCCTCATGCTGAAGGCTGAGCGCACATCTCTGAATCTGCTCCAGCACATGAGCGGAATTTCGAGCTACACCAACAAGTGCGTCGAGCTTGTGAAGGGAACCAACGCCAGCATTGCGGATACCCGCAAGACCCTCCCGGGACTGCGCCCTCTCCAGAAGTACGCGGTAACGGTCGGCGGCGGCCGCAACCACCGCTACAACCTTACAGACGCGGCAATGCTCAAGGATAACCACATCGACGCATACGGAGGTATCACCGCGGCTGTGAACGCGCTCCGCCAGAAGGCAGGACATATGCTCCAGATCGAGGTCGAAACGAGAAACCTCGAGGAGGTTCAGGAGGCAGTGGACTGCGGCGTGAACGTAATAATGCTGGACAACATGGACTGCCCGACGATGGCGAAGGCAGTGAAACTGGTAAACGGCAGGGCAAAGCTGGAGGCAAGCGGCAACGTCACAATGGAGAATATCCGCGAGGTCGCAGAGTCCGGTGTTGATATAATCTCCCTCGGCGCTCTGACCCACAGCGTCAAGGCGTTCGACATTTCAATGAAATGGAAAAAGTAACAAAGTGATATAGCGGCACGTAAATCCCCGGGGCGCGTAAGCGCTACGGGGATTTTCTATTACATACAAAAAGGGCTGCCCTTGCGGACAGCCCCGAATTGCATTAAGCGATTAGCATTAGCCCTTAGCCATAGCAGCAACTTCAGAAGCGAAATCGTCCTGCTTCTTCTCGATGCCCTCGCCGCGCTCGTAGCGTACGAAGGAGTCGATCTTGATGGAAGCGCCTGCTGCCTTAGCCTCAGACTCAACATACTTAGCGATGGACATTGTATCGTCCTTGAAGTACTTCTGATCGAGGAGGCAAACTTCCTCGAAGTACTTTCTGAGACGACCCTCAACGATCTTCTCAAGTACGTTCTCGGGCTTGGGCTTAGCGGACTGCTCGTTCTCGGTTCTTACCAGGCCGAGCTGTACTTCCTTCTCGTTAGCGAGTACGTCAGCAGGGATATCAGCCTGGGAAACGTACTGTGCGTTCAGAGCGGTGATCTGGAGAGCTACGTTCTTGCCGCATGCGAGAACAGTTGCGTCCTCGGGCTTGTCGGTGTCGAGCTTAACCAGTGTGCCCAGTCTGCCGCCGTCGTGCATGTAGGGAACCAGTGTGCCGGTCATCTTGGTGAAACGGCGGATGTTCATGTTCTCACCGATGGTGGCGATCTTCTCGGTCATATACTCGGAAACGGTCTGTGCGCCGCCTGCGATTGTGCAGTTCTTGAGAGCCTCAACGTCTGCTGCGTCGTTAGCGAGGATAGTATCAGTGATAGTCTCAACCAGCTCGAGGAACTTGTCGCTCTTTGCGCAGAAGTCAGTTTCGCAGTTGATCTCAACGATAACGCCGTTTGTGCCGTTTACCTTAGCCTTTACGATACCCTCGGCAGCGATTCTGCCTGCCTTCTTGGCAGCCTTTGCAAGGCCCTTCTCACGGAGGATCTTAACAGCCTCATCTCTGTTGCCGTCAGCCTCAACGAGAGCTCTCTTGCAGTCCATCATGCCGCAGCCGGTCATTTCGCGAAGTTCTTTAACGTCGCTTGCTGTAATATTAGCCATTTTTGTTCTCCTTTAACTGTATTTTACGTTGTGTATATACGAATTACTCAGCGTCCTCAGCGGGAGCAGCCTGCTCTTCAGCAGCGTCTGCGGAGCCCTGCTTAGCGGAGATGATAGCGTCAGCCATAGCGCCGGCAATGAGCTTTACTGCTCTGATAGCGTCGTCGTTGCCGGGGATAACGTAGTCGATCTCGTCAGGATCGCAGTTGGTGTCAACGATAGCAACAACCGGGATACCGAGCTTCTTAGCCTCAGCTACTGCGATCTTCTCCTTGCGGGGGTCAACGATGAACAGAGCGCCGGGGAGCTTCTTCATGTTCTTGATACCGCCGAGGAACTTTTCGAGCTTCTCGATCTCGAGGTTGAGCTTGATTACTTCCTTCTTGGGGAGCAGGTCGAATGTGCCGTCGGTCTCCATGGTGTGGAGCTGCTCAAGTCTTGCGATTCTTCTCTGAATGGTCTTGAAGTTGGTCATCATGCCGCCGAGCCATCTGGCGTTTACATAATGTGCGCCTGCGCGGGTAGCCTCTTCCTTGATGGAATCAGCAGCCTGCTTCTTGGTGCCTACGAACAGGATCTCGCCGCCGTTTGCTGCAACTTCGTGTACGAAGTTGTAAGCCTCGTCGAGCTTTCTTACGGTCTTCTGAAGATCGATGATGTAGATGCCGTTTCTCTCGGTGAAGATGTAGGGAGCCATTTTAGGGTTCCATCTTCTTGTCTGGTGACCGAAATGTACGCCTGCTTCGAGAAGCTGCTTCATAGATACTACTGCCATTGATTTTTCCTCCTGAATTTGGTTAAAATGAATTTTCCTCCACGGCTGAACGTCCCGGACGCGTGAGCGCACCGGCGGAACGGCTGCGCCGTGTGTGTATTTGTGCATATTATTCCGCACACTTACTGAAATATTATACCACAACGGCAGATTTTTTTCAACATCTGCCGCAGAGTTTATTTCAACAAATTTCCGAATAATTTGCCGCGCTTCTTTGGCGAATTTGACGGTTCCTGGCAGGATACGAGTATCGTATCCTCGCCGATGACCTCAATATCGCACCATTTTATGCAGATGTCCTCTTCTCTGCCGAAAAGCCCGAAGAACCGCGCTTTTCCGTAAACGATGAGCCGGCAGATCTTAGCGGTGCAGTTCTCAAATTCGATATCGTCCGGGAAGCCGATGCGGCAGCCGTTGCGGACGTTGATTATCTCCTTGCACCTGATGTCGTTGAAGCTGTAAACCATACTCTCACCCCGTACAGCATATGCAGGCGGGGGCGGGAAAATTCAGGCGGACAGGGCGTTGAAGCCTGTCTGCGCCGCAAAAAGCACTATCAGCATGGCAAAATTGTAGGCGGAGAACTCCGCAAAGTACCTGCCCTTTTTGGCTCCGGCGGTGGCTCCGTAAAGCTTGAACGAGATTAGGCTCGCGAGGGAGGCTATGAGCGTCCCCAGACCGCCGATATCCACGCCGAGCAGGAGCTGCTCCGCATTCCCGGTGAATCCTGAGAGCATGACCGCGCAGGGTACGTTGCTTATCACCTGCGAGAGCAGTACGCCGACCAGCATTTCCCGACCGGAAACCACGCCGCTGATAAGCTCCCTGACGGCCGGGACTGCGGAGAGATTCCCGACGAAAACGAAGAAGCATATAAAGGTCAGGAGCAGGGCGTAGTCAACGCGTCTGAGCACACGCCAGTCCGCAGTCAATACGCACACGAGCACCACGACAAGGCAGATGCGCCAGTCGAGGAGCCTCAGCACGGTGCACAGGCTGACCGCCGCCGCAGCGGAAAACAGCGCCGCCCGGAGCTTCGTGCGGTTTCCGGAGGCGCACGCCGATACGTCCGGGGCGTTTTCGGGGCTTTCAGGCGCGGACAGCTTACTGCGGGGGATAATCAGCACGGAGAGCAGGAGCAGCGCAAGGCTGAGCGCCGTTGGAGGCAGCGTTACCCGGAAGAAATCCGCGACCGGCATGCTGAAATGCGAGTAAATATAGAGGTTCTGCGGATTCCCCATCGGGGTAGCCATGGAGCCGAGGTTTGCCGCAGCGGTCTCGAGAACTATGGTGCGGATACAGACCTCCGGCATGCTACGGAACAGCGCGATGGTAAGCGGGACGATGGTCAGCAGCGACACGTCGTTCGTCACCAGCATCGCGAGGAAGAAGCACATCAGCACCAGCGCCGCGCCCAGGCTGCGGGTGCTGTGGAACCGCCTGGTGAGCGTTCCGGCGAGTCTTGAGAACGCGCCTATGCTTCCGAAGCCCTGCACAGCTGCCATCAGGCAGAACAGCAGCCCCAGGGTCGACCAGTCCACGTAGCCGAGGTATTCCGGGTTCGGCGGGGTGAATATCATTGAAATAAGCGCGGCCGCAAGAGAAATGAACAGCACGGCTTCCTTTTTTACGAATTTGATTACTTTGCTCATTTTACATTCCTGCTTTATTCGGTATTATTCGACAACGATAACGTTCTTGCCGCTTGCCTTTCCCTTGTAGAGCCGTTTGTCGACGGTCGAGAGCATGGCGTCGATATCCTGGCTCCCGGATTCGCCGCTGGCGGCGAATCCAAAGGTCATAGAGACCTTCACAGGCGTGCCGTCGTGCGTGATCTTAAGGTCGTTTATCTGGGCTTTTATACGGGAGATAGTGTGGAAACAATCCATCGCGGAGCCGTACATTATCATGAGGATCTCCTCGCCGCCCCAGCGGCAGGCGGTGTTCCCGCCGTCCATGTTGCGGAGTATCACTTCGGATACGCTTTTCAGCACGACGTCGCCGCACTCGTGGCCGTAGGTGTCGTTGACCTTCTTGAAGTCGTCGAGGTCGCCCATTACGATACAGAACGGGCGTTCGGAGGTTTTAAGCGCGCTGAGCGCTCCGGTGAGGCTGTGGCGGTTGTACAGCCCGGTGAGGGCGTCGTGGGTGGCGATGTAGTTCAGCCGGTCGTTGGTTTCGTTGAGCTTGTTGATGAGGTTGTGTATCTCGAGGATGAACAGCGTGCTGAACCCGAACAGCAGTACTATATTAAAGGCTATGTTGATGGTGCGCATGAGGTCGGTCTCGTTAAGGGTGAGGGGTCTGCGGAACGTGTAGAAGAACGGGTCGCAGAAGTGGTCGAACACCAGCGCCGCGCCCAGGAACGCCAGCGAGCAAAGCGAGAAGAGCAGCGTCCCGCGCTTGAACATCTTTTTTTCGCAGGTGAGGAACAGGTAGTACAGCATCACAGGAATGGTCATCATCGTGTAGAGGAAGAAGCAGGTGTTAACTCCCAGAAACAGTGTGCAAAAAAACGAGTGTAAGGCTATCTCAAAGTAAATTGCGGATATCCAGTTGTACGCCCTTCTCTCGAAGTTCTCGCGCTTGCATATCATGCCCAGTACTATGTATAGTCCAACGCTGAAAACATTGAAAATTACCATGACGTATAGCTTAATAATAGCGAATATCACCAGAAAGGTGAGGTGCATGAATGCTCCGGAAAACGCCGCCGCCGTATATTTTACCGACTTGCCTATTTTTAAGTCGAGAATATCCCTTCTCTTATCTGTATTTTCTGTATTTCTCATGGAATGCCCCCTGTTTTGTATTTTTCTGAGATTTTCTTTTATCTATTATAGAACTGTTCGAAACAAATTTCAAGCATTTTTTCGGATAATTCAATTTTTTTCCCAAATAATAATAAAATTTTGTTTACCCCCTTGAAAAATTCATATAAGTATGATAGAATAAGACCATCGGGCGTGTAAACGATTACCGCCCATTGCGGAGAAATAGATTTACGGAGGAAATGACCAATGAAGTATGCAGACGGATTATGGCTGAACAAGCCCGGTTACGGCGTGAACTACGCTACCCAGATGTACGAGGTAACAGCAGATGAGACCTCTGTCAACGTACTTGCCACCAACCAGTGGATAGGCAACAGAGGCATGACCCTGGGCGGTCCTGTGCTTGAGATAACCTTCACTTCCACGCTGGAGAACACCATCAAGGTGTCCATCGACCACTACAAGGGAAGAGTACATAAGTCTCCTGATTTCCAGCTCAACGAGGACAAGAGCTTCAGACCCGTCATCAAGGAGACCGACGGCGCATACGAGCTTATTTCCGGCAATACTAAGGTAGTTGTCGCAAAGGGCGGCGCATGGGACATCAAGTACTACTACAACGACAAGCTGCTCACCAAGGAAGGCTGGCGCACCACGTCCTATATCACCGAGGATCAGTGGAAGACCAACGAGCGCATGGCAAACGATGAGATGAAGCCGTTCTTCTCACATGACGAGACTGCTGACGGCGCTGTAATGCGCGAGATGCTCAACATATCCGTAGGCGAGTGCCTGTACGGCTTCGGCGAGAAGTTCTCCACATTCGTAAAGAACGGTCAGACCGTCGAGGTATGGAACAACGACGGCGGCACAAGCTCCGAGCAGAGCTACAAGTCCATTCCGTTCTACGTTTCTTCCAGAAACTATGGCGTGTTCGTTAACCACCCCGAGAAGGTAACGTTCGAGGTCGCAAGCGAGACCGTTTCCAAGGTAGCTTTCTCGGTTCAGGGCGAGCACCTTGAGTATTTCGTTATCGGCGGCGGGAAGCTGACCGACGTTGTTTCCACCTACACCACACTGACTGGCAAGCCCGCCCTCACACCGGCTTACACATTCGGTCTGTGGCTGACTACATCCTTCACCACCAACTACGACGAGGCTACAGTTTCCAGCTTCATCGACGGCATGGCGGAGCGCGATATCCCGCTGGAGGTATTCCACTTCGACTGCTTCTGGATGAAGGAATTCAACTGGTGCGACCTCACATGGGACAAGAGAATGTTCCCGGACCCCAAGGCTATGCTGGACAGACTGAAGGCAAAGGGGCTTGAGATCTGCGTCTGGATCAACTCCTACATCGCGCAGCGCTCCTCCATGTTCGACGAGGGCGTGAAGGGCGGCTACTTCCTCAAGACCAAGGACGGAAGCGTATGGCAGGGCGACATGTGGCAGCCCGGCATGGCTATCGTTGACTTCACTAACCCCGCTGCATGCGAGTGGTACAAGGGCAAGCTGCGCGCACTCTGCGAGATGGGCGTTAACGCATTCAAGACCGACTTCGGCGAGCGTATCCCGACCAAGGACGTTGTTTACTACGACGGCAGCGATCCCTACAAGATGCACAACTATTACACCTACCTCTACAACAAGTGTGTATTCGAGGTGCTCGAGGAATTCTACGGCAAGGACAAGGCGTGCCTGTTCGCACGTTCCGCTACTGTCGGCGGTCAGCAGTTCCCGGTACACTGGGGCGGCGACTGCTTCTCCAACTACGAATCCATGTGGGAGACCCTCCGCGGCGGTCTGTCCCTCTGCATGAGCGGCTTCGGCTACTTCAGCCACGACATCTCCGGCTTTGAGGCTCAGGGTACTCCCGACCTCTACAAGAGATGGTGCGCATTCGGTCTGATGTCCTCTCATTCCAGACTGCACGGCAACAGCTCCTACCGCGTTCCGTGGAACTTCGACGAGGAGAGCTGCGACGTACTCCGCCACTGGACAAAGCTCAAGGGCAAGCTCATGCCGTACCTCTGGACGCAGGCTCAAAAGACCCACGCCACCGGCGTTCCGATGATGAGAGCAATGGTAATGGAATACGCGGACGATCCCGCTACGCTGTCCCTCGACCGTCAGTACATGCTTGGCGACAACCTGCTGGTTGCTCCGGTATTCAATGAAGAGGGCATTGCGGACTTCTACGTACCCGCAGGAAACTGGACCGATATCCAGAGCGGCAGGGTATACGAGGGCGGCAAGTGGTACTCCACCAAGAACAACTACTTTGAGATGCCGGTGCTCGCAAAGCCGAACAGCATCGTAGCTTACGGTAATTTCGAGCGCGCATTCACCTACGCATACGGCGACAAGGCAGACATCGTTATCTACCAGCTTGAGGACGGCAAGTCCGCTGAGACCACCATCTACGACGCAGACAGCAGCGTAGTCCTGACCGTAAAGGCAGTACGCAGCGGCGACACCATCAAGGTAACAGCCGAGGGCACAGCTAAGGATTACACCATCAGAAGCGCTGAAGGTCTCAAGGTTGAGTTTTAATTCTGAATTTCAGTCTGCCTGACGCTGCCTCAGCAGTCCGCCGGGGTGTTTGGTGCGGAGGAAAATCAGTAATATGTGATTGTGGGGGAAAACTCTTGTTTTCCCCCACAGCCTTTAGCGCTCTTTGATCGTTTGACTGCGCGCCGGCGCGCAGAGTATCCGCACTCCGTGCGGGAGGGCGGCTCAAAGGTGCCCCCCTGTAAACAATTTATTACCTTCTAAACTTCATGTAAATCAACCCGGCTGCTCCACTTATCAATGCGGCAGCTTCATTCCGGCAAGCTGCGGGAACTCGTCGCGGCGTATCTCTGCGATGCGGCTTTCAATACGGCTCCGGGTCACGCCCGGGTATTCATCGAACACCGGCTCCACGCCGAAAAACGCCGACGCCACAACGGCAGCGAACGCGTTCGCGTCCACCTCGGCGGGCTGTAGGCTGAACTCCCTCAGCGGAAGCTCCTCCCGCGTTTTATAGCTCCCGTAATACATCGCAGCGTCCCTGCGGCGCTGCCACTCCCGCCGAAGCTCCGACGAAGCCGCGAAAAGCTGATCCAGCGACGCGGTTTTCAGCTTCCTCAGATATAGCTGCTTCCCATCCGGCGTGAGCCTTGCATGCTGCCCCGGTTCAAGCGCGGAGTCGTTATAAAACACCTGCGGCATGGGAAGCTCCAGCATTCCGCATATCATCTTGACATAGTTGTTTATCATGTTTCACCTCAGAATAATGTGAGCTGCTCGCACTCCGGGAACTCATTCAGATACGCGAATATCCTGTCGGGATCGGACATCATGCCGTACCGCGCGCACTCCTCATGGAACATCGCAAGAAGCCGCGCCGTATCCGGGGAGGGCAGCTCGTAATTGTTCACGTAGCGCTTTATATAGCGCTCCTTTACGCCCGGCAAGTGCCTGTCAAGCGCCTCGTAAAAGTATTCGCGGCTGCCGTCGCGCAGGGTCAGCCCCATTCCGAACGCCATCACGCCCTTGCAGCCCGCCCGGTGAGCCAGCTCCAGTATCCCACGGACGTTCTCCTCGGTATCGTTGATGAACGGCAGCAGCGGCGTCAGCCACACCACCGTCGGGATACCGCGTTCACGCAGCTCGCACAGCACCTCAAATCGCCGGGAGGTCGGGCAGACGTTCGGCTCTATTATGCGGCACAGGTCGTCGTCAAGGGTGGTCAGGGTCATCTGAACCACCGCTTTTGAATCCCGGTTGATCTGCTCCAGCAGGTCGATGTCCCGCAGAACCATATCTGATTTTGTCAGCACTGTTGCGCCGAATCCGTTCCGGCAGATGACCTCAAGGCAGCGCCGGGTGAGCTGAAGCTCCTTTTCGGCGTGGAGATACGGGTCGCACATTGCGCCGGTCCCTATCATACAGCGCTTCCGCTTTGAGCGAAGCGCGGCTTCAAGAAGCTGCGGAGCGTTCTCCTTCGCTTCGACGTCCTCGAACGGCACCGGAGTGTGGTAGCACAGGCTGCGGGAGTCGCAGTAAATGCACCCGTGCGTACACCCGCGGTAGACGTTTATCCCATTGTGCGCGGACAGTATTCCCTTCGCCTGGACTAAATGCATGTTCTCACTTCCGTTCATTTGCTTTTATCATGTGAACATTATACACTATTCCCGGAGGTTTGTCAATCATTCTTGACAATATGCGGAAAAGGGAGTATAATTAAAAATGTATATAAAACCATACCAGGTTATTATTCAGGAGGAAAACCAATGAGCGAATTAAAAATGGGAACCAAATGCGTCCAGGGAGGCTACACTCCCGGAAACGGCGAACCTAGGCAGGTGCCGATAATCCAGAGCACCACCTTCAAGTACGCCACCAGTGAGGACATGGGCAAGCTGTTCGACCTTGAAGCCAGCGGATACTTCTACACCCGCCTTCAGAACCCCACGAACGACACCGTTGCCGCTAAGATAGCCGAGCTTGAGGGCGGTTCCGCCGCAATGCTGACTTCTTCGGGTCAGGCTGCGAACTTCTTCGCGGTGTTCAACATCGCAAGCTGCGGAGACCACGTAGTCGCTTCCAGCTCGATCTACGGCGGTACGTTCAACCTGTTCAACGTTACCATGCGCAAGATGGGCATTGATTTCACGTTCGTAAGCCCCGACTGCACTCCCGAGGAGCTGAACGCGGCGTTCAAGCCGAACACCAAGGCGGTTTTCGGCGAGACCATCGCAAACCCCGCCCTGACTGTTCTCGACATCGAGAAGTTCGCGAAGGCTGCGCATGAGCACGGCGTTCCGCTGATCGTTGACAACACATTTGCAACTCCGGTCAACTGCCGCCCGTTCGAGTGGGGCGCTGATATCGTTACCCACTCCACCACCAAGTACATGGACGGCCACGGCGCTGCGGTAGGCGGCTGCATCGTAGACAGCGGCAGATTCGACTGGCTGGAGCACGCCGACAAGTTCCCGGGGCTGTGCACTCCTGACGAGAGCTACCACGGGATAACCTACGCCGAGAAATTCGGCATGGGCGGAGCGTTCATCACAAAGGCGACCGCGCAGATGATGCGCGACCTCGGTTCTATACAGGCTCCGATGAACGCGTTTATTCTCAATCTCGGACTTGAGAGCCTGCATGTACGCGTAAAGCGCCACTGCGAGAACGGTCTTGCAGTAGCGAAGTTCCTGAGCCAGCACAACAAAATAGAGTTCGTGAACTACCCCGGACTTCCCGGCGACAAGTATTACGATCTTGCGCAGAAGTACATGCCCGATGGTACCTGCGGCGTAGTTAGCTTCGGCATGAAGGGCGGCAGAAAGGCTGCCGAGGAGTTCATGAAGCACCTGAGACTCGGCGCGATAGAGACCCACGTTGCGGACGCACGCACCTGCTGCCTCCACCCGGCGAGCGCAACTCACCGCCAGATGAACGACGAGGAGCTGAAGGCATGCGGAGTATTCCCGAACCTCGTAAGATACTCCTGCGGTCTTGAGGACGCTCAGGACCTCATCGACGATATCGCACAGGCGCTGGATAAGATCTGATACGCCCGATATTGAACAAAAAAATCCCGGACTGTTTTCAGCCCGGGATTTTTAATTAGGGCAATACCGCACAAAGATTGTGCGTGTATTGCGCAGTCAGATTTTTCGTCAGATTGTACAATGAGGACGACGCAAGGCTGACGCCTTGCTAGGACGAATTGTGCAAGATGACGGAAAAGATGCAAGCAAGACACGTACAAAATCCAATAAATGGTCTTTGTGCGGTGTTACCATTAGTTTATCAGTCCATAGCCTTCTTGATGGCAGCCATGAGTTCATCGTAGGTCTCGTATGCGGGGAGGTCAGGGTTGTCAGCCTTGATATTGTCAGGGCTCTTGAACAGGAAGCCTGCCTTGCTTGCACGGATCATTCCGAGATCGTTGTGGCTGTCGCCGCTTGCGATGGTCTCGAAACCAATGGACTGGAGCGCCTTAACTGTTGTCAGCTTGGACTGCTCGCAGCGCATCTTGAAGCCTGTGATCTCGCCGTTCGGAGCGACCTCAAGGGTGTTGCAGAAGATGGTAGGCATGCCGAGCTTCTTCATGAGCGGGCCTGCGAACTGGGAGAATGTATCGGAAATTATGATCACCTGGCAGAAGGAGCGCAGCTCATCGAGGAACTCCTTAGCGCCGGGCATCGGGTCGATCTTTGCGATGGTCTCCTGGATCTCCTTCAGACCCAGACCGTGCTCCTTGAGTATGCCGAGTCTCCAGTTCATGAGCTTGTTGTAGTCCGGCTCGTCGCGGGTAGTGCGCTTGAGCTCGGGGATTCCGCTCGCCTCAGCGAATGCGATCCAGATCTCGGGAACCAGTACGCCCTCGAGGTCAAGACAGGTGATATACATGGACATTGTGTTTTCCTCCGTATTATGTAATTACCGCAGAAATGCGGTTTCCTGAATAATTATACCACACTTTCCTGCAAATTTCAATACATATTTTATTATTTGCGCTTTCTGCACGCGAATACTCCGGCAACCGCCAGAGCCGCGATACCAGCGAACGCTGCCGCTCCACCAACTCCGGTGTCGGGGCTGCCCTTTGCAGGGGTTCCCGCGGGAGTTTCAACCGCGCTTTCCGAGCCGTCAGCCTCGGCGGTCACGGCGCCAGTTACCGGCGCGGAGGTCTGCTCTGCGGTCAGCCCGGACAGCAGCGAATAAATAGCGCTGTGACCTTCCTTGTTCGGGTGGATATCCATTGAGGAAATGTTCGTGTATTCCAGCGCGTGACCCTCAAACGCGGAGTGTACGTCCGCTACCTCCACGCCGTGCCCCTTAGCTTCTTCAAATATCTCCGCGTTGAGTTCACCGAGCTTTTCGCGGGCTGCGACGTCCATCATTTCCATGCCCTGTACGCCCTCGAACGGGTCGTATACGGTCAGGAGTATCACCTGGCACTCGGAATTGAGGTCGGAGATCTCGCTGAGAATGCCGCATATGTTTTCGCCTATAGCGGAGACGTCCACGGAATCAACGGCGTCCAGCATTACGGACATCATCTGCGTCATTATCTGCATGTAGTTGTCCTCGTTGAGCTGAGTTTCCCCGCCTTGTAATGTAGAAAGCAGGTCGGGGTCGGACATCACCGCGCTCTGAACCGCGCTTATCATCGGCTGAAGGAAGTCGTTGCCGCCGATGGAGATGACAACTGTGTCAGCTCCTGCGAGAGCCGCAGCGATATCAGCGTCTTCGAGGGCGGTCAGAAGCTCGCCGGATGTTCTGCCGTCGACCGCGAAGTTCTCGTAGCCTCCGAAATCCGCGCCGAGCATGTTCGCGAAGCTGCCCGCTGCGCTGTAGTTATCGCCGGAAACGTAGCCGTCAAGCCCGTAGCCGCTGGTGATGGAGTCGCCCAGCACGACAAGCTCGCTGCCCTCCGCGCCGGCGGTGACGGTGCACGCCGCAGCTACCGCGGCAGCCATTATAATAGATAAGGTCCTTTTCATGTGTTCTCCTTTCAGGGAATACCTCTTGAACGATAATATATGCCTTACTCCCGCGGAATATCCCGCCGGAGAGCCGTTTTCAGTATAACACAGACGCTGTTTTTTGTCAACATCAAATCACGGCGGTGTGGAAAACTCAAAATTCGCTGCCCTGCCGCATGTTTTTTCAACTTTTAAACATTAAAAACGGGCAAGCCGATCGCCTGCCCGTTGATCTTAATTGACGCCGAATTCACTTTCAGCTCTGTTCCGGAAGAATGTACTTGTTCTTGTAATCGTTGAACTCGTCCATAAATTCGGAGCGGTCGAGTTTTTTCAGCTCGTTCATATATTCGTGGGTGTCCATGCTGTTGTCGCTTATCTGAATGAGGTACACCGCGATATTCGAGCAGTGATCGGATACGCGCTCGAAGTTTGTCAGCAGATCCTGCAGGATGAAGCCCAGCTCTATCGTGCACTTTCCGTTGCGCAGACGCTCGATATGGCGGGTCTTAAGGTCGCTGCGGAGCTGGTCGATCACGTCCTCAAGAGGCTCAACGTTCTTTGCGAGATTCACGTCATTGTTTACAAACGCGTTTATCGACATGTCCAGTATTTCGCTCACTGCGTTGACGATGACCGGAAGTTCCCTGAGAGCCTGCTGCGAGAACTTGATCTTTTTGCTGTGCATTTCCTCGGCGGCTTCCACTATGTTCACCGCGTGGTCGGAAATGCGCTCCAGATCGCCTATCGTGTGCAGCATGCTGGACACGATCTTGCTGTCGTTCTCGGAGAGATCCTTCGAGCTTATTTTCAGAATATATGAACCTATCTTGTCCTCGAAAATATCTATTGCATTCTCGTTGTCTATTACCTCGGCGCACTTCTTCGCATCGTAGGTCGTAACGACCTCCATCGACATTTTCAGAGTTTCCTGGGTAAGTCTCGCCATGCGAATGCAGACGTTGCGGCACTGCTCGATAGCTACGGACGGGGTCTTGAGCAGACGCTCGTCAAGCAGCATAGGGGTGAGCTTCTCGTCGTTGGAATCGTCGCGGACGGTCAGACAGGCGAGCTTCTCAAGCTGCTTGGTGAACGGCAGGAACAGCGCGGTAGCCAGCACGTTGAATCCGGTGTGTATAACCGCGATACCGACTGCGTTCAGCGATTCCTCCATGAATGGCATACTGATGAATGCGTTCAGCAGGTAGAATATCGATAGGAACACAACGGTTCCGATAACGTTGAAATAAAGGTGAACGAACGCCACGCGCTTAGCCGGCTTGTTTGCTCCGACGGAGGAGATAAGCGCGGTAACGCAGGAGCCGATATTCTGACCGAGCAGAAGCGGCAGCGCCACGGAGTATGTGACCTTACCCGTGGAAATGGCGATGGACTGCAGAATACCGATGGAAGCCGACGAGGACTGAAGCACAGCCGTCAGGACAGCTCCCGCGATAACGCCGAGCACGGGGTTCGAGAACATCATCAAAATATTGCAGAATGTCTCGTTCTCAGCAAGACCCGCAGTTGCGGAGGACATCGAGTTCATGCCGAACATCAATACGGCGAAACCCGCGAGGATCATGCCGATGGTCTTTTTCTTGTCCGACTTGGTGAACATAATTAGGATCACGCCGATGACCGCAAGAACCGGTGTAAACGTTGTCGGTTTAAGAATGTTCAGGAAGCTGAATCCGTCCGAGCCGCTTATCGACTGAAGGCTGAGCAGCCAGCTTGTAGCGGTGGTTCCGATGTTGGCGCCCATGATGACTCCGATAGCCTGTGACAGCTTCATCAGCCCCGAGTTAACGAAGCCGATTATCATGACCGTGGTTGCAGCCGACGACTGTATAACGGCGGTGATTATCGCACCGAGCACTACGCCCTTGATGGGTTTGGACGTCGCTTTTTCAAGCCAGGTTTCGAGCTTTCCGCCCGCGAGTTTCTCAAGTGAAGCGCTGAGGGTATGCATTCCGAAAAGGAACAGGGCTATACCCCCGAGCAGGTTCAGTATGTCGTAGACATTCATTGCAAGATTCTCCTGTTTTTACAGCAATTATTCTTTATTGCTCTGGATTTAACACTTCTTTTATCCATACAACATAATTATACATGATTTTTCGGGAATTGTACAGTAGTTTGTCAAAAAATTTACGAAAATTTAATTTTTTGTTGATAAACCACAAAACAAGCGCTGCAATACCAGAGTTTTGCCGCACCGGGTCAATGTTTTTCCCACAAAGCTATAATTTACGGAATAAATGGAAATATTCTGGCTAAACTATGGCTGAACCCCGGAGCATACCATACCAAAAACGAGAAAGGAACTCATCATGAAAAAGGACAGAAACAGAAAGAATCTGAATACAAAGGCGTTTGCGGCAGCCGCGGTGCTTGGCGTGGGCGCGGTGGCGGCGGCGTCCTTCGCGGCATACAGCCGGACGATGGCGAACCTGACCCCTACCACCAGCGCGGATTCAACCAGCGTCTGGACTTTCAGCGCGCCTGAGAGCGTCCCCGCGAACGCAGAGCAGAGCGGAGTAGAGCGCGACGACGCGGCGGCTTCCAGACCCTCCGTTACTACTGCTCCCCAGGCGGCGGAGGCGCAGTCCCCGGAGACCGTCGAGGCTGAGGAGGTCAACAAGCCGGTGAAGTCGGAAGCACGCAATATCATGCCGGTCGACGGGGAAGTATCCCACCCGTTCAGCAACGGCGAGCTGGTGAAGAGCGAGACCCTCGGCGTGTGGAAGACCCACGACGGCTGCGATATCCTCTGCCCGCTCGGGACTGACGTGAAGTCGATGTCCGCAGGGACCGTCACCGAGATACGCGAGGACCCGCTGTGGGGCGTGATGGTGGTGGTCGAGCAGGATAACGGGCTTACCGTGGAGTACTGCGGGCTTGCCAAGGAGCTGAGCGTAAAAACCGGTCAGGAGATCCAGGAGGGCGCTGTGATCGGCAAGACCTCCGACACCTGCCAGGCTGAGATAGTCCAGCAGCCGCATCTCCACCTCGGAGTTAAGCAGGGCGGTAAGTGGATAGACCCGATGTCAGTGATTACGGGGAAGCAGGAATAACGAACTGGCTAGGAAAATTCAAAACTGGACAAAGGAAAATTCAAAACTGGACAAAGTAAAATTCGGAATTAAGAATTCGGAATTCGGAATTTCGGTATCCGGCTTCGCCGGATAATCTAAAATGACCAAAAAATCGGAGGAAAACCATGTTTTCCTCCGATTGTGTTCTATGTGTTTTATTACTTGAGACCTATAATATGACAATCATCTTCGCCGGGAATCAATTAAAATATTCCGGCGAAGCCGGCACCATAATTCCGAATTCATAATTCCGAATTCCGAATTCCCAATTATGAATTAATCCGTCATAATTATGTCAAATGATTATATCCGCCCTTTTTGATTATTTTCGCGTAGTTCTTGTAGGAGAGGTTAAGGTCGACGTAGCCGTCGATTCCGGATACGATTCCCTTGCAGGTGTACTGCCACATGCCGAAGTCTCCCGTGTAGGTAGGAACGGTGTTCCACTGCGCAAGCCATACTTCGTAGCCTGTGAGCTTCGACATATCAAGGTAGGTCGTCAGCCAGGACTTGTTGGAGTACAGCATGCCGTAGTAGCCTGCCGCGTTCACTTCGTCAAGGAACGCCTTGACGATCTTTGTAAGGGCGCTCTTTCCGAGGTTAGCCTGGCTCTGCTCCTCAACGTCGAGGACTACGGGGTAGGTTATCTGATAAGGCGAGATGGTCTTTATGAAGAACTTCGCCTCCTGCTTTGCTTCGGACACGGTGTGCGCATACAGGTAGTGGTAAACTCCGACCTTTATTCCTGCCTCGGCTGCTTCGGTGATGTTGCGCTTGAACGTGGTATCCTCGGAAGCGGGACGCGTGCTGCTGACGGGTCCTCTCGAAGCGCGGAGCATTGCGAACTCAACGCCGGAAGCCTTCACCTTCTGCCAGTCGATGGCTCCCTGGGCGTAGGAAACGTCGATGCCCTTGATACCGGAGTCGGTGGTGTCCTCGCTGGTGTTGTCGTCGTCGCCGGGGTCGGGGTTTACGAATGTTCCGTTGGAGTAGCGGTAGTCTATCAGGCGGCTGCTCTTTGAAACTGCGAATCTCGCCGCCTTCGACTTGTAGTATCTTACGGTCTTTTCAAACACGAAAACGCCGCTGTTCACCACGCTGCCGGTAAGCGAGAAGTAGCCCGCCTGGGTGGTGCGTCCGTTGATGGTTACTGAGAGGCTGCCGTGGCACAGCAGTCTGCCGGTCTCGGAGGTCTGGAAATCGCCGGTTACTACCATGTCTGCACTGGTGGTGAGGCTGAGCTCGCCGTAGTTCAGCAGTGTGCCGTTTTTATAAACGTTCACCGAGGTGGACGCTATCATGCTGCCGGTGCTGCGGTTTATGAAGTCGCCCGCGATCCTTACCAGAGCGCTCACGCTTGCCTTGAAGCTGCCGAAGTTTTCAAGTCCTGCTGATTCGAACACGGTCAGCGTGCCGGAGGTCATAAGCTCCGCGCCCGGCTCGATGGTGAGTATGCCGCGGACGTTCAGTGAACGCTCCGTGTAAACGACCAGCCTTGCGCCGCTCTTGATGAGCAGCCTGCTTCCTGCGGGAACTCCGAAATTGCCGCGGAGCTTGGTATCCTTTGATATGTAGTAGTTGACGCCGCTCTGCATTTTGGTTTTTCCGTCCCACTCTGTCCAGCCGGAGGTATCCGTCTCGGAGTAGATGTGGTTAGAGACGTCGAGCACGCTGTCCGGTTTGCCTGATATCGTTTCATCGGGGTCGATTATGGTCGTTTCGGTGCTGCCGCCGGGCGTGACTATCTCGGCTCCGGAGGTCCCGGGATCGCCCGAACTGTCGCCTGTGGCGGGGTCTATGACCGATGTTTCATTTCCGAAGTCCACGACCAGCATTGTCGAGCCGTCGCCGGTTTTTATCAGGGCAGTACCGTCTGCCTCCGCATACGCAGGAAGGGTCATTCCCGCGAGCATTACTGCGGATAACGCCGCAGCCGCCGCTTTCTTTAAAAAATTCATTTTTATACTCCACAACTGTTTGAATCCCGGCAAAAAGCGCCTGCTTCTATTGTGACATATTTTTTTGGATTTGTCAAATGTTTTTTGTGATTTTGCCAAGTTTTTTCACATGTAATTTATGGAAATACGGGATTTCTGTTAAAATCGAAGATATTTTGCTGTTCCCGCGCGGAATATGAAGCGTTCATGGAGCTGTCCGGCGGCAATTCCGGGCGCGTTCCATATATTGCAGGATTATTATGCTGAAATTTCAGAAAATACTTGACAAATCCCGGATCGGGGTGTATAATCACATTGTACGGAGTTATTCCCGTACAGCAGATCAAAAATGCGTTGATGGGTGCGGTTTTCCGCCACATGCCGAGTCCGCTTTTACAGAGAGCTGCCGTCTGGTGCAAGGCAGTAAAGCCTCCGCGTGCGATCCGCCCGTAGCAGACAGTCCGAACCCCCGCTGTACATACGGTCGCCACGGTGATACAGGAGTATGGTTCCCCCCCGGTGATACAGGAGATACTAAGACTGTACGGATTTCCACCGTTAAAGGGAAGTGCATTGATGGATGTACAGAGGCTGATTTGGCTTATATTTATGCCCTCTTATCGCTCTGACAAGGGGGATTTTTTAATAGCTGCTCCTCTGCACCCGACTAAAAATTGCCGAACGGCAGGAGGAGTTTTTTTATGCTTACACTAGACAAGGTTTACAAGGCGTCACACGTTCTCAAGGAAGTCATCAGGGAGACCGACCTCATCAAGGCTCCCAAGATCAACAAGGAGACCGAGGTCTATCTCAAGACCGAGAACCTCCAGGTAACTGGTTCGTTCAAGGTGCGCGGCGCGTATTTCAAGATCTCCCAGCTCAGCGACGAGGAGAAGGCAAAGGGCGTTATCGCCTGCTCCGCAGGAAACCACGCGCAGGGCGTTGCTCTCGCGGCTTCCAGAGCCGGTATCAAGTCGCTCATCTGCCTGCCCGACGGCGCGCCTATCTCTAAGGTAGAGGCTACCAAGTCCTACGGCGCAGAGGTCTGCCTGGTAGAGGGCGTTTACGACGACGCCTACGCGAAGGCTCTCCAGCTCCGCGATGAGAAGGGCTACACCTTCATTCACCCGTTCGACGACGAGGACGTTATCGCAGGTCAGGGCACCATCGGTCTGGAGGTGCTCGAGCAGCTCCCCGACGTTGACGCTGTCGTAGTTCCGATCGGCGGCGGCGGACTTATCTCCGGCGTTGCCTACACCATAAAGCAGCTCAATCCGAAAATCAAGGTTTACGGCGTACAGGCCGCCGGAGCTCCCAGCATGGTGAACTCCATAAGAGACGGCAAGATCGAGCGCCTTGACAATGTTTCCACCATCGCGGACGGAATCAAGGTAAAGGAACCCGGTCAGCATACCTTTGATATATGCAGCAAGTACGTTGACGAGATCGTTACCGTTACCGACGACGAGATCGCGGCGGCTATCCTGGCGCTCATCGAGCAGCAGAAGCTCATCGCAGAGGGCGCTGGCGCAGTTTCCGTTGCGGCTGTAATGTTCGATAAGGTACCCGTAAAGGGCAAGAAGGTCGTATGCCTCGTATCCGGCGGCAACATCGATGTTACTATCCTGTCCAGAGTCATTCACCGCGGCCTTGTTAAGTCCGGCAGAACCGCCCTGCTCAACATCGAGCTGCTCGACAAGCCGGGTCAGCTCCTCGGCGTATCCAGGATCATCGCACAGCTCGGCGGCAACGTTGTCGGCGTACACCACGAGCACGTTGGAAACTCCGACATCAACGGCTGCTACCTGAGAATTGAAATGGAGACCAGAAACTTCGAGCACCTCAATGAAATCAGAAAGGCGCTCACAGAGGCTGGCTTCAAGATCGTAGATTAATCACAGGAGGACATCAACATGAAAGACGTATTCACCACCAACGCACCCGCAGCTATCGGTCCCTACACACAGGCAAAGGTCGTAGGAAACATGGTCTACACCTCTGGTCAGATCGCAATTGTTCCCGCTACCGGAAACCTCGCAGAGGGCGGTATCGAGGCACAGGCAAAGCAGGTCTGCGAGAACCTCAAGGCAGTGCTTGCCGAGGCTGGCTCCGACCTTGCAAAGGTCGTTAAGACCACCTGCTTCCTCAAGGATATCAACGATTTTGCAGCGTTCAACGCGGTTTACGGCGAGTATTTCACCACTAAGCCCGCACGTTCCTGCGTAGGCGGTCTGAGCCTTCCCAAGGGTGCGCTCGTCGAGGTCGAGGTTATCGCCGAGGTCTGATACCCATATTCTGAATCATAGCTGGCTGCCTCCGGGCGGCCAGTTTTTTTCGGGGATAAATTAACGACATCGTGCTTGAAAAACCTAAGCTCCGGTGATATAATTGAAATCAGAGCGTTATAATACGCCGCTGAACTTACAGACTGAAAACAAAGGAAACCAAAACCCATGAGTGAAAAGAAGAAGCAGCACGGAGCCGGACAGCTCCTGCCGCTGTTTGTATCGTTCCTGAAAATCGGCGCGTTCACCTTCGGCGGAGGCTACGCAATGATCCCGCTGATACAGAAGGAAGCCGCCGACCGCCACAAGTGGATGACAGACGAGGAAATAATGGAGATAGTCGCCATTGCCGAAAGTACGCCGGGGCCTATCGCAGTCAACGCCGCGACATTCACAGGATACCATGCCGCAGGAGTTCCCGGCGCGGTGCTGGCTACCATCGGGGTAGTCATGCCGGCGTTCCTGGTGATAGCTGCGGTGTCCTCGGCGCTGACGCTAGTCAGCGGAAACCAGTGGGTGAAATGGGCGTTCAGCGGAGTGCGCGCGGGCGTGCTGGCGCTTATCGTGAAGTCGCTGTTCGGAATGTACCGCCAGTGTCCAAAAAACGCGCTGTCCTACGTTATCGCTGCCGGGGTGTTCATCGCGGCGGGGTTCTTCAACGCCAGCGTACTGCTGCTGATAGTTCTGTGCGCGCTGTTAGGGCTGTTCTTTTCGCTGAGGAAGCGGGGTGAGCGCCGGTGATATACCTTGAGCTGCTGCTTACGTTCCTGAAAATCGGCGCGTTCACCTTCGGCGGAGGCTACGCAATGCTGCCGCTGATACAAGCGGAGGTGAAGTCCCACGGCTGGCTCGACACTGCGGAGCTGGTGGATTTCATCGCGGTCAGCGAGAGCACTCCGGGGCCGTTCGCCGTGAACATCTCCACCTTCGTCGGAATGCGCACCGCAGGGATCCCGGGCGCGTTATGCGCGACCTTCGGAGTTGTCCTGCCGTCGTTCCTGATTATAATCCTTGTCGCGAAGTTCTACGAAAAGTTCCGGAAAAGCAGCATAGTCCAGGGCTGCATGACCGGTCTGAAGCCCGCGGTGGTCGGACTTATCGCCGCCGCGCTCGTGACTACGGGGCAGGCGGTGTTCTTCCCGGCGGGTATAAGCGCCGGAGTGTTCACGACGCCTGCGTTTTTGTGCTCCGCCGGGATATTCGCGGCTATGCTGGCGCTGTCGCTTAAAAATCTCCACCCCATTGTGGTGATACTGATTTCCGCCGCGCTGGGAGTGCTCACCGGGTGGTGCTTCGGGCTGTGATTCACGACCCTTTTGAAGGCGGAAAATTCTCCTCATAAACGCGCTGCGGCGCAGGATCTCTCCTGCGCCGCGTTTTCGCAAAATTTGATCTATCCGCGCCGGGAATTCCCGACGGCTGTAAGCGTATCATTTTCGAAGATACTGAGCTTCACGCCCGGTATCTCAGCGTTTGTTATTTCGTAGTCGGCAAAGCTCGCAGGGCGGCTTCTGAGCGGCTCGGCTATCACGCTGCTGAACACCGTCGCCGGAGGGCAGACGCCGAGCTTCCCCGGGTGCTCCCACCAGTACAGGCGGCGAACCTCGATAGACCCGGCGGGGCGCGACGATGAGCAGTCGTTATCCGGAAAATGCAGCAGAGCCTCCCGAAGCAGTTCGCAGTCGGCGCAGGTCAGCCCGTTTTTAGCCGCCACGCCCGGAATGATTGAGCCGCGCAGAATGTACAGTCCGTGCTCAACGCTGCTCTTGAATCCCATCGAGATTTTCCCGTTGTTCGGAAGGCAGCAGGTTATCCCGGTGGAGATAACCTTTACCGGGCAGACGCTCACCGCTGGCTGAATCGAGACCGCGCCCTTAACTCCCGGCGCGTGCATTCCCCTGGAGGAAAACACCTGCCCGAACGCGCGGACGTCGAACCAGCGCCGGCATGCCTCCGCCGGAATATCGCAGTTCCCCGGGAGCGTGGAGAGCCGCCGTGCGAGGTCGTCGCCGGGGCGCTCCGGCGGGGAGATCAGAATCGGCTGACCCAGCTCGGCAAGCGCGTTCCGGAGCTTCCTGCGAATGCACACCGCCGATATGACGCCGCGCCCGCTGCTGTCCGTTCTGGGGAGACCTTTCTTCATCGGGTCGCCGTTTGGGTTCGCTGAATCCACGGTTATCAGCGCTTCGAAATCTATTCTGTGTCCGAGCGGGGTAAGATGTTTTGGCTGCGGCATGATATCACCTCTTGTTCGCGAGTTCTGGCAGGGTGAACAGCTCCTGCGCCGAATAGCGGATAACGCCGCTTTCCATAATGCAGTTGAAGTAGCGCGGCTCGCCCGCCGTGTAGTCGAAGCTGTGGTAGAGGATCCCCAGGCTGACCGCCTTGCCGCTGTCGTAGGCTCCCGCGCCCTCGCCGAAATGCACTGAGCGCACCGCCGCCGGGCAGTCCGCGCGGCCGAGGCAGACCCATCTGCGGCCGCCTCGGGCGAGGCTCCGCAGCGCTATGCGGAAATGTTTGATCTCGTCGCGCTCGGTGAGTTTAACAGAGCCGGGGCGCTGTTCGTTCCACACAAAGTGCGCCCGGAGCTGATACCGTACGTCCTTCAGACAGTGTACGCCGGCGTTTGTGAAGCGGCTTCCGTCAGATGTCCGCGCGCCCTCGCAGGTATATCCGATGGGTTCCATCACGCGAAGACTGTCCGGTACCCAGATGAAATCCGGATTCCAGTAGATGGAGCCGAGGATTCCTTTCAGCGCTTCGCAGCTAGGGACCGGAAGCGTCTGCGGACGCAGCGGGTCGCGGAATAACGCGCGTTCGCCGCGTATCTCAAGCTCGATGGAATTTGAAAACTTCACAGTATCTCCCCCTCGGATCATTATAGCGTAAAATCGTTATTTTTTCAATGCGCAGCTCAGCCAAATAATTACAGGGCGTGCGGATTTCGGGCGGCGGGTGAATTTTTCTGAAATGCGGTTTTTGTCGAAGTTCTACAAAATTTGGTTTGCAGGATTGTTCAAATCGGAAAATGGAATGGGTCGAATGTCGCTGGAATGCACAAAAAATCCCTGCATTGCTGTAGGGATTTTGTACTTATACTAGTTCACTTACAAGCTGCTTGAAATGCCTGCCGCGTTCCTCAAAGTTCTTGTAGAAGCCGTAGCTTGCGGCGGCGGGGCAGAGTATCACGCGGCGCTTTGCAAGCCCGGAAGCGGTTTTGACTGCCTCCGGGAGGTCCTTTACGCGGACCTTGTTCACCATAGGGGAGGTTATCATATCGCCGATACGGTAGCCGCTGTCCGGCAGGAGTATCACATTTTTAACGTACCCGGTGTTGAGAAAATCCGCCAGCTTGTCGTAGGGTATATTGCGCTCCATGCCGCCGAGGATAACGCAGTCGGCGCCGTCCGGGAACGCCTTCACAGCCGCTATCGCCGCCTCCGGAATGGTGCAGATGCTGTCGTTGATGTACTCCACGCCGTTCACTGTGCCGACGTATTCAAGGCGGTGCTCAAGCCCCATGAAATCCGGAAGGGAAGCGAGGCAGCGGTCGGTATCGGCTCCGGCGGCGGTTGCAGCCATGAGCGCCGCGGTGATGTTGTAGACGTTGTGCTTTCCGCGGAGCTGGGTGCGTACCTCGCCGGCGGGTATCTCACGGTCGGGGAGGAATATCGCGCCGTTCTCCGCGAACGCCATAGCCGGGCGCTCGCAGCCGATGGTTATCAGCCTGGACTTCCGGTAGCCGGAGCTGCTGCAGTTCGGGGCGTTGCTGCATTCCGCGTTGGTGCAGATGTCGTCCGGTATCAGGTCTACGTTGAGTATCGAAACGTCGCCTGCCTGCTGGAATTTATAGATGTTCCGCTTGGCTTCGGCGTACGCCTCGAGGCTCACGTAGTGGTCGAGATGTTCCGGGAAGATGTTCAGCAGCACGGCTATCTCCGGGGAGTGATGCACGAACTCGAGCTGATGGCAGCTCATCTCGCAGACCGCAACGGCGTCCGGGGTCATTTCCTCGAAGCGCTCCAGCGGCGGAACTCCGATGTTGCCTATCAGCATGGTTTTGAATCCGCAGGCGCTGAGGAAGTGATAGGTCAGCGAGGAGGTCGTGGACTTCCCCTTTGTGCCGGTTATGCCGATGATTTTACACGGGCGAAGCCGGAGCAGCACCTCGGTCTGGGTGAGTATCCGGGATTTTTCCTCGTCGGTCAGCTTATCCTTGATGATGACGCCTGGGCTTTGCAGGAGCAGGTCGTAGCCCTTTGCACGGTCGAGGCAGTCCTCGCCGTATATCCCGGTGACTCCCGGTATATCCTGCGGCTTCATGTCCGCGACTGCTATCTCAGAACAGCAGCCGAGCCTGTTCAGAAGCGAGAGCCACACTCTGCCTTCCCTGCCGTAGCCTAGTATGGCGCAGCGTTTTCCCTCAAAAAGGGGGCGTAATTCATTGATGTTCATTGCATTTCTCCGAGCAGATATTTGAACTCCTCCGGCACGAAATTGTCCCGGTCGAAGTAGTTTTCAAGGGATACCGGCGCGTATTCCGGGAACAGACTGCGCCAGCGCTTCAGCAGTGCGGGCGGATCTGACTTCCGGCGCTCCCACGCCATTTCGAGCGAGAGCCGCACCTCGTCCTTGGTGCCGACGCATTCGAAGGGCTTATCCTCGCCGTCCAGCGCCAGACCGTCCAGCATATCGGAAAGCTCCTGCTTTTCGAGCATGTTGCAGCCGAAAATCCGGGTCAGCACGTCGTCGTCAAGGAACGCCGCCAGCAGGATATAGACGTACAGGCACTTTGCGCAGTTACAGCACCAGGAGTTTGTTTTGCTGCCAAGGTTGCAGCTCTGAAAGATTCCGAAATACTGCGGGTACTTCACGAATTCCCGGGCTATCTGCCACTCGCTCCAGGGGCGGAGCAGGCTGAAATATTCCGGGCAGCGGGAATACCCGCCGAACCACTTTTCGCAGTACTCCCGGAAGTCCCGCTCGAACTCGGTGGACTTGCTGTACTGGTGGTTTATCTGTGTGCCATCGACGTAGGATTCGTTCGCGCTGCTCTCGTTGGAGAGCGCGATGTACTTCAGCCCGTGAACGCAGGCGCAAAGCTCCGCGGAGAACGCCACCACAGCGGAAAACGGCGTGTGTCCGTTGAGATAACCCATTTTGTTCAGCTCCAGGAGCTGTTTGTCGATGGTGCGCTTCGGAGCGATAACGCGGCTTTCCGGAATTCCCGCCGCTTCCGCGCAGCTGAGGGTCGCGCCCCGGGGATTGATGATATATGCGGATATGTCCACTCCGGCTTTCCGCAGTAATTCCAGCGTGACGACGCTGTCCTTGCCGCCGCCGATGGGAACCATGAAGCCGGAAAGTACGTTCGTCCGTGCGGGAAGCTCCGAAGGCTCCGGCGCGTTTATCGTCATGAAGCTGTCGAAGCCGGGAGTTATCCCGTTGCGGTAGAAGAATTCCCCAAGCCCGTTGAAGTAGAGCTTTTTCCACCAGAGCTTCTGTTCTTCGGAAAGCCCGCCGCAGCGTATCTCCACCACTGGAGGGCAGGCGCACTTCCAGTAGGAAACGAGTTCCGCCATTCCCAGGGAGAACGCGATACGGTCTGCAAGCTCACGGTCGAAGGTCAGTCCGCTGAATTCCTCGGGAAAAGTCCACCCGGGGTAAAAGTGGTATTCGTCAATTGAAAAGTGGAACCGGAGCAGCGTGGAGCCGTCCTGCTCCGTGAATTCATAGCTGTGGTAAATAAAGCTGCCGTGCTTCCGGCGAAGCTCGTCGTAAAGGCTCATGTGTCCTCCGTTATGCGTGATGATTACGCAGGTCGTATTTCTTCACGAATGCGTCTATGCTGTCGTCGCTTTTCCTGTCGAAGCCTTCGCTGCATGGTATCAGCGACCAGTACTCTGTAATGCTGGCGGATTCGCCGTTTTTCAGGGTCTTAAGCTCGCCGAGGCTCTCGCATTCGAGGAAGATCCCGTTCGTGAAGGTCTCGAAGTTGCAGCCGTAGTCCGGGTAATTCCCGTCGATATTCATGCGGAAATTCTTGAGGAAAATCTGCCCGTGGTTGACCACAGCCGCCCAGCCGTCCTCGTTGTTTATGCCTATCTTGAATTTTTCCGGCGCTCCCTTTACCTGCTGAAGCGTGCCATATCTGTTCGACATGAAAAACCGGTCGTCGCTGATATCCGAGTAGCTCCAGAAAACGTTCCTGCGGTTAGAAAGCAGCCCGTTGTCAGCCTGGCTCTGTGGGAATATCTCCACGCCGCCCGCCGCGCATACGGTGAGCGCCCAGGGCGCCAGTGTGACTATCGCGCCGGAAACGTTCCTTATCTCGTGGAAAAGCTCTACTTCCGAGCCTTCGTCCGCGAGTCTGTATATCAGCCTGTGCTGCTGACCGGTGCGGGTCGCCGGAGGAATCAGCGTTATTTCGCCGCCGGAAACTGTATATTCCACCGGCTCGTTATCCGGGACGTAGCTGTGCGGGTAGCTCTCAGGGCTGCTCCAGAGCCTGTGGCCGCCGTATATGTACCAGGTCCTGCCCTCGCCGAAATAATCGCGGAGTTCCTGCGAATCGTCCTTGAATTCCCGGCCGGCGTCCTCAAGCAGCATGTTTTCGTGACCGTTCAGGCAGTAGGAAATAATGCGCGGGCCGACCTCCACGGTGATTATAATGCTTGCCGTGCCGTTGTCGAGCTTAACGCATCTGCCGAAGTTCTTGTAGTTAAGTTCAGTCGCTGTTACCATTTTATGCACACTCCCTTTTTTTAAATTCGGAATTCGGAATGCGGAATTCGGAATTTATGTGCGCCGCTGCCGCGGCGGTATTCCAATTGTATCAAATTTTGATATGTCCCGCGAAGCGGGACTCCGAAATTCCGAATTCCGAATTCATAATTCCGAATTTAACTTAGTATCGTTGGCTTGGCTGTGAAGTCGGAGCCGCAGGGGAGCGGCTTTTCCAGGGCAAGCGCCCATACGTCCCTGCAGCGCGCCTGGAACGCTCCGAGCCTGTGAGCTTCGAAGGACGCGTCCATCAGCGCCCGCAGTGAGGTGTCCATCGGGACGGTGCAGCCGGAGTTCTTCGCAGCCGAGAGTATCTCCCTGCCGCGGGAGTTCATGCCGAGAATGCGGATATATCCGTCCGGCTCATGGAGCATTTTTTTGTCCACGCCGAGGAACGCGCACAGCACCGCCCGGCGTATCCGCGCGAGGGTGTAGCGCTTCGTTTTGGCGAGGAAGTACAGCTCGTCGAGGCTCCCCGCCCGGCGCACCGCCTTGAAGAGCCGTTCGCCAAGCCCCTGCGCCGCGTCGTACACGGCTTCGAAGTCCTCCGGCCGCATCATGCGGAGCTTCGCGAGTATCGCGGTCTCCAGACGGCGGATATCCGCAGCGGGGGAGTCTATAAGCGGAGCGTACGCGCTGTAGTCCTCGCCGGCGAGTATCTTTTTGCGTATCGCCGAGGCGCTGAGGAATTTTTCCTGCTCGCTGTCGCTGTCGTGGGCTGCGCCTTCGCGCCGGACAGTCACCGGCTCGATGCCGCTGCCAATGTCGTCGAGCGCCTTGATGTACTCCACGGCGAGGGTGTTGTTTGGCGAGGATATCACGTCGTATACGTCGTTGGTGTAGAATTTCTTCACCGCCTCCGCGAGGGCGGCGGGGTAGCTTTTCCCGCCGGACATCAGAAGCTGGAAGTAGTCGGAATGCACCGCGTACTCCACGGCCCCCGCGGCCTCGCGCAGGGCGGGAATGCTCCCGCATTCGCTGCCGAAGCTGAGCATATCGACGCAGCCGAGCGCGGAAATTATCCCCACCGCGCCCCTTGCGAAGCCCTCGGCGGCGCACAGGCTGTACTTCACGGGAAGCTCCAGCACGAGGTCGGCGCCGTTTTCGAGCGCGGTCTTTGCCCGGGCGAACTTATCGGTGACTGCGAGGTCGCCGCGCTGGGTGAAATCCCCGCTCATCACGGCGGCGATGTGGGTCGCGCCGAGTGCGCGGGTCTGTTCGAGCTGGTGCCTGTGTCCGTAGTGGAACGGATTATATTCGCAGATAACTGCGGCTGTTTTCATAAAAGTGCCCCCTTTCCGGATCGTGGCTGTTCTTCTTAATATTTTACACCAAAACACGCTATAAATCAATAATTTTTCAAAAAAGACTTGATTTTTTCGCCGGAAAGTACTACAATATTACTGTTGTATGAGCAAAATCTCTGTTATTCTCTGATTTTGTGATTTTTTATTTCACCTGAAAGGATTTATTAACATGAAGATTCTTGTAATCAATGCCGGCAGCTCCTCGCTGAAGTACCAGCTTATCAATATGGAGGACGAGAGCGTTATTGCAAAGGGCAACTGCGACCGTATCGGTATCGACGGCCATATCAAGCACACCACGTTCGACGGCAGGACAGTCGAGGCTGACTGCAAGTTCCCGACCCACACCGAGGCGTTCGAGAAGCTCGTTGAGGTACTCACCACCGGCGAGGGCAAGGTCATCGACAGCATGAGCGAGATCTCCGCCGTAGGCCACAGAATAGTACAGGGCGCTGAGGTCTTCAGCAAGACCACCCTCGTTACAGACGAAGTTATCCAGCAGATAGACGACCTCGCAGAGCTCGCACCGGTACATAACCACCCTCACGCGCTCGCCCTGAGAGCATGCAAGAAGGTAATTCCGGCTACGACTCCGCAGGTAGTCGTATTCGATACCGCGTTCCATTCCACCATGCCGGAGAAGGCGTTCATGTACGGCCTTCCCTACGAGTGCTACGAGAAGCTGCACGTAAGAAAGTACGGCTTCCACGGCACATCTCACAGATTTGTAAGCCAGGCTCTCGCTGACGCTATGGGCAAGGATATCAAGGATCTCAGGATCGTATCCTGCCACCTCGGCAACGGCTCCTCCATCACCGCCATCGAGGGCGGCAAGTCCATTGACACTTCCATGGGCTTCACTCCTCTGGACGGCGTTATCATGGGAACACGCTGCGGCAGCGTAGACCCCTCCGCTGTAACCTTCGTTGCAAATAAGCTGGGTCTTACTCCCAACGAGATGAGCGACTACATGAACAAGAAGTCCGGCTTCCTCGGAATTTCCGGTATCTCCAGCGATAACCGCGATATCACAAGCGCGGCGGAGCACGGCGACCACAAGGCTCAGCTCGCAGGCGAAATGCTCCGCTATGAGATCAAGAAGTTCATCGGCTCCTATGCGGCTGTCATGAACGGACTTGACGCTGTTATCTTCACCGGCGGCATCGGCGAGAACTCCGACGACGTACGCGCCGATGTATGCCACAACATGGAGTACCTCGGCATCAAACTCGACGATTCCGTTAACCACGGTCTGAGAGGCAAGCTGCAGAAGATCTCCGCTCCCGACAGCAAGGTCGAGGTCTGGGTCGTTCCCACCAATGAGGAGCTTCTTATCGCACGCGATACCCGCGACCTGGTAGGAAACCTTTGATTTTACGCTGATGTAAACGAAGTCCGCAGTCATTCGGCTGCGGATTTTCTGTATCGGGAGGTGGCGCCGTGAGGACGTTCTACATTATACTTCTGGGGCTTTCCGGAGGGTACCTGCTGTTGCAGCTTGCGGTGCATCTGCTGTTTGGAAGGCCGCTTTTCCCGAACGCCGGGGAGCTTTTCGAGCACACTAAAAGCCGCGCGGAATGGCAGACGGTATTTCCGAAGAACCTGCTGCGGCTGATCGTGTTCGTATTCGTGACGTCGTTTATAGGGCTTCTGCTGGACTGCGCCGGGGCTGTTAGCTGGCTGGGGCTTCCGCTGGCGGCGGCTGGAGGGCTGGCGTTCAATTTTCTGCTGAGCACGGTGTTTTCGCCGATGTACCTGAAGCTCCACAAGCAGGGCGAGCCTTCCGAAAAGGAGCTTGAGAACATGGATGGGGTAGTGACCGAGGAGATATCCCCGGATATGTACGGCGAGATAAAAGTGACCCGCGGCGGGAAGCCCTATTATTTCCGGGCGGTCTCGGCGAACGGCAGGGAGCTTCCGGAGGGCACGGAGGTCATAGTTATCTACAGCGAGGACAGCGCGTGCTTTGTGGAGTCGAAGGAGCGCTTCTTCGATGTGCTTTTCGAGGAGGGAGCGGCTCCGGAGACTCCCGCGCGGGAAGCGGACGACGATTCATGGAGGGCGTAGAATGAACGTGATAGTATTTGACATCGGTGGAACTCTGATGGAGTATGTCAACATGCCGAATGTGTGGATAGACTACTACGACAGCGCATTCCGGCATGTCCGGGAGAAGCTGGGGCTTCCGCTGACCGACGAGCAGCTTGAAGCCTCCATCGAGGTGCTGAAGCGGTACAATCCCCGCGTGAAGTACCGCGAGAGGGACTACGCGCCGGAGCAGATATTCGGCGACGCTGCGGAGGGGTGGGATTTCCCGTATTCGCTGGAGGAGGTCATAAGCGCGTTTTTTGAAAACATGAATCTGACCCCGCTGATTTATCCTGAGACTATCCCAGTGCTCCGTAAGCTGCGCTCGGCGGGCTGGAAAATCGCCACGCTGACCGACGTAGCTACGGGAATGCCGGATAAGCTCCACAAGAGCTACTTTCCGGAGCTTATGCCGTATTTTGACATGTATGTATCGTCGCAGAGCTGCGGGTTCCGCAAGCCGAATCCGGAGGGAGTGCACCAGATAGCGGAGCATTTCCAGGCTGACGAGAAGGAGTTCATATTTGTGGGCGACGAACCCAAGGACATCAAGACAGCACAGAATGTAGGCTGCCGTTCGGTGCTAATCGACCGGAAGGGCAGGGGGCTGGAAGTCGGGCAGGACTACACTATAACCACGCTTGACGGGCTTCTGCCGATATGCGGGGTGACATGACGGGCGTAAAAGGGTGCTGACCCTCACGTAAATTTATAATTTATGCAACTAGATTTATTCTTTCAGCAACCACCAATAGGGAGTCAAGGGGGACGCGTCCCCCTTGCAGGTCAAGGGCAGCGCCCTTGTCGCCGCTAGGCGAAACCTCCGTGCGAAGCACGGCAAAACGACAAAAAAGCGCTAAAGGGGTGTGGGTCGGGGAGACAAACGAAGTTTGTCTGAGAAACGTAAGAGTTTTTCCCCACAAGCTAGTTATTGTCTTACCATCGCCTTTCCTCCGAAACAGTCCGGTGGACTGTTTCGGAAGTATACGGCGCAGAGTTTTTCGACGGTCTCGCGGGAGGGCGCTGACCCTCCCGTATTTTTATTCCTCCATCTGCTTGCCGAAGTACATTGCGGCAGCCTGGACGAGCGCACTCTGCTCGTTCGTTGCGAATTCGTTGTCGTCGCCGGAGAGCATGATAACGGCTCCGTTGACGTCGCCCTGCGAGAGTATAGGCGCGGCTGCTATCGCGTAGCGGTCGATACCCTCGATGGGGTTGAGACGCTGATCCTCGCGGGAGCGGTAGACATGGCTCTTGCGCTGCTCGATGAGGTCCTCCAGGGAGCCTGAAACGCGGCGCTCGATGACCTCCTTCTTCGCCATTCCGGATACGGCGATAACGTGGTCGCGGTCGCAGATAACGGCGGGACAGCCACCCACCTTCGACAGCACGTCGGCGTACTGCGACGCCGTGCAGGATATCTCCCCGACCGGGGAGTACTTCTTGAAAATGACCTCCCCGTCGGGGCTGGTGTAGATCTCTAGGGGGTCGCCCTCGCGGATACGCATGGTTCTTCTGATCTCCTTGGGAATAACGATACGTCCGAGGTCGTCGATACGGCGGACGATTCCGGTAGCTTTCATATATAAATTCCTCCGTTGTTTGAAAATAACAGCATTTCTGCCTGTGGAGGTATTGTCTGTCTTTTCCGTGGAATTATTCATGCGGTTTCGACAAAATTCATGCATGGCGGGATAAATTGTAAGATCGTATCAGGAAAGAAGCGCTTTGATATCATATTTGTGCAAAATGCATGATTTAATTCAAGCATAGTTATTTTGATAACTATAAATCTACAAAGGGTTCTGCGGGTAGTTCTTATCCTTATTCTTATCTAGAATGGGATCCCAATGCGAAAAAGGGTATCGGCTCATTTTCTCGGGAACTGCCTAAGGGTACATATTACCTCCGATTCTGGCGCGGCGGTAATTATGGTTCCGGAAAGGTGAAATTCACCGCACGGTTCTATTCCACCAATTCTTCTCTTGGCAATTACAAGAATGCTCCCAACGGCAAGACCTACACGAGCGACATGAGCGTAGAGGGCGATGAGCGGGTATACAGATTCAATGTTGCAAAATCTGGCACCATGAAGATCAGTCTAGCGGCGGATAATGATATACTGGCAACTCTCTACAGGGACAGCGATGACAATGATGTTGAGATCAGCAATATGAATGTCATCAGCGGAAGCGATTATAAAAACAATGATACTTATGCATCTATCGGTTACAAAACAACTGCCGAATTATCCTACAAGGTAACAAAGGGAACATATTATCTCAGACTATTCAAGAACCAGAGAAGCACTGGCACATTAAGCATGACCGCCACCTATCCCGAGGGCAGCAGCAACGATAGCAAGATCAGCTGTCTTTCCCTGAATCTCAAGAAGGGCGGTACGCTCCAGCTTGGCGCTGTAATGGCTGTCGATGGCAATGTGACATGGACCAGCAGCAAGACTTCTGTTGCAACTGTTTCTTCTACTGGTAAGGTCACAGCAAAGGGAACAGGAACAGCAGTGATCACAGCAAAGTCCGGGGAAAATTCAGTAAAGATACAGATAAGGGTTTCGTGATTTTTCAGTAACATAAGTTTTCGCCTCGTTGATTATCAGCGGGGCGAATTTGATATTCACGGATATTCGGCAGTAGCCTGCTATATCTAACACGGGAGATTTATCCAATGTGGTTTTCTCCTTTCTGTATTTGTGGTAATGTCATTGTAACATATTCCGTACGAAAAATCAATAGGTGGGCAGAATAAAATCATTGAACATTTGCAAATTCTATGGTAAATACTATTACGAGGGCTACACAGCGTTCAGAACTGACGAACTTAAATAAGGTAACCTCTAAAAACCTCCTTCACGGCAGATTTCTATGACTTATATCATCTGCTTCGTTGTCAAACCTTGAAATACATACAGTAAACGCATTATCCGCCTACGGCGGAAAACGCTGCGGTTTGACGCCTAGCATCTGATATAAGTCATGTACGAAATCTGCTCGTGTCCCGGTTTTTAGAGGTTACCATAAAAAATAATGGGCAGGAGCGAATCCTGCCCGTTATTCATACAGCAGGCTTGTCCTGCTGGTTTTCCTCCCTGACGTCCTCCAGTGCTTTTTTCATGCGGTTTCGGAGAAGCAGCGTGAGCATGGGCTCGAAAAGATCGTCTTTTCCGGAGTGCATGACGATCACACGGAACTTCTTGTTCTTCGCCCTGAGCGGTTCAAGCTGCGCTGTTATCTCAGGCGGGAGGATATCGGTGCTTTCGTCGGAACACGCCCATATTATCGCCATCTGCCGTTCCGCATTGATTTCAAGCCTCATGTCGGCTACGCCTCCTTTCTGTGGGTATTGTCTGCGGTAAATGATGGATTATTCCTGATCTACAAGTATAATATATCATTTTAGAATGTGATGTTTACCGGTCATCGGGAATGCTGATGAAAACCGGATAATCAAGCATACATCTGCTCGTTGAGATATTGCCACAAGCGGCACAGGAATACTTCCCGACATCTCTCAAGGCATCCCGTTTATCATGGTCGCTTGTTCTCCAGCTAAGGAACTTTGCTGTTTCAGCATCATCTTCTGGCTGAAATACAATTTTAGTTTCACACTGCCTTAGAGCCTTGTCAATGTTGCGCGCGTCTCCGGCGGTCAGATACTGTGATACAAGACACACAACGATGCCGTATTTTCTTCCCTGCCGCAGGAGCTTTTTAACTATTACTGAATTTTGCGAAAGGTCATATTCCTGGCATTCGTCAATGATCAAGACACACGGAGTAATCCTTTTCTGTGAACTTTTATAGTCATAAAATGAGCTTAACGCTCTGTCCATTGAGAATTCGTCTTCAATGATAATGGTACTGGATTTTCCAGGAACGCATGTTCTGTTCCAGAATGAAGGTACTGAATATATTCCGAACATATCAGCTTCTCTGATCCTTTGGGTCAATTCATCGCTTCCTTTCTCACCACCAATTAATGATAGCAGGCTGGATATGCATTCATCTGAACTGGAGAATTGTTCATCTTCATCAATCAGCGTCAATGCTAATTCTCTTGATTCATTGAACAGTTTGTCCATTATAGGATCAAGTATTGTTTTGAATCGGTAGGATTCATCGTATAGGTCAGATTCTGTAACATTTATAATGTCATTCGGCTCTTCGCACTTTAAGCATGCGGATTCTGTGCCAATGCTTATTACTGGTATTCCTTGAATATTTGCATGTTTTGCAAACTTCCTCATAAAGAATGACTTTTGGGAAAAGGGAATGGCTTATGATGTATGAAGTGTCACAGCTCAGGCCAGTTTCTATGCTAAAGTGCAGAAAAACTATTGTGAAGCGTACAGCTGAACTCTTAACTCGTAGTCCGGGAACCTATGGCTCATTGTTCTACGGGAGTTCTCAGGTTAACGAGTTGACCGGCTACGTAAAAGATGATGTTTTAAAATTCGTTTCAATATCCTTTGGCATAGAGCAATTTGTAAAAAGGCTAATTATCGATGTTGACGATAAAGAAGCGTTTTTTAATGGGTCTATGTTACTATTTCATTATCCCGAAATGATGGATATTAAATTTACAATGGAATACAGTAATGTCTTTAATGTTCATGTGTGCAAGTGGATACAGGGTTATAATTATAATATTTCAAACAATTCAGCTAATTTGCTTGGGGAGGATCTAAATAGTTTTCCGTATAATTACTCCCTGTTGGAAGCCTTAAAGAATCACGACAAATCAGATTATGGACTTTGAGTTCAGCACTATGAACGATGGAACTTCCTATGCTGTTGTGGGCTATAACGGTTATGATACGGAAATCAATATTCCTGACACTTACAAAGGCATTCCTGTAACAATGATCGGAGGATATGCTTTCCAGGATAACACAATGATAAAAAGCGTATCTTTCAGCGCTAACCTGATTGGAGTAGGAGATTATGCTTTCGATGGCTGCACTTCTCTTACAACTGTTACGTTTAGGGATAGCGATAGTGGATCAGATCACTGTCAGATATTTGAAAACGCATTTTCAGACTGTGCATCGTTAAAAACGGTCAATATGCCAAGCCACCAAGTCACGATGGCTACTTATGCGTTCGCCAACTGTGAACAGCTGAGTAACATAAACCTTTCAAATATATACAGAATCGGTGATGGAGCGTTCCTATTCTGTAATTCTCTTAGTAAAGTAAATATTAACGCACAATATATTGACGACTGTGCTTTCAGCTTTTGCAACGGACTTAAATCTGTCAAAGTATCTAACGCTGAAATTGCATACGCTGCTTTTGAATACTGTGATCTGCTTGAAAAATTCACGGGAGACAATGTTATAAGTATTGGTTCAAGAGCGTTCGGTGATTGTACAAATTTAACTGATGTAGACCTTAGTGAAAGTCCTAATGCAGAAATAGCGAGCGACGCTTTTGATGGAAGTAGATATAGCTATGGAGTATCAGGAGCCCATCCATATGCAGCAACTAATTTTCTCGGAATGACAGTTGATGAAGCTGTATCCATTTTGGGATATAACTACGAAGATCATTATATGCAAGGGGCAATGGCACACTATTATCAAGACTATGGTCTTGCAATTCCGTATGGGGAAGCTTCTATAAATGCTCTTTATATAACCTCAATAGAAGCATTTGGATCCCAATATGTGTCAAACGGTTACGGGAACATGGATAAAATCCACGCCGGAATGTCTTTCAGAGAGATTTTCGATGTAATTGGTGAACAGGAACTAAGTATTGACAATATGTTTGGAATGGTAAGCTTCATTGTATCATATGATAACGTAAGTTTTTATTTTTATATCATGCAATTTTTCGACGAGGGCGATGATATACTTGGCGCAGTACCATCTTGCATGGTATCTTTAGTCTGAACAACAACACCGGAAAGCTCGCACTTTCCGGTGTTCCTTATTTTTGCCTGGAAACATCCAAACTGACCTGGTAGCTTACATCTTTGTCATCACTCCAACGTGTGAGTCTGAAACAGCCTTCATCGCACAGCACCTCCCATGATGAAAGCAGCTTACTAAAATCCATGGTGTAATTATCGTAATTATAACGCTTAGCAAGAATATCTGCAAGCACTGCGGTCTCTTCAAATGACATTTTATCCCATTGAATCTCATAGCGGTATTCCGAATACTGATTTGTCGTATCCACGTAATCGGTGACATTGCACGGAAGTTCCGGGAAATCTTCTGGCAAACCTATTTCGCTCATGGAATATGGGCGCTCACTGTTTTCTGGTACTGAATAATTGCTTACACCAGAATACTTCACGATGAATGGTTCGTATTTATAATTTGTAAGTACTGACACGCTCAACTGTTTTCTACCGTCAAGGTGTTCGGTTTCACTGTAATACGAAACATCAACGGAATACGGCTTGACATCAAACCAGTACCAAGAAAGCGGTTCGTGTTTTTCATCAGGAAGAAGCTCTTTTCCACCATTCCATTCGTTGATGAGAGCAGCCATTTTATCTGCTTCCTCTCTGGTGGCAAAGTCCCAACTAATGACCATGGTTGTGTCACTGGAATTAAATTCTGTCACTGCATCAGCAAGTTTCGGAAAGCCTTCGGGTAAGGGCAGGTTTTCCCAATTATATGGACGTACGCTATCCTCCGGAATGCTGATTTCAGAAGGTATTTCAACGGGTTTCTGCGGTTCTGTGGAAGTGGTAGTTGTAGTCGTAGTTGATAAAGTTGAATGTGTAGTCGCTCTGGTGGAAGTGGTCGCAGAGGAAACAGCAGAAGACGAGATTGCTGAAGTCGCAGGAATTATCGGCTCTGAGGCAGGGGCTTGTTCCGTTATCTCCACAGGTTCATCAGTAGAAGTTACCGGTTCCGCGGAGACTGTCTGCTGACTCGATGAGGTTGTAGGAGCGGCTGTAGCAGGTTCTGTAACTGCTTTTGAGGAACCGGTAGTCTGTACTGCTGTAGAAACTGAAGAGGTAATCTCCGGAGGAACACTGCTGACCATCTCTGGAACGCTTTTGTGTGGAAATCCAGCCAAAATCACCACAAAACATATTGCAGCAGCTAAACCAGCGGAGGCGCCTATGATTGCTCCGCTATATCTGCTCAGAATTACTGCATGCCTGACTTTGGCCATGGATTTATAGCGGTATTCCGGACTGAATCTGGTGCATTTTTCTATAATACGGCGATAGCGTGAGTGCTGATAATCCTCGCCAAGCAGAACTTTCATAGTTATTCCGAGCGCATAGATATCGCTCAGCTGATCGGTCTGCGTGAAACCGTATTGCTCAGGGGGAGCGAAACCGTCCGTGCCGACGAAAACAGTGTCTTAATCAGCAGCAGGTTTGAGGATTCAAGCGGCGTCAAAGTCAATGAGTTTCACATGACCATCATCACCCAGAATGATGTTTGACGGCTTGATATCACGGTGAATTATTCTCGACTTATGAAGTGCTGAAAGTCCCTCGCAGAGCTCAATGAATATCTGGGGAATGCGGTCTGGAGTGATGTGAGCTTCTGTCAGAGGAACACCTTCGGCATACTCAGATATCGTGTAGTCCTTGCCATATTCTACAAGCCTTGCTATATATGGTGAATTGACCTGTATGAGCAATTCAGCGGTCTGGCTGTCGATTACTTTGTTCTTACGGATATAGCGTTTACCCTCAGTGCTTTCGCCGCATATTATTTCACATTTTTCAGAAGAGTATATTACCTCGGTGTTTTCAAGTTTCAAGACGTCACCCCGTTTCAATTATATTGTACCATCTAAAGAGTGATTTGTCAACAAAAATGGTATTTGTAAGCAGCCAGCTGATTGACATTCCCAATACTATGAAGTATAATTAAATCAAGGAGCGTGAACATATGCAAAAGACAACTGACCAACTTATGAACGAGATTCAGAACAGCCACGAAATAGAGAAATTTCTTGAAAACAATAATGGGGAATTTACAGAAGAGCCGCTCTGTGACCATCTTGAACACCTGCTGAAGGAAAAGAAACTGCAAAAATCCAAGGTCGTTGCAAGGAGTGGACTTAACCGCATTTATGGCTACCAGATCCTTTCCGGAAAGAGAGTACCGTCTCGGGATTTCTTGAATGAGGCGGCAGCTTTTTTCGCCGCGAGCCGTCGGAAGTAAACAAGCAGGAGCGAATGAAGTTCATCGCGCTCAAAACCTGCGATGGAGGCGCAAAAGGCAGGATTTCATTCTGCTGCAAAGCGCTGAAAGTGACACGCCAGGAATTTCACGAATATCTGAAAAATCGTAATAAACCCTGGAAACACGAAGAACTGGCGGCCAAAATGATGGAGATACTGCATGAGGACGAATGTAACGATACATATGGTCGGGAGCGAATGCATAAGGCGCTGCTCCTTAAATATCCGGATTCCGGAATACCAAGTGAAACCACGGTATACCGCGTGATGACAGCCATCGGAATAACGCACAGACCCAATCGAAAGCCGAATGGAATAACGAAGGCGGACCGTGAAGCAAGAAAGTCAGACGACCTGCTGAAACGTGATTTTAAAGCCGACAAGCCTTTCAGCAAATGCGTAACCGACATCACGGAAGTCAAAGCTAAAAATGGCAAGCTATATGTGTCGGCAATATTTGATTGTTATGACCTGACGGCTGTCGGGCTGTCAATGGACGATAACATGAGAGCCGAGTTATGCGCTGCAACTGTCGAAAATACAGCGGCAGCATATCCCGAATTTTGCGGTGCGGTACTCCAATCCGACCGCGGAAGCCAGTACACAAGCGCTTCATACAGAGCTGCGCTGAACGAGTATGGAGTAAAGCAGAGCATGAACAGCGCCGGAGGCAGATGTCATGACAACGCCCGCTGCGAAAGCATTCGTGGGCTGGTTACGCGAATGAAGAACGAGCTGTTTTACAGCCGCGGCAGAAAAAGTACGGATTACACGACAGAGCAGCTGAAAACAATGATCTGGCGCTACTATATGAGCTATTGGAATATCCGCCGGATATGCTCGTCGATAGGCGGAATGCCTCCGGCAGAGAAGCGCCGCAGATATTACTCGGATAAGACAGGCAAATCGGCGGCCGCAATGGAATAAATTTTTGAGTGAAATGTGTAAAGCTATATTGACAATATCGTTATCTTTTCTGTGTGAGCGTTCAACTTTGCCATTATGACGAGGTGTATATGGTTTAATAAGCTTGTGCTTTATCCCACGCTGTTTGAGGCATGCCTCAAACAGCGTGGGAGTCGGATTTGCAGAGCTGCCGAGTCGTTTTGTAAATTCCTGTCCATTATCGGTCTGAACGCACTCTACAGGGAATTGGAATGCCTTGAGCATATGTTCCAGAAATACTGCCGAGCTGTATGAACTATGTTCTTCAAAAGCTTCAAGGTATCTATAACGTGAATATTCATCAATTGCAGTGTATTGATAGAATTTCTTTCCCTCAGCCTTTGCGTCACCTACAATACAGGACTCAGGAACAAACTTAACATCTATCTGGGCTCTCTGACCGGGATAGCTCTTTTTTTCGTATGGCTTTGGAACATATTTGGGATTTGGCGGTTTGACAGGCATAAGATTGCGCTTTTTCAACATTCGCCACAGCGATGTAATTGACCGTGTATAGCCTTTTTGCCGAAGCTTTACCCATAGCACAACCAGCCCTGTGTGGGCATTGCGTTTACGCATATTCTCTATCAGCTTCAGTTCTTCCGGGGTGTGTTGTTTCGGATGGCTGTGAGGACGATGCGCACGGTCTTTTAGCGATTCCAACGTTCCGTTATATCGGTTTCTCCAACGGTATATATACTGTCGGCTCACATTATATCTGCGTGCGGCGGCAGTTACACCTTTGTTCTTTGAATATTCGATTATGGCTTGACGGCGGCGGGTAATTTGTGTTACAGTATTCATGGCGGATTTGCTTAACATCCTGTTGCTTTTATTGTCGCAACTTAACTGTAACACAGGTTTTGCTTTTCCGCTACTCTTTTTTATCATCTGTCACGCTTCTATTGTAATCCTACAATGGTGATCGGTAGCTGCTTTAGTTTTCCTATTGACAAGTGTGTTTCTATCTGTTATACTTTATGTAATACTCAAGATTGGAGGAAGACCACATGAAACAAAAATGGCTTTTGACCGGAACAGCGCTCATGCTTGCGGCGGCGCTGGCCGGATGCGGTAATGCGCCTGATGTAGATCAGGCGGTGAAGATCAGCATGGAACAGGCGCAGACGGCGGCGCTGAACGCCGCCAACATCGACGCGGCGGACGCGGATATTTCATCCGTAACGCTCAGCGAGGTCGCTGGTGTGACCTGCTACAAGGTGGAGTTCACCTCTGGCGATCATACCTATGTGTATTCCATCAACGCCGAGAACGGCGAGGTGATGGAGGCGAGTTACCGGGATAAGAACGCCGCGCTCGCGGACAGCACTCAGCCGGATACCACTGCATCCGGCGCGACCACCACTCCGGTGCAGACCACGCCCAGCACGAACGCTTCTACCGGCACAGTGGACGAAGCCAAGGCGCAGGAGATCGCTCTGGCACACGCCGGGGTCAAGGCGGCGGATGCTACCATCACTAAGTCCAAGCTGGACTATGACGATGGCCGCCAGGTGTACGAAATCGAATGGTACGCAAACGGCGCGAAGTACGACTATGAGATCGCTGTGGCTACCGGCGAGATCGTCAACTCCGGCTACGAGGCAAAGACCGTGGTCGGCACCGGCAACAACGCCGCGCCCGCGGACAGCACTCAGCCGGATACCACTGCATCCGGCGCGACTACCACTCCGGTGCAGACCACGCCCAGCACGAACGCTTCTACCGGCACAGTGGACGAAGCCAAGGCGCAGGAGATCGCTCTGGCACACGCCGGGGTCAAAGCGGCGGATGCTACCATCACCAAGTCCAAGCTGGACTATGACGATGGCCGCCAGGTCTACGAGATCGAGTTCGTCGTCAGCAGCGGCACCGGCTATACCGAGTACGACTATGAGATCGACGCCTCCACCGGCAAGATCGTCAGCTATGACTACGATGCCGAGAGCTACACCCCGTCCCAGAGCACCAACACCAATGCCAATGTGAAGATCAGCGAGGCCACGGCAAAGCAGACCGCCCTTGCCCGCGTATCCGGCGCAACGGAAAAGGACATCTACGAATGGAAGCTGGACTACGACGATGGCTGCCCGGAGTATGAGGGCAAGATCATCTACGGCGGCACAGAGTACGAATTCACCATCGACGCCAATACCGGCGCGATCATCGAATGGGACATGGAATCCATCTACGACTAAACAAAAAACGAATCGGGAGAACGAGAACATGAACAAAACGGAACTGATCGCGGCTGTCGCAGAAGCCGCAGACGGAATGATTCTGTAATTCCGTCACTTCATGGGAGATAAATGGGAACCTCTAAAAACCGGTGTGAAAAGCAAAAAAGGGCAGGGTGTGCCAGATTCTAGGGAAGCCGACGAAGTAAGGCTGTATGCCTTACGAGGAGGTTTGACGACGAAGATGGTGCGCACTGCCCATTTTCGCTCACATGAGGTTTTTAGAGGTGACCAAATGTTATAGTGAATTTATGGTGAATAGAGAAACGCGATAGCGTAGTAAGCAATAATTTCAGATGATCCAGGTTT
>ERZ1673743.651-NODE-651-length-49031-cov-11.425862_pt1 | contig 49031 bp, 43 predicted proteins | sample MGYA00580197_ERZ1673743 | MGnify/ENA primary metagenome ERZ1673743 (study PRJEB41218, sample SAMN15661795) | gut metagenome | host: Homo sapiens | place: Canada: London | collected 2015-08-20/2019-03-30 | study: EMG produced TPA metagenomics assembly of...
CCACCTCCGGCGCGAAGCCATTGACCAGCTCGCCTTCCTTCTGCAGCAGGCTCTCGGGGATCAGCACGGGCATGGCCACGTTCTCGTGGCCGGTTGCCTTAAACCGGGCATCCATGTCCTTCTGGATCAGCTCCCAGATGGCCTGACCATAGGGGCGCAGGATGATGAAGCCCTTGACACTGGAGTACTCCACCAGCTCTGCCTTAACGCAGATGTCGGTGTACCACTGTGCAAAGTTGTCTTCCTGGCTGGTGATCGCCTGTACGAGCTTTTTGTTGTCTTTTGCCATTTTTGTCTTTTCCTCCAAAGGCCGTGCGCCAAACGCGTTTCATTTCCCCTGCGTTCCGCACGAACCCATATTAAAAGCCCCGCCCTGATTCTGCCGGATGCAGAGCCAGTGTGCGGGGCTTCTGCCAAATTGAAACTCAGCCGTTTGCCTGGTGGCTGTCCACAAAGTTTACTACATCGCCCACGGTACGCAGGTTCTCGATGGCGTCGTCCGGCACCTCGATGCCAAACTCATCCTCCAGCGTCATCACCATATCCACGATATCCAGGCTGTCAGCCTCAAAATCGTTCATGATGTCGCTCTCCATCGTGATTTTTGCGGGGTCGAGGTCCAGCTGCTCCGCCAGCAGTGCGCGGATCTTCTCAAACGTATCCATTTGTCGCGGTCTCCTTTTTGTGCAGTAAATTGTTGGCCCTGCACCGTCCGCCCGGGCTGGGGCGGTTTGACCATTGCGTCCCTTGGCGGGCCCGGCTGTGGAACACTGTGCAAAGCGCTCTCTTTTTTTATATCCCATGGACTGTGGATTGTCAAGCCCTGTTTTGACGTTTGGGAGCTTTTGCCGCAAAGTTTAACAGCAGAAATTGCGGGAAAGTCCGTTTTTCTGCTTGACAGAACGGCCTTTGCTTCTTATGATTATATAAGACAAACAACCTCTCAGTCTGCTTCGCGGACAGCCACTCCCCTTTCGGCACTTTCGTGCCACCTCCCCCGACCGGGGGAGTCTTTCCTGACAGGGGAGCCCTTGGCAGGCCGGTTTTGGTTGTTTTTTGTCGCCTGCGGCTCTTGGGATACCGTGCCCTGCTGCCGAGGCAAACACCATGAAAACGAGGGCTTTCCATGAAATTATCCTTTACCAAAATGCAGGGCTGTGCCAACGATTACATCTATCTGGACTGCCGGGAAAGCGGCGTGCCGGAGAACATCGTCCCGCTGGCGCGGGACCTGTCCCGGCGGCATTTTTCCGTGGGAGCCGATGGCATCATCTGCATCTGTGCCCCCGTTACCCCCGGGGCCGATGGCCGGATGCGCATTTTTAACGCGGACGGCAGCGAGGCACAGATGTGCGGCAACGGCGTCCGCTGTGTGGCCGAGTGGCTGTACACCCACGGAGTGGCAAAGCCGCGGCTGGCCATTGATACCGGCGCCGGCTGCAAGACGGTGACCCGGATGGGAGCGCGGCTGTGGCAGGTGGAAATGGGCGAGTACACCACCATGGCCGCGGCCCTGCCTGCCGTGAACATGGGCGAGGGCCCGCTGGTGGACTGCCCGCTGGAAGTGGAGGGCAAACGCTGGCAGGTGACCTGCATCGGCGTGGGCAACCCCCACTGCGTGACCGTGGTGCCGGAGGTAGACCGCCTGAAGCTGGAAGAGATCGGCCCTGCCTTTGAAAACCACCCGAACTTCCCGGAGCGGATCAACACCGAGTTTGTGGAAGTGGTGGACGCTACCCACCTGAAAATGCGGGTGTGGGAGCGGGGCAGCGGCGAGACCTGGGCCTGCGGTACGGGTACCTGTGCCACGGTGGCGGCCTTGACCGAGCTGGGCCTCTGCCCGGCCGGGGAGGATGTGCATGTGGCACTGCGGGGCGGCGAGCTCATCATCCGGGTGCTCCCGGGCAGGAAACTGCTCATGACCGGAGCCGCTGTGACGGTATATGAGGGCGTAGCAGAAGGATCAATTTGAAATGAAACCTCTCAGGCCGCGCTCTGGCGCGGCCAGCTATCCTCCCTCTGTCGCTGGCGCGACATCTCCCTCTGGCCGGAGGGAGTCTGTCCTGGCAGGGGAGCCAAAGAGAGGAACAACAAAAGCGAGGGAACAACGATGAAAATGAATCATCACTATGGGGAGCTGAAAGCCAGCTACCTCTTTGTGGACATTGCGCACAAGGTGGCTGCCTACCAGGAAGCTCACCCCGAAAAAGAGATCATCCGGATGGGCATTGGCGATGTGACCCAGCCGCTGGCCAAGTGCGTGGTGGAGGCCATGCATAAGGCAGCCGATGAGATGGGCACCAAAGAGGGCTTCCACGGTTATGGCCCGGAGCAGGGCTATCCGTTCCTCAAGCAGGCCATCCAGGGCTACTACGCCAGCCGCGGGACCAAAATCGAAGAGGATGAGATCTTCATCTCCGATGGTGCCAAGAGCGACCTGGCCAATATCCTGGGCCTGTTTGATGTGGACAACACCGTGCTGGTGCCGGACCCCGTTTACCCCACCTATGTGGACGATAACGTGACCGACGGCCGCAAGATCATTTACAGCCGCACCAGTGAGGAGAACGGCTTCCTGGGGATGCCGGACGAGAACGTCAAGGCGGATATCATCTATATCTGCAGCCCCAACAATCCCACCGGCGCTGCTTACACCCGTGAGCAGCTCAAGGAGTGGGTGGCTTACGCCAAGAAGAACAATGCCATCATCCTGTACGATGCCGCTTACGAGTGCTTCATCTCGGACGGCGCGCTGGCCCGCAGCATCTTTGAGATCGAGGGTGCCCGTGAGTGCGCCATCGAGATCTGCTCGTTCTCCAAGATCGCAGGCTTTACCGGTACCCGCTGCGGCTACACCGTGGTGCCCAAGGAGCTGGAGCGCGAGGGCATGAACATCAACAAGCTCTGGCTCCGCCGCCAGACCACCAAGTTCAACGGTGTACCCTACCTCGTGCAGCGTGCAGCTGCCGCTGTCTTTACCGAGAGCGGCATGGCGGAAATTCAGGCCAACCTCGATTACTACCGCCGCAACGCGAAAGTCCTGGCCGACGCGCTGGACGAGTGCGGCGTGTGGTACTGCGGCGGCAAAAACAGCCCCTACATCTGGCTGCGCTGCCCCGGCAACATGAAGAGCTGGGAGTTCTTCGACTGGCTGCTCAACACCTGCGGCGTTGTGGGTACTCCGGGTGTTGGCTTTGGCAAGTGCGGCGAGGGCTATTTCCGCCTGACTGCATTCGGCGATGCCGAGAAGACCAAAGTGGCCGCCGAGCGCATCAAGAACGCCATCAAGGCCCTGTAACATCTTTCATACACGCAAAAACTCCTCCGGCAGCTGCCGGAGGAGTTTTTATGTTTAACGGTCAAATGTCGTGGAAAGGGTCGTCTCCCACTGCTGGCCGGGGGCCAGGCAGGCGGTGGCGGCACGTTCGCTCCACTCCTGTGGGTCGGTCTCGGCCCCGGGCAGGGCGTGCCAGGGCTCAATGCAGACATACCGCACGGGCTTGGCGGGAGCACTCCAGATGAGAGTATAGGGATAACCGGCGACATTGCAGACCACGCTGCGGCCGGTGTCTTTCTCATAGATGCCCAGCGTCTTGGTGCGCAGGCCGGCCATGCAGAAGCTGTCGTTGGCAAACAGGTCGTCCGTCAACTGGATGGCGCTGGCGTTCTTCCATTGGTAATAGCACCTGCCGCTCAGCAGGCCGTTGGGGGAGGCGTCCAGAATCATGGGGCTCTCGGGCTGGTCGAACCGGAATTCGTAATCCTCGGTGGTGTGGGCGCTGTCAAACGGGACATTGAACGCCGGGTGATAGCCGATGCCGAACCGCAGCTCCTGAGCGGCCTCGGCGGGGTTCTGCACCGTGAGGGTATGGTGGACGGTCTTGCCCTCCAGCCGGAACGTGCTGGTCAGGACAAAATCAAAGGGGAAGCGCTCTGCTTTGATGGCATCGTCCGCCCGCAGCTCCAGCTGGATGGTGTCGCCCTCGGCCCTGAGCAGGGTGTGCTCCACATCCCGGGCAAAGCCGTGCTGGCCGCCCTTGTAGGTCTTGCCGTTTGCGGTAAAGGTGCCGCCTGTCAGTTTGCCGGTCCAGGGGAAGAGAATGGGCGCGTGGCGCTTCCAGATGGCCGGGTCAGCCTGCCAGAGCATCTCTTCACCCGCCGCGTTTTTCAGGCTGACGGCCTCTGCGCCGTGGGTGTCCACCGTCAGGGTCAGAAACTCATTATGGATGGTTGCCTGCATGGTCATGCACTCCTTTTGCACAATATTTTCTGTGCCCAGTATACTCCTTTTGGCGCCAAAAGCCAAGGAGGAAAACGGACGTGGAAATGCCGGAAAGAAAACAGTAAAACTTTTGCAAAATGGGTTGCAAAATCCAGCCCGGCGTAGTATTATAACGTGGCCGAAAAGCAGAATTTTTTCAAAGAACGGAGGAGAAGCTTCCCGTATGAACAGCGACAGTAGCGATCACCCGAAACCACGCTTCTCCTGCGATGTGGACATGGCAAGTGTGTCTGCCGCGTCCTGAATTGCATGTGTCCTTGATACACCGCAGGAGCCTTTGGCAAGACGCGGTGTATTTTTTGTGCCCATTTTCAGGGGCGGACAAGGAGGCAACCCATGCAGAAGAAAAACTATGTACAGGAAATTCTGGACATCATCCACAGCGGCCTGCCGCAGGCAGAGCTGGCGGAAAAGCTTTCCGATTACCATGAAAACGACCTGGCCGACGCACTGGCCGACCTGACGGCGGAAGAACGCCGGAAGCTGTACGCCATCCTGGGCGTGGAGCAGGTGGCAGAGATCTTCTCCTACTTGGACGACGCGGAGCCCTACCTGAAAGAGCTGCCGCCGGAAGAGGCCGCGCAGGTGGTCTCCCACATGGACTCGGACGACGCTGTGGATGCTCTGGACGACCTGGAAGAAGAGGACAAAGAGAAGATCGTCCACCAGATGGACAAAGTGGATAAGGACGCCGCCGATGACGTCAAGCTGCTGCTCTCCTACGACGAGGACGAGATCGGCAGCTGCATGACCACCAACTACATCTGCATCCGCAAGGACATGACCATCCGGCAGGCCATGAGCGAGCTGGTGAAGCAGGCGGGCGAGAACGACAATATCTCGACCCTTTATGTGGTGGATGAGAACGAGCACTTTTACGGTGCCATCGATCTGAAAGACCTCATCGTGGCCCGGGCGGACGACAGCCTGGAAAAGCTGATCGCCCGGTCTTACCCCTATGTGACCGACCACGAAAAGATCAGCGACAGCATTGACCGCATCGTGGACTACGCCGAGCGCAGCCTCCCCGTGCTGAACGAGAGCGGCAAGCTGCTGGGCATTATCACCTCGGCGGACGTCGTGGAGCTGGTGGATGACCAGATGGGCGACGATTACGCAAAGCTGGGCGGCCTGACCAGCGAGGAAGACCTGAACGAGGGCGTGTTCCAGAGCGTGAAAAAGCGCCTGCCCTGGCTGGTGGCGCTGCTCTTCCTCGGGATGCTGGTCTCCTCCGTGGTGGGTGCCTTTGAATCGGTGGTGGCAGTGCTGCCCATCGTCATCTGCTTCCAGTCCATGGTGCTGGATATGGCAGGCAACGTGGGTACCCAGTCGCTGGCCGTCACCATCCGGGTGCTGGTGGACGAGAACCTGACCACCAGCAAAAAGCTGCACCTGCTCTTCAAGGAAATGCGGGTGGGCCTGGTCAACGGTGCTCTGCTGGCCGTGATGGCGCTGGGCTTCCTGGGCGTGTATATCCATTTCTTTAAAGCCTACGCCTGGGGGCAGGCGTTTCTGCTCTCGGGCTGTGTGGGCATCTCCCTCATTGTGGCTATGGTCATTTCCAGTCTGGTCGGCACCGTGATCCCGATGCTGTTCCACAAGATCCACATTGACCCCGCCGTGGCCTCCGGCCCGCTCATCACCACCATCAACGATCTGGTGGCCGTGGTGGTCTACTATGGCCTTGCCATGATCGTGCTCATTGAGATGTTCCATCTGGGCTAAAATATAAATAAAAGGGGCTGTTGCACTGGTTTCGATCCTTGTGCAACAGCCCCTTTTATTTACTTATTCTGGATCCAGTACCGCTGGGTCAGCATCCCGTCGGAAGAATCAAAACACTCATCTTCCAGCACGCCGCCGTTGGCGCGGATGGTCTTAGCGGAGGCCACGTTGTAATGGTCACAGCAGATGCGCACTTTTTCAATGCCGTGTTCCCTGGCCTTTTCCAGGGTCAGGCGGAGCATCTGAGTGGCGTAGCCGTGCTGACGTTCTGCCGGGCGGACGCTGTAGCCGATGTGCCCGCCGTAGGTGAGCAGGTAATCGTTGAGGTAATGGCGTAGGTTGGTCATGCCCACCAGGTGCTCCTGCTCGTCCAGGGCCAGATACTGGGTGGCGGGTACAAAGCCCGCCGGGGTGGTGGACGGGTCTTTCAAAGCGCGGATGTTGGCCAGCCAGGCGTCGAAATCGGGGTACTGGTCCAGCGCGGAGGTGCCGTCCATCCGGGAGCCGGTGGCCAGAAACTCCTCCCGGTAGGCCATCACCTGTGCTTTGTCGCCCTCGTCCGGTTCCCGCAGGTGAATCTTCCGGGGTGTGGTGTGCCGGGTGGCAGTGCGGAAATCCGGGGCTTTCATCAGGCCATGACGGTTGCAGTAAAAGTACAGCACGCCGGTGCCCCGCAGCGGGAAGCGGGCCGTGGCATCCCCCTCCGGGTAGAGCCTGACCAGCTGCAACTTGTCTCCCGTGAGGTAGGCGATGAACGAGATAAAATGATCTTTTGTCATAGGGTGGTGGATGGTAACGAACAGCTCGTCCTCCACCCGCTCCACGGTCAGCTGGTGGTGCTCGTCGGCGTCCTCCGCTTCCGCAATGTCCTGCGCGGGCAGAGTGATGCCGCAGCAGCTCACCACGGCCTGCCCGGTGGCGTGGAGCACATTGCCGCAGACGGGGCAGACATAGAGCTTGGAACGCAGGAGGTTGGCGGCCCGGTTCTGGTTGACCACGGGCTCTCCCTGCATCAGTTCCAGTACCGAGACGCCCAGCGCGGCCGCCAGAGGTTCCAGCAGGGAAATGTCGGGCAGGCCTTTGGCCGTCTCCCACTTGGAGATGGTCTTGGCGCTGACGGAAAGTTTTGCCGCTAATTCTGCCTGGGTGAGGTGTTTGGTTTCCCGCAGCTGCCGGATGGTGCTGCCGGTGACATAATTGTTCATGGGTCTGTTCCCTCCTTTTCTTCTGCCCAAGCATACCAGAACAAAACACTCCACGCAACCTACGCTGCGTGGAGTGTCTGAAATTACGGATTTGGAGAATGGTTTTTCTGGGCGGCTTCCAGCTCATCCACCCGCTTCTGCAAAGCAGTGATCTTATCATCCATACGGAGGAAAGCCCATACGAGGATGGCAAGTACAAGGGCAGGCGGGACGATCATCAACAGGGACTGCTGGCAATAAAGCAGCAGGGAATATCCGCCGAAGACCGTGAAAAGAAATACCACAAAAAGGCTTGCAGTCAGGATGGCAAAGAAGCCCATTTATGCGTCTCCTTCCTCATCGTCCTCATCCGGGTCCAGTGCAATGGAGAAAACAGCCTTTTTCAGCTTGCCGCAGCCCTGTGCCTTGAGGCCGGATTTATAGGGCTCCCCGGCCAGATAGAGGGCAAAGCGGCCCTCGCAGAGCATTCCGGCAATGCTGGTGCCGGCGCTGCCTACGGTGATGTCCGCGGCCTCGTCGGCGGGTTTGGTGGGGGAGAACTCGCCCAGCGAAACTTCAAACAGCTCGCTGCCCTCGAGGTCGGTCTCAAGGGTCAGATGGGCGTCGTGCCGGACGAACGGCGCTTTCTCGCTCACCTGCGGGGTGACAGTGCTCACGGTGACAACGGCCTTGTCACCGTCGATGCGGGTCTTGCCTGCGGGCAGGGTGTTGATATCCCGGGCCATGACGTACTCAATGACGGTGTCCAGATTCTCGCTCATGCCCAGATAATTGGGGAGGTTGTTCAGGGTATCGTAGATCATAGGTTACTCTTCTTTCCGGGGCTCGGTGACGAGCTCCTTGATGGCGGGCACCACGCCGCCCAGGTTCTGCAGCTCGGAGGGAATGATGATCTTGGTGGCCTTGCCGTTGGCGACCTTGGCCAGTGCTTCCAGGCTGCGGAGGGCCAGAACCTTATCGTTGGGCATGGCCTCGTTCAGCAGGCGGATGGCGTCGGCGTTGGCTTTCTGCACCGCCAGAATGGCCTGTGCCTCGCCCTCGGCTTCCAGAATGCGCTGCTGCTTGACGGCGTCGGCCCGGAGGATGGCGGATTCTTTTTCGCCCTCGGCGGCAGTGATGGCGGCCTGTTTCTCGCCGTCGGCTTTCAGGATGACGGCGCGCTTCTCACGCTCGGCTTTCATCTGCTTCTCCATGGCTTCCTGGATCTCGCGCGGCGGGATGATGTTCTTGACCTCCACACGGTTGACCTTGATGCCCCACTTATCGGTGGCTTCGTCGAGGATGGCCGTGATCTTGCTGTTGATGGTGTCGCGGCTGGTGAGAGTGTGGTCCAGCTCCATCTCACCAATGATGTTGCGCAGGGTGGTGGCGGACAGGCTCTCGATGGCCGCGATGGGCTGGTTGACGCCGTAGGTGTAGAGCTTGGCGTCCATTACCTGGAAGAAGACCACCGTGTCGATCTGCATGGTGACATTATCGCGGGTGATGACCGGCTGGGGCGGGAAGTCCGCCACCTGCTCTTTCAGGCTGACCTTTTTGGCCACCCGCTCAATAAACGGGATCTTGACATGCAGGCCGGAGGCCCAGGTCTCGGAGTAGCTGCCCAGCCGCTCCACGACATAGACCATGGACTGCGGCACGATGACGATGTTGGTGATGACCACCAGCAGAACCACGAGGATGAGGGCGAGGATGACAAAAAACAAGACCATAGTTCGCTCCTTTGTTAATGAGTGGTTTCGGTACGGATGGGCTCCACGATGAGCAGGGTGCTGTGAATTTCCGTGACGCGGCAGCTCTCGCCCGGGGCGAGGGTGTCACCCGGGGTGACACAGCGGGCGTTCCAGTCCACGCCGTCCAGCCGGACGCGGCCGGTGGCCTCCGCCGTCACAGGGGTCAGCACCGTGGCTTCCCGGCCCAGGTTGCGGTCGCCGTTGGTGGCGGTGGGGGCTTTGCGCAGCTTTTTGGCCAGAGGCTTAAAGGCCAGCAGGCAGAGGGCGCTGACGGCGATAAATACCGCCGCCTGCACCCGGAACGACTGCACCAGCAGGCAGCTGAGCAGGGCAGCGGCACTGCCCACGGCAAACCAGATGGAGACGAGATTCCAGGTCATGGCTTCCAGCACCACAAAACCGATGGCACACAGCAGCCAGAAGATGGGGTCGATGGAAACAGCCAGAGACATGCACATCCCTCCTTTGCGGGGTTTCTGATTCTATTATAAAGCAGAAAGCCGGGTGCAGGTCAATGATTTTTTCATGAATTGTTGCGTGGGATACGAAATCAGGTCACTTGTAATCGTAATAGCTGTGGTTGGGGTTGTGACCTGCCTCTTCCACCACGATGGTGAAGCCCATGGGGTTCACCTCGGTATGCTTGCCGGAGGCCAGTGGCTCCACGATGATGTGCTCGGTGCGGTTGACGATGATCTCTGCCGTTTCCACCAGCCCAATGCGCTGGTAGTGGAGCACGCCGCCGTCCGCCCGCAGCACCCGCAGGGCACCCGAGTGGAACGCCTCGCAGGTGTGGCGGAGCTGCGCCAGCTGTGCCAGCACCGGGCGGAGCCGCTTCTCGTGGCTGTCCCAGCAGTAATAGCCGCGGTTGAACGGGTCGCGGTAGCCCTGCATCCCGATCTCGTCGCCGTAGTACAGGCAGGGCACACCGGGCAGGGTGTAGATGATGGCGTAGGCCATCTTGAGCCGGAGGATGCCCTCCTCGTAGGCGTCGCCGGTCACGCAGCGGCCGCTCTGCCACTCCCGGCCCCGGCCATTGGCGGGCTCATCCGCAATGACGGTGAGGGCTCGTTCGGTATCGTGGGTGGAGAGGAAGTTGAGGGCCGTATCCATGGCCGGGGCCGGGTAGTGCTCACAGATGGTCATGATCTCGTTCATGGCCTGCTCGGCGGGCTTGCCTTTGACGAAATCCAGCACGGCGTTTTTGAACGGGTAGTTCATCACGCTGTCCAGCCCTTTGCCCAGCAGGTAGGTGCGGCGCTTGTCAAAGCCGAACTTGGTGGTGGCATCCTCCCACACCTCGCCCAGCAGGAACTTTTCGGGGCCCACCCGCTTGACGGCGGCGCGCACTTTTTCAATAAAGCTGTCGGGCAGCTCGTCGGCCACATCCAGCCGGAAACCGGCTGCGCCCCGGCGGAGCCAGGTGTCGATGACGCCGCCCTCGCCCGTGACAAAATCGACATAGGAGGGAGTCTCCTCGTTGACTTCGGGCAGGGTCTCAAAGCCCCACCAGCTGCGGTAGCCGCCCTTGTACTTGGGGTCAAAATCGTACCAGCCGCGGTAGGGGGAGTTCGCGTCACGGTAAGCACCGCCCTCACCATAGCGGCCCTCCCGGTTGAAATACCGGCTGTCCGAGCCCGTATGGCTGAACACGCCGTCCAGCACGATGCCGATGCCGTATTTGGCCGCTTCCATGCAGAGGGTTTCAAAATCCTCGTTGGTGCCAAGCAATGGGTCTACGTTGAGGTAATCGGCCGTGTTGTAGCGGTGGTTGGAGTGGGCCTCAAAAATGGGGTTGAGGTAGAGGAAGTCCACCCCCATCTCGTGCAGGTAGGGGAGTTTGAGCTGGATGCCTTTCAGGTCGCCGCCGAAGTAGTCCTCGTTCAGGTGGCCGCCGATCTCGTTGGGCTGCCAGAACGGCTCCGCGTGCTTATCGGCCTGATAGAGCCGGTCCGGGAAGGGCATGGGCTTGTTCTCCACGCCCTCGCAGAAGCGGTCTGGGAAGATCTGGTAGAACACCTTGCCCTTGATGGAGTCCGGTGTCTGGAAGCTGGGCTCGTAAACGGTCAGCTGCCAGCTTTCGCCCTCCTGCCAGCTGACCACGCCGCAGTTGTCCGGCCCGCGGAAGATGCGGCGGAAATCGGTGTAGAGGTCAAAGTAATAGAAGTACAGGCCCACGTCGCCCAGCGTGATGTCCACCGAAAAGTGGTTCTGTTTGGGCGTCTGGCCGTCAAATTTCATCCGGTAATGGACGGGCACATCGTACTTGCCCTCTTTCTGGATGACGAGGTGTGGGTCCACATAGCCCAGCTCTTCCGGGATGCAGAGGGTCAGGTGCACCGTCTGCCCGGCGCGCACGGCACCAAAGGGCTGCTTGAAATAGGGGTCATAGCTGTTGAACAGACAAGACAAGGGAAAATCGATCCTTTCTCAAAAAACGCCCCGGAGCCGTTACACAGTCCGGGGCGATAAGATATGATACTACAGGAAAAGCATCGAGAAGACGCTTTTTGTGAAAACCGGGAACTTTACCCGGCTGCCAAGGGCTCTCCCTTTGGGAGAGCTGGCAATGCGAAGCATGGCCTGAGAGGGCTTACTTGACAGCAGATGCGTGCCAGATGTCACGAGCGTAATCGAGGACGGCACGGTCCGCGCTGAAGATGCCGCTGTTGGCAATGTTCTTCAGGCTCATCTGTGCCCACTTCTCACGGTCAGCATACAGCTTCTGCAGGTCGGCCTGTGCACGGCGGTAATCCTTGAAGTCGGCCATGACCATGTACGGGTCGCTGCTGCGCAGGTTCTCGGTCACTTCGTGGAAGTTCTCGCCGTTCCAGCCGCGCTCCAGGAAGTTCAGAGCGGCATTGGCCACGTCATCGCCCATGATGAACGCGTTGGGGTGGTAGCCGACCCGCTTCAGGTTGTTGACCTCGGGGGTCAGCATACCGAAGATCAGCTCGTTCTCCTTGCCGGCGGCATCGGCGATCTCAACGTTTGCACCGTCCAGCGTGCCCAGCGTGATGGCACCGTTCAGCATGAACTTCATGTTGCCGGTACCGGAAGCCTCGGTGCCTGCCAGAGAGATCTGCTCAGAGACCTCGGCAGCGGGCATCAGGTGCTCGCTCAGGGAGACGCAGTACTCTTCCAGATAGACCACGCGCAGCTTGTCGCGCACAGCGGGGTCGTTGTTGATGAGGTCGCCCAGCTTGCAGATCATGCGGATCATCTGCTTGGCCATGTAGTAGCCGGGAGCAGCCTTTGCGCCGAAGATATAGGTCTTGGGGATGAAGTCGGCGTTGGGGTTCTCCTTCAGGTACAGGTACTGGGCAGCGATGTTCAGCGCGTTCAGGTGCTGGCGCTTGTACTCGTGCATCCGCTTGACCTGGCAGTCAAAGATGGAGTTGGGGTCGATGACCTGGCCGGTGCTCTTGGAGAGGTAGTTGGCAAAGTTCTTCTTGTTGTTCAGCTTGATCTCGTTCAGCTTCTTGAGCAGGGTCTTGTCGGTGGCATACTTGTTCAGCTTGCTCAGGTCGGAAGCATCGTGCTTGTAGCCATCGCCAATGGTCTCATCCAGCAGCTTGCACAGCTCGGGGTTGGAGGCCAGCAGCCAGCGGCGGTAAGCGATGCCGTTGGTCACGTTCTTGAAAGCCTGAGGCTTGAACAGGTAGTAGTCGTGGAAGACGCTCTGCTTGATGATCTCGCTGTGGAGCTTGGAGACGCCGTTGATGCTGTTGGCGGTGTAAGCGCAGATGTTGGCCATGCGCACCTGATTGTCGCCGATGAGGGCCATATAATTGATCTTGCCCTCGTCGCCGGGGAATGCTGCTTCCAGCTTCTCGCGGGCACGGCGGTTCATCTCGACCACGATCTGGTAGATGCGGGGCAGGGTCATCTTGAAGATGTCCACATTCCACTTCTCCAGAGCCTCGGCCATAACGGTGTGGTTGGTGTAGGAGAAGACGTTCTGGCAGATCTCAAAGGCCTTATCCCAGCCAAAGCCGCACTCGTCCAGCAGAATACGCATCATCTCGGGGATGGCGAGGGTGGGGTGGGTATCATTCAGCTGGATAGCGACCTTGTCGGCCAGGTTCTCCAGCGTGCCGTAGGTGGCCAGGTGGTTCTGGACGATATCACCGATGGAAGCGGCAGACAGGAAGTACTGCTGGCGCAGGCGGAGGATCTTGCCCTCAACGTGGTTGTCGTTGGGGTACAGCACCTTGGAGATGAGCTCGGCGCTTGCATTCTTGCTCATCGCGGTGTTGTAGTTGCCCAGAGAGAAGCTGGACATATCAAAATCGGGGGCCTTGGCCTGCCACAGGCGGAGCTTTGCCACGCCCTTGCCGTCGTAGCCCTGCACATACATATCGGAGGGCACAGCCATGACGCTGTTGTAGTTGGTGTGCTGGATATAATGGAAGCCGTGATTCCAGTTCTCGTGGATCTCGCCGTCAAAGCGGACTTCCACAGCCTGATCGGGGTGGCTCTTCAGCCAGACCTGACCGCCGGGCAGCCAGTTGTCGGCACGCTCCTGCTGCCAGCCGTCCACGATCTTCTGCTTGAAGATGCCGTACTCGTACAGGATGGAGTAGCCGGTGCCGCAGATGCCGGTGGTGGCCATGCCGTCCAGATAGCAGGCAGCCAGACGGCCCAGACCGCCGTTGCCCAGGCCTGCATCGGGCTCTTCCTCAAAAATGCTGTCGATGCTGATGTCGGCATCGGCCAGAGCTTTCCGTGCCACATCCTCGAGGCCCAGGTTGAACAGGCTCACTTTCAGGCTGCGGCCCATCAGAAACTCCATGCAGAGGTAATACACTTGCTTGGTGCCGGTGCCAATGGCACGGGACTGGAACTTTTTGTGGTTCTCGCTCATCATCTGGCGGCAGATCAGTGCCAGAGCACGGTAGATCTGCTGCTGGGAAGCAACGCTCAGCTCCACGCCATATTCACTGGTGAGCTTATCCTGAAGAATTTTTGCAAATTCTTTTGTAGTCATAAATAACTCCTATCCGCACGAGTGCATAAATTTATTGAGTTTTCCGGAATAGGACACAATCCAATATACTCCCGCGTGTCCTTCACACAACGGTAATATTATAATCTGTTCCCCCGACGATTGCAAGAAAAAGCACCTATTTTTGCCGTAACTGCTATTTTTGGCCCTGAGTTTCTGACAAATCTGCCGAAATTTCAAAAATACCACTTTTTCTCGCACGGTATTTATATTATAATAGAGGGTACAGATGGGTGGCGCAGGGCCGAAACCGGGCGCGGAACAGCCTCTTTGGATGGGTAATTCGGCCACAAACTCCACCCCAAATGAAAAAACCACAGAGAAAAGCTCCGCAAAGGGCGGGGTTCGGTACCGGAACCCCCGGGAACACGCCATTTTGCCCGGGAGTCCCGGCAGACACCCGCCGCAAGGAGCCGCAAAACCCTGTGCAAAGTGAGGATAGACGATGGTAAACAAAGTGAGAGTGACCATTGCGGGCGCGCCCTATGCGATCGCAACGACGGATACCGAGAGCTACATCACCTCTCTGGCTAAGAAGCTGGATGAGGACATTACAAAGCTGCTGGACGACAACGGCAACCTTTCCCTGAGCAAGGCAGCGGTCTTCTGTGCCATGGATTATCTGGACGAATACCGCAAGAGCGCGGGCAGTGCTGAAAACATGCGCAGCCAGATCCAGGATTACATTGCCGATGCAGCCAAGGCAAAGCTGGCCGAGGATAAGGTCCGGGCCGAAAACGAGGTGCTTCAGCGGGAAAATGCTGCCCTGCGGGAGCAGCTGGCAAAGCTGCAGGCCAAAATGAAAGAGGCCGCTGCCCGGGAGCAGGCCGCCAAAGCCGAGGCAGGCAACTGAGGGACAGCTCTCAGATCCATTCTATTTAATAGGTACAGCAACATGCCGTCAGAAGGAGAGTTATGGCAAATATTGAGATCCTTGCCCCTGTGGGCAGTGAAGAAATGCTGCACGCCGCCGTATTCAGCGGGGCAGATGCGGTTTATCTGGGCTTTTCCGGCTTCAACGCCCGTACGGGCGCCGGAAATTTTGATGCCGACAGTCTGAAAGAGGCCGTCCGCTTCTGCCACGCCCGGGGAGTCAAGGTCCATGTGGCCCTCAACACCACCGTGTACGGCGGGGAACTGGCCTCTCTGTGCGATGCCATCCGGGCGGTGGCCGCCAGCGGGGCGGATGCGGTCATCTGCCAGGATCTGGCCGTGGCCACCCTCATTGGGAAGATCGCACCCCAGCTGCCCCGCCATGGCTCCACCCAGATGAGTGTCCACACCCTGCAGGGGGCGCTGGAGCTCAAGGAGCTGGGCTTTACCCGGGTGGTGCTGGCCCGTGAACTGAGCCTGCCGGAGGTGGAGCAGATCACCAGGCACTGCGGCATTGAGACGGAGTGCTTCGTCCATGGCGCGCTCTGCATGTGCGTCAGCGGTCAGTGCTATCTGTCGGCGTTTTTGGGCGGACGGAGCGGCAACCGCGGCTCCTGTGCAGGCCCCTGCCGCCTGCCCTTTGAGGCCAACGCCCTGCCCGAGGGCAAGCCCGGGCGGCTGCACCACCTTTCCCTGAAAGACAACTCCGTCATCGACAAACTGGACCAGCTGCAGGCCATCGGTGTGGCCTCTGCCAAGATCGAAGGCCGCCTGCGCACGCCGGAGTATGTGGCGGCGGCGGTCAGCGCCTGTCTGGCAGGCCGGGAGGGCCGTGCCTATGACCGTGACCTGCTGAAAAATGCGTTCAGCCGCTCCGGCTTCACCTCCGGCTATCTGGACGGGAAGATCGACGGCACGATGTTTGGCGTCCGCAGTGAGGCCGACGCCGAACTGACCAAAAAGACCCTGCCCGCCCTGCGGGAGCTCTACCGCCGGGAGCGCTCCCGGGTGCCCGTGCGGATGAAGCTGGAAATCGAAGAGGGCGGCGAGAAGCTGACCGTGACCGACGCCGACGGCAACAAGGCGTTTGCCTACGGCGATTTTGAGCCTCAGCCCGCCCGCACCGACCCCACCGAGAGCCTGAAGCGGAGCCTCGCCAAGACGGGCGGCACCCCCTTTGCAGCGGAAAACATCGAGGTGGAGATGGACGAGGGCCCCTGGTTCGTGCCCGGCAGCACCGTGAACGAGCTGCGCCGGGAGGCGCTGGACGCCCTGCTCAAAAAGCGGGAGGTGCTGCGCCCCTGGCCGGTGCAGGATGTGGAGCTGGAGCCGCTGCCCCAGCGCACCTTGCCGCCCCACCGGACCCTCCGTGCCCGGTTCGAGCGCTGGGATCAGGTGCCGGAACAGGCTCTTTCCGGCGTGGAATATCTGATCCTGCCCATCGCGCAGGCCGACCGTGTCCCCCGCGAGTGGCGGGGCAAGACGCTCCTGGAACTGCCCCGGGTCATGTTCGGCAAGCTGGAAGAGGACACCGCCCGCCGCGTCGCGGCCACCCAGGATGCAGGCTTTGCGGGCTATGAGGTGAGCAACATCGCCCACCTGCGGCTCTGCCGGGGCCTGCCCATGTCCGGCGGCTTTGGCCTGAACGTCACCAATCAGGTGGCGGCGCAGTTCTACGCGGACAACGGCCTTGGCTCGGTGCTCATCCTGCCCGAGACGAAAGACAGCGACATCAGCACCATTGCCCCCACCCATGCAGGCAAGCCGGTGCCCACGGGCGTGCTGGTCTACGGCCACATGCCGCTGATGGTCACCCGTGCCTGCCCGCTGCAGAACATCCACGACTGCGCCCACTGCGATAAGACGGGCGTCCTGACCGACCGCAAGGCGAAAAAGTTCCCGGTGCGGTGCGGCATGGGCGTGCGTACCATCTACAACCCGGTGCCCATCTATATGGGCGACAAGCCCGGTGCCCTGACGGTGGACTACGGCGTGGCCTACTTCACGCTGGAAAGCAGGGAAGAGGCTGCTGCCATTCTGGACAATATCCGTGTCCATGCACCCTTTGAGGGCGATTTTACCCGCGGACTCTATTTTAAAGGAACAAACTGAGGTATACTATGGAACCCATCACTGTAAACTATAAAGTATTGGACCCCCGGGCTAAGGTGCCCGCTTATGCAACCCCCGGCTCTGCTGCTGCCGACCTGTGTGCCGTGCTGGACGAGCCCCTGACACTGGCCCCGATGGAGCGGGCACTGGTGCCCACCGGCCTTGCCATTGAGCTGCCCGGTGCCCACACCGTGGCGCTGGTCTATGCCCGCAGCGGCCTGTCCATCAAGCATGGCCTGTGCATGGCCAACGGCGTTGGCGTCATTGACAGCGATTATCGGGGCGAGCTGAAAGTGCCCATGGTCAACCTGGGCAAGGAGCCCTATACGATCCAGTCCGGCGAGCGGGTGGCGCAGCTCTGCATCGCACCGGTGTACACCGCCGCCTTTGCTCCGGTGCAGGAGTTGGGCGATACCACCCGCGGCGAGGGCGGTTTTGGCTCGACGGGAAAATAAACCTCTCAGTCACGCTTCGCGTGCCAGCTCCCCTGACAGGGGAGCCCTTGGCAGGCCGGGCAACAAAGTGCGAAACACTGAAAAATGATGTTACGGAAAATGCCGGGCCCTGCGGTGCAGGGCAGAAAGATATAAGATGAACTCCAAATTGATACTAGCTTCCGGCAGCCCCCGCCGGAAAGAACTTTTGAGCCTGTACACGACGGATTTTGAAATCCATGTCAGCGATTTTGACGAGAGCGCCGTCACGGCCGATACCCCTGCCCGGCTGGTGGAAAAGCTGGCCCGGGGCAAGTGCCTGGCCGTGGCTGCCCGGCACCCGGGGGATCTGGTACTGGGGTGCGATACCGTGGTGGATGTGAACGGGAAAGTCTTCGGCAAACCCCACAGTGTGGAGGACGCCAAACGGATGCTCCGGGCACTGTCCGGTGCCACCCATCAGGTACACACGGGCGTCTGCGTCTCGGACGGCGCACAGACCAAGAGCTTTGTAGACAGCTGCCGCGTGACGTTCTTCCCCATCTCCGAGGAAGAAATTGAGCGGTACACGGCCACAAAAGAGCCCTACGATAAGGCCGGAGCCTACGCCATTCAGGGCCGGGCAGCCCTCTGGCTGGACCGCATCGAGGGCGATTATTACACCATTATGGGCCTCCCCGTCAGCCGCACTGTCCGGCTCATCGAGCAATTTTGATGCACTGAAAATGAAAAATTGCCAAAAAACTTGACAAAACGCTTGAGAAAACAGCGTCTTGCGGCTATAATAATAGCGTGTTATTCTGCGATGGACAGCCGGACGGAATCTCGTCCGGTCTGCCGTGCGTTTTGGGAATAGAACTGGAAAGAATTTAAGGAGAGAGCTTCAGTATGAGTTTGTTTTCAAAAGATGTAGGGATCGACCTGGGTACTGCCAATACCCTGGTTTACATGAAAGGAAAAGGCATTATCATGCGGGAACCGTCCGTTGTGGCGGTGGACACCAAGACCGATGAGGTGCGCTGCGTGGGCGGCGAGGCCAAGGCGGTCATCGGCCGTACCCCCGGCAGCATCGTGGCGGTCCGCCCCCTGAAAGACGGCGTCATTGCGGATTTTGACATCACGGCCAATATGCTGGAAAACTTCCTGAAAAAGGCCTGCGGCAACAGTATGTTCTCCCGCCCCCGCGTGGTCATCTGCATCCCCTCCGGTGTTACCGAGGTGGAGCGCCGCGCCGTGCGTGAGGCGACCCTGAAAGCTGGTGCCCGTCAGGTCTCCGTGATCGAGGAGCCCATGGCTGCCGCCATCGGTGCGGGCCTGCCCATCAGCGAGCCCACCGGCAGCATGATCGTGGACATCGGCGGCGGCACGGCGGAGATCGCCGTGATCTCGCTGGGCGGCATCGTGGCTTCCCGCAGCGTCCGGATGGCCGGTGATATGTTCGACCAGGCCATCATTGCGTTCATCAAGCGGAAGTACAACCTGCTCATCGGTGAGCGTACCGCGGAGCAGATCAAGATCGAGATCGGTTCCGCCTACCCCATGGACCCCGAGATGACCATGGAGATCAAGGGCCGCAATCTGGTGGACGGCCTGCCCAAGAACATCGTGGTCCACTCCGAGGATGTGCGTGAGGCCCTGCTGGAGTGCCTGGTCAAGATCACCAGTGCCATCAAGGAGACGCTGGAGCGCACCCCGCCGGAACTGAGTGCCGATATCATCGACCACGGCATCACCCTGACGGGCGGCGGCGCTCTGCTGCGCGGCCTGGACCAGCTGATCCAGAGTGAGACGGGCATTGACGTCCATGTGGCGGAAGACCCGCTGGACTGCGTGGCCAAGGGCGCCGGCGCGGTGCTCGACCATGTGGATGTCCTGCACGATGTGCTGGATACCGACGGCGCACACATGTGATAAAGCGCGCGGATGGCTCCGGCTGTCCGCGCTTTTTTGCAATCGGAGGAAGCTCCCTTGAAAGATTTTTTCGATACCTGGAAATTTAAGATCCTCGTGGGCATCGCGGTGTTTCTGGCGGCCATCATGGCCTATGCCGGTGCCAATGGCCGCCTGACGGCCGCCCCGCAGGAGATTTTGAGCGTGGCGGTGGCCCCGTTCCAGCGGGCGGCGGCGGCGGTGAGCAATGGCGTTTCCTCCCTGTGGGAGAAGTACACCAACATCGACGCCATTCTGGAAGAGAACGAGAAGCTTACCACGGAAAACGCCGAGCTGCGCGGCCAGATGGTGGATTATGACAAGCTCAAGGCTGAAAACGAGGCATACAAGGCCCTGACCAACATTCAGGAGCAGCACCCGGAGATGAGCTATGTTTCGTCGTTCGTCATCGGGCGGGACCCGCTGGATTCGTTCTACGGCTTCACGCTGGATCAGGGCAGCCTGGACGGGGTGGAGGCCAACGACGCCATCACCAGCGACGAGGGCTACCTGCTGGGCGTGGTGACGGAAGTAGACCTGACCAGCTGCAAGGTCATGACGATTTTGCACCCCAGCTTCAACGCGGCGGGCGTGGTGTCCCGCACCCGGGACAACGGCATCATCACGGGCAGCGCGGATTACGCCGCCGAGGGCCTGTGCATCCTCTCCAACCTCTCCCGCAGTACCCTGACCAAGGCCAACGATCAGGTCATCACCACCGGTTTGGGCGGCGTGTTCCCGCCGGATGTGCTGGTGGGCGTGGTGCAGGAACTGGTGCCGGAAGCCAGCGGAAAATCCACCATCGCGGTGCTCAAGCCCGGCGCGGATCCCCGCACCGTCAAGCATGTGTTTATCATTACCAATTACTGATTGGAGGAGCCTGTCTATGGAATCACGCCGCAAGCGCAAAAGCAGCCAGATCTTCAAATGGGTCTGCTATACGCTGCTGATGCTGCTGTGTACGGTTTTGCAGACCATGCCCGGGCTGTTTCAGCTGGGGGCGGCAAAGCCGCTCTACCTGCTGCCGCTGGCACTGGCGGTCTCCGTGTTTGAAAGGGAGTTTGCCGGGGCTGTTTTCGGCGCGGTCTGCGGCCTGATGTGGGACTACACGGCGGGACGAACCGTGGGGATGCTGGCGCTGGAGCTGATGATCCTCAGCTTTGCCGTCTCCGCCGTGGTGCAGCTCTACCTCAAGGACACCGCCCAGAACTTTTTGCTCATCGCGGCGGGGTGCGCGGTGCTGGTGCTGGCCTGCGACTGGCTGTTCTTCTATTACATGCCGGGCTACAGCGGGGCGTGGAACCGCTTTTTGTGGTTCGTGCTCCCCAGCGCGGTGCTGAGCATCCCGGTCAGCCTGCCCATCTATTGGGCGGCGCGGAAGATCAGCATTGAATTCAAGATCGACAACGGCGTGGTCTGAGTGCTGCGGCTCCGCAGCCTGCCCCGCCGGGAGGAAACCAGATGAATTTGGACGAACACAAGACCGTTATGCGCCGGATGCGGCTGCTCATCGCCTTTGCGGCGGTCATCGTGGGGCTGTATGTGTTCCGGCTGATCTTTCTGCAGCTGGTCAACGGCGACAGCTTCAAAGCCCGCGCCACCAACACCACGGACTATCATTTTACGGTCACGGCGGCCCGCGGCGACATCGTGGACAGCGAGGGGAAACGGATCGCGGCCAGCACGACCAGCTACAATGTGGTGCTCAGCAAGCTGCTGATGGGCGGCGAGGATCTGGACGCCATGCTGCAGCGGATCGTGGGGCTGCTGGAGCAAAACGGCGAGAGCTGGAACGACTCCCTCCTCATCAGCGAGCCGGATGCCAACGGCCACTACACGTTTACGGCTGCGGAGGACAGCACCAGCGACCAGAAGAGCCTTGCCAGCATGAAAGAGGGCCTGGGCCTGCAGCAGTACGCCACTGCCGATGACGTGATGGAAAAACTGGTGGAGGACTATGACCTCAGCGCCTACTCCCTCCACTGGCAGCGGGTGCTGGGCGGCATCCATTATGAGATGCAGCAGCAGGCGTTCTCCAACGTCAACAACTTTGTCATGGCCGAAAACGTCAGCGATGTGACCGTGGCCACCATCAAGGAAAACAGCCTCTCTTTGCCCGGCGTGGAGATCGTGGAGACCTCCACCCGCAGCTATGAGCAGGGCACGGTGCTGCCCCATGTGCTGGGCCGGGTGGGCAAGATCACGGCGGAAAAGTGGAAAGTGACCGATGAAAACGGCCAGACCACCTATCCGCTGCGGGATAAAGGCTACAATATGAACGATGTCATCGGCATCTCGGGCCTGGAATCGGCCTATGAGGATGAGCTGCGGGGCAAGGATGGTGTGGAGACCATCACCCGCAACTCGGATGGCGTCGTCGTCAGCACGGCCATGACCACGGTGCCGGAGCCGGGCCACACCGTCCAGCTCACCGTCAACAGCGATTTCCAGAAAGCGGTGGAGCAGGCGCTGGGCAAAAACATTGATATGATCAGCCGGGCCTACGGCACCGATGGTGCCCGGGCCAATGCAGGCGCGGTGGTGGTGCTGGATGTCAAGGACGGCAGCGTGCTGGCCTCCGCCAACTACCCCAGCTTTGACCAGAACCTCTACGCCACCCAGTACAGCGAGTACAGCGCCGACCCCGGGATGCCGCTGTTCAACCGGGCGCTGCAGGGCCTGTACACCCCGGGCTCGACCTATAAGCCCTCGGTGGCCGTTGCCGCGCTGGACACCGGCGTCATCAACCGGTATTCCACGGTATACTGCAACGGCGTGTACAACTACTTCCAGGATTACCACCCCAAGTGCACCCGCCACGGCCACTCGGGCAACATCGACGTCATCACGGCCATCAAATGGAGCTGCAACATCTTCTTCTACGATGTGGGCCGCCGGGTGACCAGTGACGTGTACGACGCTTATGCCTATAAGCTGGGCCTGGGCCAGCGCACGGGCGTGGAGGTCAGCGAGGCGCTGGGCCGCCTGACCACGAAAAACGACTCCAACTACACGGCCTCGCTGGAAGTGCAGGCCGCCATCGGCCAGGGCAACACGGTCATCACGCCGGTGCAGCTGGCAACTTATGCGGGCACCATCGCCAACCGGGGCACCCGCTACCGTACCCACTTTGTCAAGTCCATCCTGGACACCAACACGGGCAAAGTCCTGCAGGAGACCCAGCCGGAGGTCATGGATGTCATTGAAGACCGGGGCGATACCTTTGACCTGGTGCAGCAGGGCATGGTGGGCGTGGCCCAGACCATCCCGGCACTGGCAAGCTATCCCTACACCATCGCCTGCAAAACGGGCAGCCCCCAGCGCAGTGAGAGCTACTACGCCGGCAGCACCCGCAAGCATTACACCAACGCGACGATGATCGCCTATGGCCCGGTGGAAGACCCGCAGATCGCCATTGGCATCGTGGTGGAATACGGCGGTGCCGGTACCCGTACCGGCCAGCTGGTGGCGGATATTTTTGACGCCTACTTCGCCATGCAGAACGGCACCCTGACGGTGGACGAACCCGAGACCGCCGACCCGGCGGGAGACGATCCGAAGACAGAGGCTGTGGACGGCGACGCCGCAGCCGATGAGACGGACACGGCAGGGGAGACGGCTCCCGCGCCGGAACCCGCGGCGGCTCCGGCGGCATAAGGCGCTGTAATGCGGATTTGGTGGAAAAACCAGAAAAACCAGCGGAAATGCCCAAAAAACAGTTGTAAAATGACGGAAACTGTGATAATATGATATATGCAACACAATGCCCTAGAGAGAAAATAGAGCCGGGCGAGGTAAAAGGAGAGGTTGACCGATGACGATTGCACTGATTGCGCATGACTCCAAAAAGGAGCTGATGGTTCAGTTCTGTACGGCGTACTGCCGGATTTTGAGCCAGCATAAATTGGTGGCCACCGGGACGACTGGCAAGATGATCGCAGAGGCCACGGGCCTGCAGGTGCAGCGTTTCCTGGCAGGGGTTCAGGGCGGTGACCAGCAGATCGCGTCCCGCATTGCCTGCAATGAGGTGGACCTGCTGCTGTTCTTCCGCGACCCCATCAATGCAAAGCCCAGCGAGCCCAATGAGATGACCCTGCTGCGCCTGTGCGATGTGCACAACATCCCCATGGCCACCAACATCGCCACCGCTGAGGTGCTCATCCACGGCCTGGAGCGCGGCGACCTGGATTGGCGTGATATCGTCCACCCGCAGCAGTCCGTGTGATCATTCAATCAATAAAAAAGCAAAGGCTCTGGATCGCAAGACCCAGAGCCTTTTTGTGTGCGTCAAACGTTAAAATCTGCGGCCATCTCCTGCACATCCTCCGGGGTAAAGGACCCCAGCGGCAAGATGAGCCGGGCCAGGATATCCTGCGGCAGGGCGGCAAGAGCATCGCTCTCGTCCTGGGCAGGGTCTTCCGGCGGGTAGATATGGCTGATGCCGTCGGCCCCGGTCTCCACCTGGGCAAAGTGCCCGGTGGCGATGTACTGGATGCCCAGCTTGTCTGCCGCCGTCAGCAGGGCAGAGAGGCGGGCGTCCACAGGGGTGGCTCCCTGTGCGGCCAGCGCCTCGGCGTTGAGGGTGGCACACTCGATGCCAAGGGCCTTTGCGGCCTCTTTTGCGGACTGTACCAGAGGCTCTTCTTCGGCAGAGAGCTTCACGACGGCACCCGCTACCGCAAAGCCCTGCTGCTGCAAAATACGGACGGCTACTTTGGCTGCCGTGCCGCCGCCCAGGCCTACCAGCACTTTGTCCTGCTGCTCGTAGGTATCAAACCCGCTGCCGGGCAAAAAAGTATCGCTCATCGTCCCTGCCTCCCGCCATGTGCCTGGCTCTGTGCCACGGCCAGCTGGTCGCAGCGCTCGTTTTCCGGGTGGCCTGCGTGGCCCTTGACCCAGACGTATGTGAGTTTGTGCCGTGCTTCCTGCTCCAGTGCCTGCTCCCAGAGGTCCGGGTTCAGGGCAGGGGAGCCATCGGATTTTTTCCAGCTCCGGCGCTTCCAGCCTTTGGCCCAGCCTTTTTCCAGCCCGTTGATGACATACTGGCTGTCGGAGTACAGGCGCACTTCGCACGGCTCCTTGAGCTGGCGCAGGGCCTCGATAAAGGCCGTCAGCTCCATCCGGTTGTTGGTGGTGCTGGCGTCGCCGCCGCTGAGCTCTTTTTCGTACACTTTGCCATTGAACCGATACCGCAGCACCGCGCCCCAGCCGCCGGGGCCGGGGTTGCCGCTGCACGCGCCGTCGGTGTAAATTTCAACCTGTTTCATGCGTTTCTCCCGGTGTGTAAATTTTTACTGCTTCTATTTAGAGCCATTTTACACGTTCTGTCAAGAGGAAAGTGCATAGACCCCGCCCGGCCTGCCAAACCTTGGAATTGACAAAAACGCTGAGAAATACTATACTGATGGCAACGAAATGCGTATAGGGGCGCGCTGTAAGTGCGCGCTCACAGCGTTCCCGGATAAGTGCCGCGGTCGCATCGAACAGATGGACTGGAAAGGCAGAGAGCTTGTTTCGGAACCACCAGCAGGCTTTAAAAAAGGCGCTGACAGGATAAATTCTATACGGATGCATCCAACGGAAGCAGATGCTTATTTTATGCTTCCCTGTGCAGAAAAGACGGCCGCTCCCGGGTGGGGTGGGCCGTGTTCTGCGATTTGTTTTTTGGAGGTACGAATGGCACAGGTTAAAGAACAGAACCCCGCGCCCGCCCAGAACCGGGCCAGTGACAACAGCGGCGAGAAGCGCCCCCGCACCCGCCGCCCCTATTATTCGCGGCGTCCCCGCCGCCCGCAGCAGCCCAAGGAGGCCGCTGTGCCCATCCACATCTATCCGCTGGGCGGCCTGGGGGAAGTGGGCAAGAACATGACCGTGTACGAGTGCTGCGGCGATATGATCATTGTGGACTGCGGCCTCGTCTTCCCGGACAGTGATATGTTCGGCGTGGACATGGTCATCCCCGATTTCACGTTCGTGGTACAGAATAAGGATAAGATCAAGGGCCTGCTCATCACCCACGGCCATGAGGACCACATCGGCAGCATCCCGTATCTGCTGCAGAAATTTGATCTGCCCATCTACGGCACCCGCCTGACCTGCGGCCTCATCAAGAACAAGCTGGAGGAGTTCGGCCTGGCCGGCAAGACCAAGTTTGTGGAGATCGTGCCCAAGCAGAAGATCAAGCTGGGCTGCTTCACGGTGGAGCCCATCCATGTCAACCACTCCATCCCGGACTCGGTAGCCTTTGCCATCGACAGCCCGGCGGGCACCATCATCCAGACGGGCGACTTCAAGATCGATTACACCCCGCTGGCCTGCGGCCCCACCGACCTGACCACCCTCTCCGAGTACGGCCAGAAAGGCGTGCTGGCCCTGCTGAGCGATTCCACCAACGCGGAGCGCCCGGGCTTTACGGCCACGGAGCAGAAAGTGGCGGCAGGTGTGCGCAGCCTGTTTGCCCGCGCCCAGAACAAGCGCATCATCATTGCGACGTTCGCCTCCAACATTTACCGCGTGCAGCAGATCATTGATCTGGCTGTGGAGGATGGCCGCAAGGTGGCGTTCAGCGGCCGCAGCATGGTCAACAACACGGCCATGGCCCAGGAGCTGGGCTATATGCACATCCCGGAGGGGACTCTCATCAGCGTGGATGAGCTCAACCAGTACCCGCCGGAGCAGGTGGTGCTGGTGACCACGGGCAGTCAGGGCGAGCCCCTGAGCGCCCTCTCCCGCATGGCCGCCTGCAGCCACCGTCAGGTGCGGGTGGGCCCCGGCGATTTCATCATCATCTCGGCCAAGCCCATCCCCGGCAACGAGAAGAGCGTGACCAAGATCGTCAACGGCCTGCTGCTGCTGGGCGCGGAGGTCATCTACGAGGGCATGTACGATGTCCACGTTTCCGGCCACGCCTGCCAGGAGGAGCAGAAGCTGATGCTCACCCTGACCAAACCCAAGTATTTCCTGCCCGTGCACGGCGAGTACAAGCAGCTCAAAAAGCACGCCATGACCGCCGCCAGCCTGGGCATCCCCACCAGCAACATCCTGATCGCGGAGAACGGCTCCAACGTCATCCTCAGCCGGGATGAGATCAAGCTGGGCGAGCCTGTCACCGCCGGTGCCGTCATGGTGGACGGCCTGGGCGTGGGTGACGTGGGCAATGTGGTCCTGCGGGACCGCAAGCACCTCTCCGAGGACGGCCTCGTCATCATCGTGGCCACTGTGGACAGCAAGACCGGCCAGGTACTGGCTGGCCCCGACCTCGTCAGCCGCGGCTTTGTCTATGTGCGGGAGAACGAGAGCCTGATGGACGGTGCCCAGAGCATTGTGGAATCGGCGCTGGACCGCTGCGTGGAAGAGCATGTGCGGGATTGGAACAGCGTCAAGACCCGTGTGCGCGAGGCACTGAGCAGCTATATCTACCGCCGTACCAAGCGCAGCCCCATGATCCTCCCCATTCTGATGGAGGTCTGATCGACCGGGCCCTGCTGTGCAGGAGCAGGCCCGCCAGGAGGCATATGATCTGATGAAACAAAAACCAAGATGGACTTTGGAGATGCTCACCGCCTGTCTGGCGATTCTGTGTGTCCTGCTGATGCTGGTATTGCTGGTGCAGCGCCCAGCCATCTGGCCGGTACTGGTGGTGCTGGCAGCGGCCTGGTGCATTGGCATGGGCCTGTTCCGCTACCGCCTCCGCAGCCAGCTGGCACGCTGGGTCTGTGGCGGCGACTTTACAAAATCGAAAACAAAATTCAGCCTGGAACCCCTCTCCCAGCCGGTGGTCCTCCTCTCGGGGGAAACCGTGCTCTGGTACAATGACCAGTTCCGCCAGCGGATGCTGGGCGGGCAGGACCTGCTGGTGAGCCGGGTGCAGAAAGTCATCCCCGGGCTGGATCTACAGCAGGCCCGCACCCAGGAGGGCCAGCAGCTGACCCTGGCCGATGGCGTGTGGTCTGCCCACAGCTCCACCGTGCCCGGCGATGCTGAAACGATGACGCTGGTGGTCTTCAATGAGGAGACCGCCCTGCGCCGGGTGGAGGCGGAGTATAAAGCCAGCCGCCCGGGTTACCTCGTCTTTCTGGTGGATGGCTACGACGATGTGTTCAGCGACATGCTGGACAGCGAGCGCGCCCGCCTGCTGGAGGGCATCAACCGGGTGCTGGAAGAGATGATCGGCCGGGGCACGGGCTTTTTGCGCCGGGTGGCCAGCGGCCGCTACATCGCGGTGGTGGAGGAGCGCCAGCTGGAGCAGTTTGCCAAGCGGGGCTACGACGTGCTGGATAAGATCCGCGCCCTTGACCCCAGTGTGAACCTGTCCCTCTCCATCGGTATTGGCCGCGGGGCCAAGACCCTGCGGGAGGCCCAGGACATGGCTGTGCAGGCACTGGATATGGCCCAGGGCCGCGGCGGCGACCAGGCCGCCGAGATGACGCCGGACGGCTTTACGTTCTACGGCGGCGTCAGCCATGGCGTGGAAAAGCGCAGCAAGGTGCGCAGCCGCATTGTGGCCGACCAGCTGGTCAAGCTCATCAAGGAGGCGGACCATGTGGTCATCATGGGCCACCGGATGAGTGACCTGGACGCCATCGGTTCTGCCGAGGGTGTGCTCCGCATCTGCAAAATTTGTGATGTGCCGGCCGTTATCGCGGTCCGCCGGGATGCCACGCTGGCGTCCAGCCTGATCAATGCTCTCGTTGCCGCCGGGCAGGAGGACGATTTCATCGACCCCAAAGGTGCACTGCCCATTATCTCCAAGCGGACGCTGTGCATCGTGGTGGATACATACCAGGTCAATCTGGTAGAGAGCAAAGAAATTCTCGAAAAATGCGGCAAGGTGGCCGTCATCGACCACCACCGCAAGGGCGTGGGCTTTATTGAGAACCCGGCCCTTGTCTGCCACGAGCCCTACTCCTCCTCTGCCAGTGAGCTGGTCACGGAGCTTTTGCAGTATGTGGGCGAGCGGGATGACAAGCCCAACCGGGTGGAAGCGGAGGGCCTGCTGGCCGGCATCATGCTGGATACGAGAGACTTTACCCTCCACACCGGCGTGCGGACCTTTGAGGCCGCGGCCGCCCTCCGCCGCTACGGCGCGGAGACCGAGCGGGTGCGCCAGCTGTTTGATGTGACCATGGTGGAGTACAACGCCAAGGCCGACCTTGTGGAGGCGGCCCAGATGTACAAAAACTGTGCCGTCTCGGTGAGCGGGGAAGTACCCCCGGAGGCCAGGGTAGCCATTGCGCAGGCCGCCAACGACCTGCTGACCATCCAGAACGTGGAGGCCAGCTTTGTGGCGGTGCAGGTGGGCACGGGCGTGAACATCTCGGCCCGGAGCCTGGGCGCGGTCAACGTGCAGGTCATCATGGAGTCTCTGGGCGGCGGCGGCCACCAGACCATGGCGGCGGCACAGCTCAAGCATATCACCCCGGAGGCGGCCCGGGCACGCATCCAGACCGCCATCGACCAATACCGCGAATCCCAGAAGAAAACTTCTTCCGAGGCGGGCGCGGAACCAAAGAAAAAGGATAACAAGCCATGAAGCAGTATGATTATCTCATCGTGGGCGCGGGCCTGTACGGCGCGGTGTTTGCCCATGAGGCCAAAAAGGCAGGCAAGCGCTGCCTCGTCATTGATAAGCGGGACCACATTGCGGGCAACATCTACACCGAGAGCGTGGAGGGCATCCATGTCCACCGCTACGGTGCCCATATTTTCCACACCAACAACAAGGCTGTGTGGCAGTATGTGAACCAGTTTGCAGAGTTCAACCGCTATACCAACAGCCCGGTGGCCAACTACCACGGCGAGATCTACAACCTGCCGTTCAACATGAACACGTTCAATAAGATGTGGGGCGTGGTGACTCCCGCCGAGGCAAAAGCAAAGATCGAGCAGCAGCGGGCCGAGGCAGGCATCACCGAGCCGAAGAACCTCGAGGAACAGGCCATCAGTCTGGTGGGCACCGATATCTACGAGAAGCTCATCAAGGGCTACACTGGCAAACAGTGGGGCCGCCCCTGCACCGAGCTGCCCGCGTTCATCATCAAGCGGCTGCCCGTCCGTTTTACCTACGATGACAACTATTTTAATGCCCTGTATCAGGGGATCCCCAACGGCGGCTACACGGCCATGGTGGAGAAGATGCTGGACGGCGTGGAGATTGAGCTGGGTGTGGATTACCTGGCCCGCAGGGCGGAGCTGGACAAGCTGGCGGATCAGATCGTCTACACTGGCCCGGTGGACGCCTACTTTGATTACAAGCTGGGTGCTTTGCAGTACCGCAGCGTCCGCTTTGAGACGGAGGTGCTGGACACCGACAACTATCAGGGCAACGCCGTGGTGAACTACACCGACGCCGAGACCCCCTACACCCGCATCATTGAGCACAAGCACTTTGAGTTTGGCACCCAGCCCAAGACCGTTATCAGCCGGGAGTACAGTGCTGAGTGGAAAAAGGGCGACGAGCCGTACTACCCCGTCAATGATGAGAAGAACGGCGCTTTGTATGCTGCCTACAAGCAGCTGGCCGACGCGGAGCCGGGGGTCATCTTCGGCGGCCGCCTGGGCGAGTACAAATACTACGATATGGACAAGGTCATTGAGGCGGCACTGAGCGTCGCGGAGAAAGAGCTTGCCGAATAATTGCAATTGCGGTATACTAGAGCTACAAAACTGCACCGGTTCTCCGGTGAGAAGTGAGGGATAACATCATGAAAGTGATTCTGAAGCAGGACGTCAAGGGCATTGGCAAAAAGGACGAGATCCATGAGGTCTCCGACGGCTACGCCCGCAACTTTCTGTTCCCGCGCAAGCTGGCCGCTGTGGCCGACGCCAGCGCGGTGAATATTGCCCGCGGCAAGGAAGAGGCTGCGGACTTCCATGAGGCAGAGAACGTGGCCGCTGCTCAGGCAGTGGCTGCGAAGATCAACGGCAAGACCGTGACGATCAAGGCCAAGGGCGGCGCTTCCGGCCGCCTGCACGGCAAGGTCACCGGCAAAGAAGTGGCGGCAGCCCTCTCCGAACTGGCCGGCACCGCCATTGATAAAAAGAAGATCGAGCTGGAAACCAAGGACATCAAGGATGCGGGCGTTTTCAACGCCAAAGTCCGCCTGCATGTCGGCGTGGTGGCTTCGTTCAAAATTCAAGTGGAAGTGGAGCAGGCCTGATCTGAAAAAGCCTGTCTGCGCCCCCTCACGGCAGGGGGCGCTTTTTGTAGTATGAGACCCAGAGGAAACGATCATGCCGAACGAACGACATTACTCCAATGAACTGAATCTGGAAAGCGTGGGCATCAATCTGCCCTACAACATGCAGGCCGAGCAGAGCGTGCTGGGCGCGGTGCTGCTCAAGCCGGAGACACTGACCGACCTGGTTGAGATCCTCCGGCCTGAGATGTTCTACACCCGGCAGAACGCCCAAATTTATTCGGAAATGCTGCGGCTGTTCACCAGCGACCAGACCATTGATTTCGTCACCCTGCTGGACGCGGTCATCTCAGACGGCGTGTTTCCCAGCGCGGACGAGGCGAAAGTCTACCTGACCGGTCTGGCCGAGACGGTGCCCAGCATCTCCAACGTGAAAGCCTACGCCCAGATCGTGCAGGAAAAATATCTGGTCCGCCAGCTCATGGGTGTGGCGAAAGATATCTTGCAGGATGCGGGCGACGAGCCGGACGCGGACCTGCTGCTGGAAAACGCCGAGCAGCGCATTTATGAGATCCGCTCCGGGCGGGATTCCAGCGCCCTGACGCCCCTTTCTTCCAGCATGGTGGAAACGCTGACCAATCTGCAGAAGATCAGCGGCCCGGATGCCGATAAGTACAAGGGCATCCCTACAGGCTTCCGCCTGCTGGACACCGTGCTCACCGGCCTTGGCCGCGGCGACCTGATTATTCTGGCTGCCCGCCCCGGTATGGGCAAGACCAGTTTTGCGCTGAACATTGCCACCCGTGTAGCCATGCAGCAGAAAGTACCGGTGGCCATCTTCAGCCTCGAAATGACCAAGGAGCAGCTGACCAACCGGATCCTCTCGGCGGAGGCCGGCATCGACAGCCAGGCGTTCCGCACCGGCGCCCTCCGGGCGGAGGACTGGGAGTACCTGGCCCTTGCCACCGAGAAGCTCCATGACGCGCCCATTTATATGGATGACACCTCGGGCATCACCATCACCGAGATGAAAGCCAAGATCCGCCGGGTGAACCAGGACCCCAGCCGCCCCAATGTGGGCCTCATCGTCATTGACTATCTGCAGTTGATGACCACGGGCCAGCGCACCGAGAACCGTGTACAGGAGATTAGCTCCATCACCCGAAACCTCAAGATCATGGCCAAAGAGATGAATGTGCCCATCATTGCGCTGAGCCAGCTGTCCCGTGCGGTGGAAAAGCAGGGCAACAACTCCTCCCACCGCCCCCAGCTGTCCGACCTGCGTGATTCCGGTTCCATCGAGCAGGACGCCGACTGCGTCCTGTTCCTGTACCGCGATTCCTATTACGCCAGCCAGAACCCGGACGGTGCCGAGGTGGACGCCGACACGGCCGAGTGCATCGTGGCCAAAAACCGCCACGGTGAGACCAGTACCGTGCCGCTGGGCTGGGATGGTGCCCACACCCGCTTTATGGATGTGGACTTCAAACGCTGATGAAACACGACGATTTTTCCGGCATTTTGCAGCGTGTCCGCGCGTTTTGCGAGGCTGAGGCGCTGCTGACGCCGTTGGCAGCCGGAAAGCCGCTGCACTTGGCCGCGGCGGTGTCCGGCGGGGCCGACAGCATGGCCCTGCTGCACCTGCTGCTGGCCTTACAGGCAGAGTCCGGCTTTGTGCTGAGTGTCTGCCATGTCAACCACGGCCTGCGGGGGGAGACGGCTGACCGGGACGAAGCTTTTGTGCGGGAGGCCTGCGCGGAGCTGGGCCTGCCGCTGCGGGTCTTCCGCCCGGCGGAGGTTGGCTTTACGGTGCCGCCCCATGCCGGGGAGGATTGGGCCCGCCGCCTCCGCTACGCCTGTTTTGAACAGCTGCGGCAGGAGGGGATAGACTGCATTGCGACGGCCCATACTGCAAGTGACCAGGCAGAGACGCTGCTGTTCCGGCTGGCCCGGGGCACCGGGCTGCACGGGGCAGGGGGCATCCGCCCCAAACGCCCCGGCTACTGCCGCCCTCTGCTGGGCCTGACCCGGGCAGAGACGGAGGCTGTCTGCATGGCCCGCGGGCAGCGCTGGGTGACGGACGAGACGAACACGGGGGACGACTACGCCCGCAACCGCCTGCGCCACGCCGCCCTCCCGGCTCTTGGCTCGGTCAACGAGGCGGCGGAGGAAAATCTGGCCCGCTTTTGCGAGAAAGCCGCCCGGGCAGACGCTTATTTCGCCCGGCAGGCGGCGACACTGCTGGAAGAGGCCGGGCAGCGGCTGCCCCCAAAGCTCCCCGCCGGGGCGCGGTACGCGCGGGAGGCCGGGGAGGGCGTCTGGGCGCTGGAGCCATTGCAAAAGGCCGACCCGCTCATCCTGGAAACCGCCCTCCACAGCCTGACGGCCCCGGTGCGGGACGCCGAAGAAAAATACATCCGCCTGCTGGCAGCGCTGGTGCGGCGCGGCAGCGGGGCGGTGCAGCTGACCGGAGAGATCCGGTTCCGCGCCGGGGAAGAGACATTCTGGCGGGAAAAAACGCCGGATGCCTGCCCGGAGAACGCCGGATTTTATGAGCCGTTTTTCCCCACGGATGGGGCCGAATATCCCCTGCCCGGAGGCCAAAAGCTGAAAATCCGGGTGGTTCCGGCCCCATTTGAAGAAAAAATACAGGGTGTTCATAAAAAAGACTTAAAAAATCAAGCGGATTATGCTAAAATAACTACGTTGTATCCTGCTCTTGTTCTGCGCTGCCGTCAGCCGGGAGACCGTTTCCACCCGGCAGGCCGGGGCGTGGGCAAGGAGCTGCGCAAATGGATGAACGAGGCGGGGATCCCGCCCCGGCAGCGGGCTGGCCTGCCGCTTCTGGCAGCAGGCAGCGAGGTGCTTTGGGTCCACGGCACAGGCTTTGCCGCTGGCCTTGCCCCGGATACGGGCAGCACGCTGGTTTTGCAATTGGAACTGCAAACAATGGAGGAAGTAGAATCATGAGTATGCATGACGATATCAAGAACGTTCTGGTCTCCGAAGAAGAGCTCAAGGCCAAGGTGCGGGAGCTGGGCGCACAGATCAGCAGGGACTATGAGGGCAAAAACCTTGTTCTCGTTTCCATCCTGAAAGGCTCCGTGGTCTTTATGGCCGACCTGATGCGGGCGGTGAGCATCCCCTGCAGCATTGATTTCATGGTCGTGTCCAGCTACGGCGGCAGCAACACCAGCAGCAGCGGCCTGGTCAAGATCATCAAAGACCTGGACGGCGACCTGTCCGGCAAGGACGTGCTGATCGTGGAGGACATTCTGGACACGGGCATCACCCTCTCCAACCTGGTGCCCATGCTCAAGATGCGCCACCCCAATTCCGTGAAGATCTGCACTATCCTGGACAAACCCAGCCGCCGCAAGGCTGATATCAAGCCGGATTACGAGGGCTTCCAGGTGCCGGATGAGTTCGTGGTGGGCTATGGCCTGGATTACGACGAAAAATACCGCAACCTGCCGTATATCGGCATCCTCAAACCCTGCGTTTACGAGAAATAAAAACATTACCAGAACTGGAGTTGATCATTCTTGCAACCAAAAAGACCTCGTATTAACCCGCTGATCTTTGCGCTGGCATTGGCAGCGGTGCTGATGATCTGGTCGGTGTTCACCAGCGGCACTGGGATGTCCGGCGGCTCTACCATGAGCTACTCGACGGTGGTGCACTACTTTGAGCACAATCAGGTCACCAAATTCACCCTGGACCGCAACACCAGCGTCATTACCCTGACGCTGAAAGAGGGCGACCTCGACCTGCCGCAGGCTACAGCTGCCTCCACGGCAGATTCCACCGGCGGCCTGCTGTCCGGGATGCTGTCGTCTTCGTCGGCGGATTCCACGGCCGCGGAGAAGAACTCGGACGGTACCGTGACTGTCCGCTACAAGCTGCCCTATGCCTACGTTTTCATTGAGAACGTGCAGAGTTATATTGATTCTTATGACGCGGCCAACCCCACGGCTCCCATGGAGTACGATTACACCTCCCTCAAGGAGACCATCCCCTGGATGGAGATTTTGTTCTATCTGGGGATGCTGGGCTGCACAGGTTTCCTGCTCTTCTCCATGATGCGCGGCGGCGGTGCCGGCGGCGGTATCATGAACGTGGGCAAAGCCAAGGTCAAGGACGAGCGGGAAAACAAAAAGACCGCTACCTTTGCCGATGTGGCGGGCGAAGACGAGGAGAAAGAAGAGCTCAAAGAGGTGGTCGAATTCCTCAAGAGCCCGGATAAATTCAACTCGCTGGGTGCCCGCATCCCCCACGGCGTGCTGCTGGTGGGCCCTCCGGGTACCGGTAAGACCCTGCTGGCCCGTGCCTGTGCCGGTGAGGCCGGCGTGCCGTTCTACTCCATCTCCGGCTCGGATTTCGTGGAGATGTACGTCGGTGTCGGTGCTTCCCGTGTGCGAGACCTGTTTGACAAGGCCAAGAAGACCATGCCCTGCATCATCTTTATTGATGAGATCGATGCGGTGGGCCGTCAGCGTGGCGCCGGCCTCGGCGGCGGCCACGACGAGCGCGAGCAGACCCTGAACCAGCTGCTGGTGGAGATGGATGGCTTTGAGGCCAACGATGGCGTCATCGTCATGGCCGCTACCAACCGTGCCGACATTCTGGATAAGGCTCTGCTCCGTCCCGGCCGCTTTGACCGTCAGGTCTATGTGGGCCTGCCCGATGTCAAGGGCCGTGAGGAGATCCTGAAAGTCCACACCAAGAATAAGCCTCTGGCCCCGGATGTCTCCCTGAAAGTCATCGCGCAGCGCACCGCGGGCTTTGCGGGCGCTGACCTGGAAAACCTCGTCAACGAGGCTGCCCTGCTGGCTGCCCGCCGCAGCCGCAAGGCCATCACGATGGAGGACATCGAGGAAGCATCCATGAAAGTGATGGCCGGCCCGGAGAAGAAGAGCCGTGTCGTGACCCCCGAAGAGAAAAAGCTCACGGCCTACCATGAGGCAGGCCACGCGGTGGCGGGCTTCTACTGCAAGCACCACCCCCGTGTGCATGAGATCACCATTATCCCGCGCGGCCAGGCTGGCGGCTACACCATGTATCTGCCCGAGAAAGACCGCAGCTATGTGACCAAGGGCGAGATGTTTGAGGACATCGTTTCCAGCCTGGGCGGCCGTGTGGCCGAGCAGCTGATCTTGGAGGACATCTCCACGGGTGCTTCCAACGACCTGCAGCAGGCCACCAACATTGCCCGCCAGATGATCACCAAGTACGGCTTCTCCGAGCGGCTTGGCCCTGTGGTCTACGGCACCTCGCAGGAAGAGACCTTCCTCGGCCGCGATTTTGGCCAGGGCAAGGGCTACAGCGAGACCACCGCTGCCGAGATCGACGGCGAGATGCGGGATATCATCGACGAGGCCTACGAGACCTGCCGCCGCACCCTGACGGAGCACATCGACCAGCTGCACGCGCTGGCCAAGGCCCTGATGGAGCGCGAAAAGCTCAACGAGCAGGAGTTCAACACCGTGATGGCGGGCGGCACCCTGGCCCCCCGTGACGGCGAGGAACCCAAGGCGGAAGAGCCTGCCCAGCCGGCTCAGACCACGGCAGAACCGGCAGAGCCCGCCGAACAGGCAGAGCCCGCCGAGATGGCGGAACAGACCCGGCCCGTGGAGACTCCGGCAGAGGAGGCCCCGGCCCAGAAACCCGAAGAATAAACCCGGAAAGGGGAGAGTGTTGTGGAGGAAAATTTTGAACCGGTCGCACGGACACGCGCCAATTACTACACCCCGGGCAGCCCGGTGCAGTTTGTCTGCGTGGAGCTGCTCAAGGGCGAGATCAGCGGCGAGCACGCGGTCTGCCTGACCTTTAAGAATATTTCCAAGGTGACGCTGACAGCCCTGGAGATTCATTTCAAGTGCAAGGGCGTGGACGGCATCATCCTCTGCGAGGACGAGTTTGAGTATCGTGATATTGCCGTGAAGCCCGGCGAGAGCTTTGGCATGGACGATGCCGTGTTTGTGACCCAGAAAGCCATCACCAGTGTGGATGTTTCCCTCAAGAACGTCTACAACGGCAAGCGGGTGGTCCATCTGGACGCCATCAAGCGGGTGCGCCTGCCGGCCCCCCGCCGCCTGAGTCCCGAGCTGCAGAAAGCACTGGAGGCCCGGATGAACCGTCAGGGCCTGAAGTATATGCCCCAGGTATTTGAAAACGGCTGGTACTGCGCCTGTGGCGCGTTCCACCCGAAAGAAGAGGATACCGTATACTGCACCGAGTGCGGCTGTGACCGCATCCTGCTGCAGAACGCCCTGAACACCCTGCTCCAGCCGGAGCAGCCGGACCCCGTGCCCGCTGCCCAGCCGGAAGCACCGGTGCGGCCCGTTCAGCCTGCCGCGCAGGAAGAGCCTACCCGTATCATGAGCAGCGCGGCCCAGGAAGAGGCGACCCGGGTCATGCCTGCCCGCCCCCATGTGGAGCAGGCGGCCTCCTTTGCGCCGCCGCTGGAGCCGGTGGAAGCCGGAGAGCAGACCCGCATCCTGGATGCACGGAACTACCAGCCTGCTGCCCGCGCGGCCCGGCCGGACGACGAGGGCACCCGCGTGATGCCCGCCGCCGTGCGGGACGCTGCCCCGGCACCGCAGCGCGCTCCGGAGCCGCAGCCCGTGGATGAGGACGACTACGAGGAGGAAGCGGATTCCCGTGACAGCATCGCTGAGACCCTTATCCGCTGGGTTCCGCCCATCACGGCCATCATCTGCGCAGGCATTGCGCTGTGGGGCTTTGTGTATTATCAGTTTATCCTGTAAAACAGCAGCGGAGGAGGCGGTGAGCGTTTCCTCCGCTTTTTTGTTGCAACGGCTATTTGGCTCCCCTGACAGGACAGACTCCCTCCGGCTGGAGGGAGATGTCGCGCCAGCGACAGAGGGAGGATCGCTGGACGCGCCAAAGCGCGGCCTGAGAGGTTTTATTTCAAATCGAGGAAGTGGCAATATGGTAGACGAGACGTTACAAGCGGCGTTTGAGATCAAGACAGCCTGCGATGAGATCAGCCGCAAGCTGCTGCGCTGGCACTGGGAGCAGAAGCCCGGGGCCCACAGCCTGGATGCCCTGCTCAAGCACCTGGCCCAGCGCCAGAAAGAAAGCCCGGATTACTACGACCGAATGCCGGACCTGAGCGGCAAGACCAGCTGGCAGCAGCTGGATACCACCTTGTGTATGCGGGTGCTGCTGGACCCGGAAAAAGACGCGGCCAAGCCTCTGGACCTGCTGGGCAATACGCCGCACCCCTCGGCGGCCCGCCGGGCCTGCAACGCGGTGCGCACGGCCCGCAACGAAGCCGCCCACGCGGCGGACCGCACCGATGGCACCCAGGCGGCCATCCTCTTCAACGAGGCCATCGAGAGCCTGGAAGAGGGCTATGCGGGCACGGCGTTCAAGACCAGTGAGCTGGAGCGGTATTACCGGATGGCGGAGGATTTCCTCAGCCGCTGCGGGGCCAAAAAGCCGCTGGCCTCGGCCAAGGCAGAGGAAGAAGAGCCCCGTGCCAGCACGCGAAACCGGAATGGCACAAAGCCCCGCAGCCAGAGCCGCGGCAGCGGAAGTTCCCGCAGCGGAAATGCCCGCCGCACAAACAGCGGGCGGAGTGCGGGCCGGGGCAATGGCTCCCGCAGCCGCGGCAGCGGCCGCAAAAAGCAGCGCCGGGTGCACTACAGCCGCAAAATGGCCGTGGTGCTGGTGGCGGCGGTGGTGCTGGGCCTGGTGGTCCGGGCTGTCAGTATGGGCCTGTTTGCAAAATAATGCAGGAAAGACAAAGAACCGAGAGGACTTTTCCGGATGGAGAAGCTCTCCCGGTTCTTTTTATGTGCCCGGGCCATACAATGGCACCAGAACCCAAAAGGGAGGGAGGATCACGGAAAGGACAGGGATTTTACCACTGTTTGGCGGGCTGGCGCTGTTTCTGTTTGGAATGGACCGGATGAGCGAGGCACTGCAGCAGGCAGCGGGGGAGCGGCTGCGGCGGGCATTGGCAGCCCTGACCCGCACCCCGCTGACCGGGGCGCTGGCCGGGATGGTGGTCACGGCAGTGATGCAAAGCAGCTCGGCCACCACGGTCATGGTCATTGGGTTTGTCAGCGCCGGGCTGCTGGAGCTGCCCCAGGCGGTGGCAGTCATCTTTGGGGCCAACATCGGCACCACGGTCACGGCCCAGCTGCTGGCATTCCGGGTGAAGGAAATGCTGGGGCTGGTGCTGTTCGGGGGCTTTTTTCTCTGTGCAGTGGCCCGGACAAAGCGGGGGCGGCAGATGGGGACGGCGGTGTTTTCATTCGGGCTGCTCTTTGCGGGGATGGAGCAGATCCAGAGCGTGGTGGAGCCGCTGGCCCTCTGCCCGGAGTTTGAGGCCTGGATGGCGCAGGTGCGGGAAAAGCCGCTCTGGGGTCTGCTGCTGGGGCTGGGGATGACGCTGGTGGTGCAGAGCAGCTCGGCTACCATCGGCGTGCTGCAGGGCGTGGCACGGCAGGCCGGGCCGGACGGGGTGCACAGCCTGCTGGGGCTGGCCGGGGCCGTTCCGGTATTGCTGGGGGATAACGTCGGCACGACCATTACGGCGATTTTAGCGGCGGCGGGCGGCACCCGGGACGCCAAACGGGCGGCGGCCGCCCATTGCTGCTTTAACCTCTCGGGGTCACTGGTCTGCCTGCTGGCCCTGCCGTGGTTCGTGCGGCTGGTGGAGCTGCTGCCGCCGGAGGGAGAAGAGCTGGAAATTATCGCGCGGCAGATCGCCAACGCACACACGTTGTTCAATGCCCTCTGCACCCTGATCTGGCTGCCGCTGACGCCTCTCATGGTCCGGCTAGTAACGACACTGGTGCCGGAAAAAAGAACGGAATAAGGTCAAAACCGTTGCCGTGGCAACGGCCTAGGGGTTGACAGATGTGGTATACTGATGTTAACTTTCAAAAGGAGGGTCTATCATGATCCGGAAAATCATTCACATAGACGAAGAAAAATGCAATGGCTGTGGTGCCTGTGTCACCGCCTGCCACGAGGGAGCCATCGGCCTTGTCAACGGCAAAGCCAAGCTGATGCGGGACGATTACTGCGACGGCTTTGGCGACTGCCTGCCCGGCTGCCCCACCGGTGCCATTACATTCACCGAGCGGGAGGCCGCTGCTTACGATGAGCAGGCTGTGCTGGAAAACAAGCAGAAAAAAGCAGCGGCTGCACAGGCAGCTCCTGCCCAGCCCGCAGCCTCGGCATTTCACGGCTGCCCGGGCAGCCGGATGCACCAGTTCCACCGGGAGGAGGCAGCGGCTCCTGCCGCGGCTGCTCCGGGAAGTCAGCCCTCACAGCTGGCCCAGTGGCCCTGCCAGATCAAGCTGGTGCCTGTGAACGCCCCCTACTTTGCAGGGGCCAAGCTTCTGGTGGCGGCAGACTGCACGGCGTATGCCTATGCCAATGTCCATCAGGAGTTCATGCGGGGCAAAGTGACGCTGATCGGCTGCCCCAAGCTGGACGATGTGGATTACAGCGAAAAGCTGACCCAGATCCTGCGCCAGAACGACATCAAGAGCGTGACCGTTCTGCGGATGGAAGTGCCCTGCTGCGGCGGGCTGGAGCGGGCTGTGGTCACGGCCCTGCAGAACAGCGGCAAAATGATCCCCTGGCAGGTGGTCACATTCTCGGTGGACGGCAAAATTCTGGACCGCTGAGAAGCGCGTGACCTGATCAAAAGAGAGGAACGAAGAAAAACGGCAGGTGCCCCCATTTAGAGGGGAACCTGCCGTTTTGGCGTGTGTGTTTATTGGATGGCGTTGAGAGTGCGCTGGACGAGCCGCGCGATCTGTTCCAACGTCTGCCGCAGCTGGACGAACGAGGCAATGTCGCTGTCCTGAATGAGATCTGTGGGGGCCGAGAGGGTGTTGACAACAGGGGCCACGGAGCCCGTGAGGGTCACAGAGACATCATGGGCGGGGATCTCCAGATGGATGTCCACCGGGATGCTGTCGTCAAAAAGAAGAGACTTGAGGGACAGGCCCAGCACCAGCGTGGGGGAGCCAACGCCCTCCGACGGGAACTGAAAATAAGTAAAGCCCTGGGGATCGTAGTCCGGGTGGACGATCCACTTGGGGTCCAGTTTCAGGGTGTAGCCGGACATGTCCTGCATGGCCACCTGAGAATCCGGGACGCCCAGCATCTGGGCCAGCTGCGCCTGCGAGACGTAATTGGGCAGCGACCACTCGGGGAAGAACGTCCCTACCAGCGGGTAGCTGGAAACGACGGAATCCCGCAGGGTCCGGTAAAGCTTCCCGGCATTGAACAGAGTCTGGTCTGCATCAACATAGACATCGGTGAAAAAGTTGTCGCCGCTGGTCTCGGTGGTGGCGGCATCGCGGGAGTAAAGATAAAGCTGCAGCTGGCCGGGGGAGTAGAGGCCGGTCATCCGGCCCTCTGTGGCCCCGGCCTGGTCCAGAATGGAGTAAAGGGCCGGGTGGGTGGTGCCGCCCTGGGAGGTGACAGCGTAAGTGAACTCGAAATCCGCGCCCTGCTGCAGGGCTTTCAGCTTGCGGTTTGCAAGGCCGTAAAGGACAAGAGCCGCCACGATGCAGACTGCCGCAAGGCAGAGCAGGAGAGTGACAACGGCACGGGAACGCTTTTTGCGGGAAGATGCCATAGAGAACGCCTCCTTTTATTGAGAATACGAACCAGAACTTAAAAATCGTGCAAGCTGCCGGGGATTTTGGATCAAAATAAATTTTTCGGGGTATTGCCGGGCAATTTGCCGGTATCCGGCAATCCGGGCAGGTGTGCGGCCCTGATATAAGACCCACCAGACGAATTCAGCGTCGATCTTTTCCATGCAGCCGGGCGCGGAGGAATCCCGCACGGCGCCCCGGTTGGCCCACCACCGCCGGATGACCCGCCAGAGGCAAAGAAAGCGGTTGAATGCAAGGACGATGATCTGGTCTGCCTCTTCCAGCCGCCGGGCATAACAGGTTTTGGTGTAGTTTCCGTCCATGACCCAGCTGCTGTGGGTGTCAAGAAACGAGGTGACCAGCTGCTCCTCCTCTCCCGGAACGCGCTCCACCCAGCCGGGCAGAAAGTGCACAGCGTCCAGATGCAGGACCGGAGCGTGATAAAAACTGCCCAGCTGTTTGGCAAGGGTGGATTTTCCGCTGCCGCTGAGGCCCAGGATCGCAATTTTCATAAAAAACCTCTTAATGGCAGGCTTTGACAAAAGCGTCAAACAGGGCCTGCTGGCGGGGGTCGGCCTCGCTGAGCCACTCCGGGTGCCACTGGACCCCGAGGCAAAACGTTGCGTCCGGCTTTTCCAGCGCCTCTATGAAACCGTCCTCGCTGAGGGCGGCAATTTCCAGCCCCGGAGCCACCCGGCTGGCTGCCTGATGGTGCTGGCTGTTGACCAGAACGGTGTCCTGCTTTAAGATCTCCGCCAGCAGGGTGCCCCGGCGGACGGTCACGGTGTGGATTTTAGCCCAGTGATCGTTGTGAGGCAGATGCTCCAGGGGCTTGATGTCCTGATACAGCTCCCCGCCGAGGAACGCGTTCAGCACCTGGATGCCCCGGCAGATGCCAAGGATGGGCTTGCCCGCCGCAAGGAATGCATGGAGCAGCTTGGGCTCAGCGGCATCCCGCAGGGGATTGGGCTCCCCGCAGGCCGGGATGCGCTCCTGCCCGAAGAGGCTGGGCTCAATGTCGCCGCCGCCGGGCAACAGCAGGCCGGCACATTCCAGCGCCACGGCCACGGCCTTTTCCGGGTCAGCCAGCTCCACCCAGCGGACGGAAGCACCCGCCCGGGCCAGACTTTCCACATATTTGGATTGTGCGGTGGTCAGCTCCGGGTCAGTGCTCATCCGGGGCATGGCGATCGTAATGGACATTTTATCATCCTCTCAAATTTTCACATAAAGCAAAAACCCGGAACTTTTCAGTTCCGGGCGTTTTGGCGGAAAGATGGGGATTCGAACCCCAGAACGCTTTTGACACGTTACACGATTTCCAGTCGTGCGCCTTAGACCAACTCAGCCATCTTTCCACATCTTCTGTTTTGCTTCCGGGCCGTGGCCCTCAGCGCTCCACTATAATACCTGAAACAATGGGTTTTGTCAAGCAATTTTTCAAAAAAATTTGTATTTTTTCAAAAAGGACGATGGTGCGTAGTACGACTTTTGAACGGAACTCCCGAACGCCTGCAAAACCTCTTGACGCGGGGAAAAAGAAAGACTATGATGAGAGCAGAGAGAGTGCGGACCCTGGTAAAAACGCAGGGTCAGGAACGAACAGGGAGGAAAACGCAATGAATTATTCTGATGTTTTAAACAACGCGCGGCAGTGTATCGGCAAATACTGCAAGGCCTGCCCGGTGTGCAATGGTGTGGCCTGCAAAAACCAGGTCCCCGGCCCGGGTGCCAAGGGCGTGGGCGACACAGCCATCCGCAATTATAATAAGTGGGCGGACATCCGGGTGAACATGGACACCTTGTGCGAGAACGGCACCCCGGACACCCATGTGGAGCTGTTTGGGCAGAGCTTCCAATACCCGTTCTTTGCAGGCCCGGTGGGTGCGGTCAGCCTCCACTACTCGGACGCCTACACCGACATGACCTATAACGATGTGCTGGTGCGCGCTTGTGCGGAGAACGGCATCACCGCCTTTACGGGTGACGGCACCAACCCCGACGTGATGACCATGGCCACCAAGGCCATCGGTGCTGCAAACGGCTGCGGCGTGCCCACCATCAAGCCCTGGAACATCGACACCATCAAGGCCAAGATGGAGCAGGCCAAAGAGAGCGGCTGCTTTGCCGTGGCCATGGACGTGGACGCGGCCGGTCTGCCGTTCCTCAAGAACATGACCCCTCCGGCCGGCAGCAAGAGCGTGGCGGAGCTGAAAGAGATCGTGGCGCTGGCGGGCAAGCCGTTCATCGTCAAGGGCATTATGACCGTCAAGGGGGCCCTCAAGGCCAAGGAAGCAGGAGCGGCCGCCATTGTCGTCTCCAACCACGGCGGCCGTGTGCTGGACCAGTGCCCCGCGACTGCAGAAGTTCTGCCGGAGATCGCGGAGGCTCTTAAGGGCAGCGGCGTGAAAGTCCTGGTGGACGGCGGCATCCGCTCCGGCGTGGATGTTTTCAAGGCACTGGCACTGGGTGCCGACGCGGTGCTCATCGCCCGTCCGTTCGTCACGGCGGTCTATGGCGGCGGCGAAGAGGGCGTCAAGTGCTACATTGATAAGATCGCAGGTGAGCTTGCCGACACCATGCAGATGTGCGGAGCACACAGCCTGAGTGAGATCACCCGGGATATGGTGCGGGTATAAATTAAAAGATGATAGAGGACAGGGGCTGTCGAGAGATAGCTCCTGTTTTTTTAAAAGGAGAAAGGTAAATGGAGATCCCTGACAGACTGTTTGAAACTATTTTATTGGCTGTCCGAGATGCGGCAGAAGAAGTAGAAAACGGGAATTTAACGGTGACAGATATCCCGGAAGTATATGAGAATGCGTGCAAAAAGTTGGCCTGCTTTTCGGAACTGTCGAAAGACAATCAGCCAGAACAAATTTTGGAAGCGCGAGAAAAGGCAAGAACAGGGGAATGGTTTCGATCGAAAGATCTATTGAAAGTAATACGACATTTTTATCTGGTAGATTCAATAGAGCATAAAAATTCTGTGACGGAAAAATCAATTTTATTTGTATTGTGTTGCTTTTTGGGTGGACAATATTCTTATACGAAAGAAACTGTTCCGGACTTGATGCGAACAGGAGCACAGCTTTACCTCAGTGCGTCAAAAAGTGGTAGATACTCCTACATGTGTAAACTTCGAGGGCTTGAAGAAGATGAAAAACTCTTGGTCCAGGCAGTACAAATATTGAAGCGGCACAGTGTACAAGTGTTTGTACAAAAGGGAACAACGGTAATCAATGATGAAGATGAGAAGAAGATTCAGCTTGAATTAGAGCAGAAAATCGAAGCATATGGTGGCTTGAAATTTTTGCAGGAGCTTTTTTTAACTGAAATCGCGCCAAAATATGATGCTGAAATAGGGCGATATATGATTTACAGGGGAAAAACCGCTCTTGGACACGTTCCGAAAAATCTCAAAAGCAGGATTCCTTACCAATATTTGATTCAACTTGCGCTAAAACATTTGCCTGCTCAAAAGTGTGTTGCTGGAATTTCAAAGCAGTCGTTTCAAGAGATCATAGAATATGGAGCAGCATACCTTGAAACATTGCAACTACAGGGGTACAGCGCGGCGGAAGATATGTTTTGCGAGGGGCAGGATTTGGGAATAGATGTCTACAAAAATATGCTGTTTGAAAAACTGTATGTCCCGAGGCAGTATCATCCGGAGTTTATAAAGATGCTCTTGGTTGGAATGTTCCGGCAGGAGTACGAGAAATGCCGCCCTGAACTGCGAAGCTATTCATTTTCATGCTATCTTAAATTGGCTTTCTATATCCTTCAACGATCCAATGGGCCAACAATATTTTCCAGGAAAGAATTGCGCGAAAATTGTTCCGTTGGTGAATTTCGGTTGAATCAGCTTCTGGGAGACATTTCACAAAAAGCGGAAGACGTGAACAAGGGATTCTGTGCGTTTGTTGATCGAACTACCTCATGGAAGAAGCCGTTGATTCAATTGGACGAGGAAAATTACTTTTGTCTGGATGCACGAATGGCTGGATATGGATTTTATGAGGTTCTGTACCAAGTACTGTTTGAAAAAATGGGAAATAGTCTTAGCCGAGAGCAAGGAAAGCTTTTGGAAAAACTTTTATATCAAATGTTTCAGAAAAAGAAAATTCCATATCTGGCTGGAAAATATCTGACGGAGGGAGACTTACCCGGGCGGGATTGTGATATGATCCTTGATGGAAAGGACAAGTCGATGTTTCTCGAAATAAAAAAATGCCCGTTGCCGCGGTCGTATGAGACTATGGACGATGTGGAAGTCTTTAAAACATTGGGAAAAGGTTTGTTTTATGCGCAGGAGCAAATTCTGGCTCATCGTCTTAGATTAAAACAAAAAGGAATGATCGAACTTTATGATGAACAGGGACGGCATTTGACAGATTATAAAACAAATGGAAAACGAGTGCTTTCGGTAAGCATCTGTATGCCTGAGTATGATTTTTTCACAGAACGGCAAATGGTAGAACGGATATTGGAGGTCGGGCGGACGGGCACGTTTCACGCATATGATGAAAATAGAGAAAGCGCCTTGAACGGATTAAATGGACGATTGGAAAGAATCCGTAAACTAATGGCTCAACTAAACGATGAAAAACAGGTTGAGCACAGAGCGTTTTTTGATTCACTATTTTTTAGTTTGCAGCAAATATGGATGATCTTGCGCTTTTCAGATGAGATAGAAGACTTTTTAGGGATATGTTCCACATTAGCGTGTGTAACACATGGAACCGGTGATGTTTATGCTGAAATAAGAGAAGCGGTTCGACTGAAGTAGATGTGTCATAAAATGAACGGTTATCAATTGATTGAAACATAAAATTATGATACTATGAAACCGTGGATGTTCGGGGAGCGGAGATGAAGAAAGACAAGAGGAATCTACCATGATTACATTAAAGCAATACACAAATGAACAAAATCAAATTCTTCCCTTGATTCAGGGCTTTTGGAAAGTCCATAGCAATTATGCCCAGAGTGAAGCGGAAGCACAGGAAGACCTTTACAACTGGACGAAACCGGGCCATGTTATCTATTTCATCCGAAATGATGAAACCAATGTGGGCTTTGCACATTTGGGAAGCCGCGGCGGGAAAATAGATTGGCTGGAAGAACTTTTCATTCTGCCGGAATACCAAGGAAAAGGCTTTGGCAGTAAAGCGATTCGTCAGTTGGAAGAAATTGTGAAGAAATATTCCGTTTCACTTTATATTGAAGCAGCGGCCCGCAATGAAGCTGCGATTCGACTGTATCGAAAACTGGGTTATAATTGCCTGAATACCATTACGCTCCGCAAAGATTTTCCAGAATATGAGTACGATGTTGTACGAAATGAGAAAATCTACGATATGAGTTTTGAAATCCGCAAGGATAAAGATTTTTAAAGCCTACAATAAGATGGTACAAAAAACGACATCTTCCCGGAAGGGGGGAGATGTCGTTTTTGTATACTATCAAAAATTATTTCAACGTCCCATCCAGCACCTGCTGGTAGTACCAGGGCTTCGGGGCGTGGAACGTTTTGCCGCTGAGAAACTCGAAATCCGGCTGGGTGAAGCGGGGCATGGTGAGCTCCCAGGCACAGAGAGCCTGATACTTCAGCTTCAGCTCCCGGTTGGCGCTGTTGTTGCCGTACTTGCTGTCGCCCAGGATGGGGCAGCCGATGCTGGCCATGTGGGCGCGGATCTGGTGGGTGCGGCCGGTGATGAGCTTGACCTTGAGCAGGGCCAGACGGCCAGAGACGGCGATGGTCTCATACTGCGTTTCCACCTCCTTGGCACCGGGCTGCTTGTCCTCCACGATCTTGACGATGCCGCGGTCAGCGTCCTTGAGCAGGTAGCCGCCCAGCGTGGCGTCCGGCGGGGTGGGGCGGCCAAAGGTGACACAGAGGTAAGTCTTCTGCACATCGCGGTTTTTGATGGCAGCCAGGAAGAGCTCCTCGGCCTCGGGCGTTTTGGCGATGATGACCAGACCGCTGGTGCCGGTGTCCAGCCGGTGGCAGAGGGCCGGGGTGTAGAGGCTGTTCTCCTTGTATTCCCCCTGCTGGTTGAGATAGAGCAGGGCACGGTTGAGCAGGGTGTCGTCCTCCGGGCCATCCACGGAAAGGCCGGCGGGTTTGTTGACGATGAGGATCTGCGGGCAGTCATACACCACCTGCGCGGGGCCGCGGGCGTTCTTCCAGGCGGGACCTTCCACCCGCTTGTCGGCGTCCAGCACTTCGTCCAGAATGAAGAGCTTGATCTCATCGCCCGCCATGACGCGGGTGGAGAGGGGCTGCTTTTTGCCGTTGAGTTTGATCTTGTTTTCGCGCAGGGCCTTGTTCAGGCGGCCCGGATTCAGCGCCGGGAACTGCTCCATCAAATAATTGTCCAGCCGGGTGGGGGCAAGACATTTTACTTTTAAAATCTTCACGGAAATTTTCCTCTCTATCTTAAAATCAGTTGCAATAGAATGGGTTCTTGATTCGTTTTTATTGTAGCGGAACAAGACCGTTGAGTCAAGCAAAAGAAAGAGGGTACTCGCATGAGAGAAAACCATAAAATGATGGCGCTGACGGCGATTCTGGCTGCTGGTGTGGTACTGGCAGGCTGTGGAGCAACCAATTCTGCCGCAAGCAGTACTGTGGCTTCTGCAACAAGTACAGCGTCGTCGGAAGTGGAAAAAACAGAAGTACAGCCGATGCAGGGGATTTCACTGAGTGACCCGCTTGCAGATGGAACCTATCACATCAGTTTTGAAAAAGATAAAGTATGGGTCGGGGAACGCAAGAACAGCATCAACGATGCCATTGTTTACGACTATGACCGGTACACAGCCGAAGAAATCGAAGCTTTGAGCGAGGGAGATACCATTGTAACGCATCTGGATGGCACGGAGAACACCACGGTTTTGAGCGTGGAGAGCATAGAACGAAAGAACGACTATGTGGCCATCAATGGAGGAATGGAAGAGGGTGGAATCGACCTGTGCAAAGAAGAGGACCATTACCGGACTTTGACCTGGGATGATTTTCCTGCTTATTATGAAGTGGGAGTGGCGAAGCAGCTTATCATGGCGGACGATATCGAATTATCGGATGGCGCGGCGGATTTTGAAGCCGACCCGGTGATTGCAAAGGGAGACCGGGCGGTCTGCGATGCCATGAGCAACGAAGAAGATATTTATGGATGGAATGCGGGAAATACGACCGTGACGATCCAAAACGGTGAAATAACCCATGTGGACCGCATCTGGGTTCCGTGAATTTTGTCCAAATCGGTTGACAAACGCTTTGCGCATGCTATAATTTAACTGTACGCAAGGGGCGCTGTGCCCTTTTGCGGCAGCAGAATTATGACAGATGGCAATGATGGGGTCAGAAATGTACCACCCGCCGCCCAGAGAGAGCGCCCGCAGGCTGCAAGGCGCTCCGGCAGGATGCGTTTCACGCCACCCCGGAGCTTCCGGCGAAAGAAACCGGACGCTGCGCAGCGTTACCGCGCCGAAAGCGGCAGGGGACACGTTTTATCATATCTCTTGCAATTTGGGTGGTACCACGGAGCTTGATTTACCAGCAGCCTCGTCCCTTTTGATGGGATGGGGCTGTTTTTGTTTTTGGCTCCGCCCGCCCCTCTGCCATAACAGCATACCCATAAACTGACGTGCAAACGCCAAGGACAATTGAGGAGAGAAAACAGCTATGCAATGGACCGGTTTGAATGAACTGCGTGAAAAGTACCTGAGCTTCTTTGAGAGCAAGGGCCACCTGCGTCTGGACAGCTTCCCGCTGGTGCCGAAGAACGACCCCAGCCTGCTGCTGATCAACAGCGGCATGGCCCCCATGAAAAAGTGGTTCCTGGCTCAGGAAGAGCCTCCCCGCCACCGTGTGACCACCTGCCAGAAGTGCATCCGCACCCCGGATATCGAGCGCGTGGGCATCA